>ERZ1034365.97-NODE-97-length-45742-cov-6.146370_pt1 | contig 45742 bp, 59 predicted proteins | sample MGYA00520615_ERZ1034365 | MGnify/ENA primary metagenome ERZ1034365 (study PRJEB33736, sample SAMEA104284505) | Azolla filiculoides | biome: Urban; feature: Water surface; material: Ditch water | place: Netherlands | collected 2015-10-28 | depth 0-0.1 m ...
CCGAACTTGGTGGCAGCATGGACTGCAACTCCTAACTTGTATGGTCAAGTTTTAACAAATTACAGTTTACAGTACAGTACTGATTCTACTTTCGCTACAGGCGTTAAAACTGTTCTGACTAAAAGCTTAACTACTACTGTAGCTAGTTTACCTTCAAGTACTAAATATTATGTTCGTGTGGCCGCTTTAAGTGCTGCTGGTACTGGTGCGTATTCTGCTCCGCTATCAGTTACAACTGTAGCGTCTGCAGCTATTCCTGTTAATGTGACAGCTTCTGTTTCTGCAGCGAAGAGTGTAACTATTAATGTTCCTATTGTTGCTGGGGTGACTAAAACTACAGTGCAGGCTTCACTAGCGTCAACGTTCACTGCTCCTATAACTGTTACAGCAGTTAACGGTAAAGCGATATTTACTGGACTTGCTGAAGGTAAAGTTTATTATTTCCGTGCTCAAGACACTAACAGTGGAGGCGCTAGCGGTTACAGTGCAACAGTTACTGCTTCTACTTTAGCAGCTCCTGTAACTAATGTAGCAACTTCTAATGTCGGGGTGAGTTCAACGACATTAGCTTGGACTGCTTCAGCTTCAACAGTTACAGGTTACAACATCTATAAAGACGGTGTCCTTGTAGGTAATGTAGCTTCAGGCGTGACTTCATATAATGTGTCAGGGCTTAACGAAGGTACATCATATGTTTTGAGTGTGGCTGCGGTGAATGCTAGTGGTGAAAGTGCTAAAGTTGACACTTCAGTTAAAACTAACATTTCTGCCCCTGGGCCTGTAACTAGCCTTGCAACTTCTGCTGTGAATCCAGACTCTGTTACTTTATCTTGGTCTGAAAGCACAACTGGGGGAACTGTTGCTAGTTACAATATCTATGAAGATGGTATTCTTGTAGGCAATGTGCCTGCAGAGGCGACCAGCTTCACAGTTTCGTCTCTTTCAGAGAACACTAGTTACATTTTTTCTGTAGAAGCAGTTAACGTTTCAGGTGTTAGTGCTAAAGTCGAGGCGTCTGCTAAAACTGGAATATCTTTACCTTCTGCAGCAGTTAACGTTATAGCTACAAATATTTCTACAAATTCAGCTTCAATTTCCTGGAGCGATGGTCTCGGTGGTGGCGGAGTTGTGAGCTACAACATCTATAAAGACGGAGTTCTTGTAGGTAATGTAGGCTATGGTTTAACTTCTTACAATGTTACAGGTCTGACTGAAGACACTAGCTATGTGTTATCTGTCGAAGCAGTTAACTCTACAGGTGTTAGCGGTGTTCAGAGTGTCACTGTTAACACATTATTCAGTGCACCTTCTGTAGTGAATGGTTTAGTTGCCTCTAGCGTTACTTCATCGGGAGCTTCATTAAGTTGGAACGCTGCTAGTGGTAAAGTAGACGGTTACAAGATTTATAAAGATGGCGTTCTTGCAGGTATAACTGTAAATGCTTCTTATAATTTGAGTAACCTTTCTGACGGTACTGTTTACAATATTGATGTTGTGGCTTATAACTCTGCTGGGGACAGTCTTCCTGTTCGAGTTAGTGTTACTACTGTGGATGTTGTTTCAGCTGTGACTAACCTTGCGGGTGTTAACAAGTTTGATGTTAATGGAGACCAGTATGCTCACATAACTTGGACTGCTAATCCTGAAGCTGCAACTTATAATGTTTATAAGAACGGTGTGCTTCTAGGTTCAAGCGGTTTGTATGTAACTTCATATGATTCTCCTCTCAATATAGCTGAGGAAGCTACTTTCAGCGTCGTTGCTGTTAAAGCTGATGGCGTTACAAAATCTGTAGCAGCTGATGTGATTGTTAAAGCTGCAGCAGTTTATGCGGTTAGCAACATCCATGTTAACAGTGTAGGTCAGCATACAGCTAATGTCGCTTGGGATGCTCAAGCGAGAGCTGTAAGCTATGATGTTTACGCTAACGGCGTGAAGGTTGGCAATACTGTCGCTGCTTCATACAAGTTTACAACATTGAATAATGATGCTGTAAATAATGTAAGCGTTGTTGCAGTGTACAGTGAAGGTAGCTCTAAGGCTTCTTCTCTTGACGTGAAAACTTTAGGCAATTTGGCTCCTGTGGTTAATGTTAGCAATGTTGTTCCTGATGCTGCTAGTTTAGAGTGGGATTCTGTTGCTGGTGTTGAAAGCTACCAGGTTGTTAATGGTTCAGGTGTTGTTGTGTCTGAAATTAATGTTTCAGGTCAAACTGCTCATCACATCAAATATGATGTGAAGGGTCTTCAGGCTAATACTTCATACGCTTATTCTGTTAAAGCTGTTCTTATTGACGGTGTAAGTTCTGTGTCTGTTCCTGTTAAAACTTCAGCTTTAACTGACATTAGTTTGCATGTTGCTTCTAACGATTATACTTCAGCTAACATCGCTTGGACTGAAGCACCAGGAGCGTCAGGATACAAGGTTTCAGGCTGGGGGCTTAACATAACGCTTCCTGCAGGAACAACATCATACACAGTGACTGGGCTACTGCCTGGCGGAATGATGACCTCCTATACTGTTACTCCAGTTTATTCTTTTGGGAATGGACTTACTGGGACTGTATACCTTACAGGTATGCGATTACCTAACCCTGGTAACTGGGCTGGAGTTGCGAACAGTACAACTAGTGCGACATTGTCTTGGAGTGAACCTGCTGTCAGTGGAATAACTTTGCAGGCTCATGATGTATTCCTTGACGGAATGTATATTGCTACTGTGCCTGCAGGTACAACGTCATACACATTCACAGGGTTGAAAGCAAACACTTCATATTTTATGTCAGTTAACTCTGTCTACAATATTGGAACTTCATACCAGGCGGGTGTGGATGTGAAAACACCTTTATATGATGCTTGGCCTGTAGCTTCTGTTGACACTTACGCTATCAGTGCAACATCTGTAAATGTAGGTTGGAAGAGAATATTCAACGACCCTAACCTTGTTTCATACACTATCAAAATGAACGGTGTGAAGCTTATAGATATTGACCCAGAATCATCATTCTATGTGGTTAATGGTTTGACTGGTGGAACTACATACAATTTCACTGTAACAGCAAACTATACGTTTGGAAGTTCAACTCCTGTTGCAAGTAGTGTAACTACATTGCCTGCTCCAACTCCTTGGCCTGCAGCTTCGTATGACGCTACAGTAATAACTTCAAATTCTATCCAGATGGTTTGGAAGAACTGGCGTGACCCTGATGTTGTATCATTCACTTTGACAAAGAATGGAGTGAAGGTTATCGATATTGACCCTACAACATCATTCTTCGTTTTCAATGGTTTGGCTTCTAACACAAGCTATACTTTCGGAATCAAAGTTAATTACACTTACGGCACTTCTACGGAGGTGTTCACTACAGCTAAAACGTTGTAGTTTAAATTTCCCCGCTCTTTTGGTTGGGTGCGTGGGATAGCTTCGAGATTTACTCCTTCAATTGGTTTCGAAGCAGGGAGAGGCAGTGTAGGGACTGCCTCTCCCTTTTTATATTCACAGCTGTTTTAAGGTTTATCACAGGTAATACTCAGCTAACGTGTAGATAGTAATATTAGACTTAAAGTCTAATATTGTCTAAATAATGATTGGTAAAATTATGAATAAAATAACAACTAAAATAGTTAAAGCAGGTTTAGGTTTAGGTCTTATAGCTAGCCTGGTTGGTGTTGGGAATACTGCGGCTTTTGCAGACAGTATACAAGGATGTGAGCATGGCGGAGTAAATAACCCTAACAGTCACTATTTTAATGGACGTGATTGTAGAGATGTTACTCCCGTACCAGAACCTACTCCTACGGTAGACCCTGCTCCAACTCCAACTCCGACAGTAACACCAACTCCAACTCCAACTCCTATTCCGACTCCGACAGTAACACCTGCTCCAACTCCAAGTCCAACTCCGACAGTAACACCTATACCCACTGCGCCGACGCAGACACCTAAAGAGTTAGGAGGCGCTCAGAATTTAAACAATAATACCCCTACGTCTAGCGGACTAGTAAAACCCCAGTCGGCTACCAATATCAATACTGTGCCTACAAATACTTCTGTTGAGAAAACAGTTCAGCCTATTAAAAATATGATTACTGCTGACCTATCAGAAAATGCTAGTTCTTTGTTTAAAAAAGTATTATCAGTTCCTAGCATACTGATTGAAGCTAGCCTACTGATAATAGCTTTGCTATCAGTAATAATATTTATGCTTTCAAAAATAATGAAGAAGAAGAAAGTTAAAGACTAAATAGGTTTAGTTAATCTTTGAAAGCATGGCACGATAATAAACAGATGAACTCACATCACCGCTGTTGACGCTACGGTGGAGAAGGATAGTAAAATATTTTATGATATCTTTCTTCTTTTCTGCAGTCTTGTTGTTGATGCGTTTTGCGTCAAGGTTAATCTTGATAATTAAATCCATGAGGTTTTCCTTACTTGGCGAAAGCTAGTTCATTCCAGTTGCGAATTTCAATATTGTAACCTTCACCAACACCTGCGTTGCGAGCTACACGCATAGCTTCTTCGAGAGTGTAAGTCTTGCCTACTAGTTCGTCGTTGCCTTTATTGACATCAGTTCCTACTGCGATAATGTTGAACATTTGGATTAGCCTTCCAGTTGGTTTGTTCTTATGTTTATATTATAGCATGGCACGCTGACATTATGCAAACTGGTAGTGAAGCTTTTATTTTGAGCCTTCAATGATTAAATCAAGCTGTTGGGCTTGTTGTTGGGCAACTTGCGAGTCGAACCCTCCACCTGTTAAACCCTGGATGGACTGAACGTCTGAAGCTGAAGGTACTGACACCCAAGCATTAATATCAAAAGGGTTAGTCCCCGTTAAAGCACAAAACATTAATGTAGTTAAAATTGTCCCAACAATACCTGCGATTAGTTTGCCCATTGGCCTGCTCATTGTTTCATCCTCCAATTTTAATATCGGAAAAGGATGAGGTATGGGTTTATGACGGACGAAATTGATTTCATTTAGGTATTGACTTTTATAGCTCCAAATGGTATGATAAGTGCGAGCCCATTGAAGACAATTATTGTTGGACTTTACTAGAAGGCGATTATTCATGACAGACTCAACATTAACTACTTATTTTAACAAGGTGGCTATTCTTTCTGAATTTTGGAAAGAGCACCGTTTCGATACAAGCTATGAGGGATTCTTCTACAGATATTATGATGTTTGCCACACGGCATACCTGCTCAACAATGAGTTGGTTTCCGATTTGACAGACAACATAATTAGTCTGGCCATTGCTGAGGCTTTTAGCGAATTGATTGACGGTTTGTCTATTGAATCAGATACTGGATTTACCACGGTAGAGGAACTGATGAACGCAAGTCCAAATGAGGATGTAGAAAACATCTGATGAAAAATAGCTACGCTGCTAAGGACTCTAACCCTTGTAGGCATTGTAGCCTAGCCATATGCCTTTAAGACAGCCTCTGTATGGTTCGCTGAAGCGTTATGAGCTGCTGAAGCATAAGTAAGTCTGTTTAGCTATATTTGTCTTCTGTGGCGAGCTTGTAGAGGCTATTCCTGGTTATTGTATTCATTGGAGATAAGCCACATGCGGCTGTAACTATTCCATGTTGGAAGTTAGCTAAAAGATTTGGTTTAGACTTTCTGCTGTACGTTGGGCTAAAAATACACTTTCTTGACTTGCAGGAACAAGGACATTGTATTCTATAAGTTTGTTTATTTCTTCTACAGTTATGTCTTTATGTGTAACCAGAAGATAACGCTGGAGAGGGTCAGCGTCCACATATGAATCGATTGATTTGTAAGTTCCTGAAGCATCCATGGTTTCTCCCGTTTCAGGGTTCAGGCAATACACATGGTGAAGATTATTGTCTCTGTATATTGCTTTTAGCTGGAGCTGTGGGTTGAGCTGTTTTAACGTTAAAGCATAAATGTGGCACCTACCATACATAAAGACGGCTTCAACTGCTTCTGTATGAAAAATTTTAGTAATCTGAGAAAGATTAGTATATGGTGTAGGAAGCATAAGATTGTCTTTGCTGTTATCTAATGGTATTTCTATTTTAAACATTAGAATTTTATCGGAGCAATTTGAGGTTGTATTTCCGATAGCTATAGCATGAGCAAAAAATTTGAACGTCCTAAAATAGTTGTAGTTGTAGGAGCTCCGAGTTCTGGCAAAACTAAACTAGGCAGAGCTATAGCTCGTGAGCTTCACCTGGCGGTCAGTGATAAAGACCATGTTACTGGACAGTTGCTTGCTGCCATGTTGAAAGACGCAGGAGTTGAAGGTGAAGATTACAGTCAGACTGATTTTAACCGTTTTCGCACAGCAATCTATGGCTGTATGGAAGATGTCGCTAAAGATAATTTGAGAGCTAGTATGGGGACGGTCATTATCTCTCCTTATATTGACCGTAATAAAACTTCATGGTTTGATGATTTAAAATCTCGTGTTGATGTAGATAATGAAGCTGATTGGAGTGTCATATGGATTGATATAGCACCTGAGCTTGCTTTGGAGCGTATTAAGAAACGCAATAGTCCTCGTGATGTTTTTAAAATGCAAGCATGGGAGGTTTTTGCAGAGCATACTTATTGGGGAGAACCTGCATGCAAGCACCTTTGTCTAGACGCAGAGTTAGATTTTGACAGTAAACTGATTCAGGCTGTCTCTTACGTTAAAGATTAGTTAGCGGTCGCTTTTCCAGAAAGCGAAATTAAGGAAATATACGAGTCCTACAAAAGTAGCAACTATAAATGCTAATCCAACAATTTCATTAATAGCCATTTTATAGCCCTTCACGAATTTCAGTTACAGTGATTAAAGGAACGCTTGACTCATCGACTGGAATATCCATTTCTTCATCGATAGTTAAAGCATCAATGAAGATGAGTTCAGCTTGAGCTAAAGATTGTGCTTCGATTTGTAGCCGAGTGGTAATCTTTACATCGCCTTGGTTGTAAAGATAATGAATTACTCCACGTTCAATAATTGAAGGGTGGTTTGCAATATGTGCAATAAGGTTAGGGTCAGTATAATTCTTTATTAGAATTTCTGCGTTTACAATCATTGGGCTTATTTCCTTTGGGTTTACTTTATCTATTATAGCATGTTAGTGTTTGTGTTGCAATTTTATTAAATGTTATGAATGATTTCTGCAAGCATTATTGCGAGTCTGGCTTCTGAAGCTTTGCCTACATCAAGGACTTCCTGGTGGTTTAACTTTTCGCCGCTAATTCCTGCTGCAAGGTTAGTTATTAAACTCATACCTAGAATATCCATTCCTGCTTCACGAGCAGCTATAGCTTCAAGTACTGTGCTCATGCCTACTATGTCTGCACCGATTGTGCGAGCCATAACTATCTCGCTAGGAGTTTCATATTGAGGACCAATATTTTGCAAATATACACCTTCAGGGATGTCAGGGTTTAGCTTTTTAACTAATCCTCTGAGTCTTGTAGTGTAAAGTTCTGTTAGGTCAACAAATGTTGCTCCTTCTAGAGGAGTAGCGGCAGTGAAATTAATGTGGTCTTTAAGTAGAACAACTGTACCTGGGTTCCATTCTGGGCGTACGCTTCCTGCACCGTTTGTTAAGACTATTGTTTTGCAGCCTGTAGCCGCTGCTGTTCGGACGCTGTGTGCAACATGGCGTACACCGTAACCTTCATAGTAATGTGTACGAGCTCCGATGAGAAGCACATGTTTACCGTTAGGCAGGAGGATAGACTGTATTATTCCTTTATGCCCTGCTACTTTTGATGCATGGAATCCTGTAACGTCAGCTGCAGGTATGGTATGAACTATTTCACCTAGCTGCTCTGCAGCCGCTCCCCAGCCGCTACCTAAAGTTAAAGCAATGTCATGCTTTTTTACTCCTGTTATTGTTGCTATCTCATCTGCGGCTGTTAAAGCAACTCCGAAAGGGTTTATGTTTGGGTCATCTAATAAATTTGTCATAGTGCTGATTATATCGGAAGTTAACTCTTTAAGCCCGATAATACTTATATGTTTAAAAAAGTTTTTACAGCAACAGTAGTTTCTTTAATGAGTGCTACCTTGTTAACTGGATGTAGCGAGGTTGAAGGTTTGCAAGAGATGTTTGAAACTACTTTTGGCATTACGCCTACCACTGAACATGGGGTTCAGCGTGAAGTAACTTCATATATGAATGACAGCATGCGGTTGACTGTTAAAGATTGGAAATGGCAGGAGACTGAAGGTCTCATTAAAGAATGTGTAAATAATAATGGTGAAGAAGGTTACCGTTTTGTTTATAACATGGATGGCTTTAGTTGGAATAATGGCTCTCATGATACTGGTATTGTTTCTGACATGTGGAAAGCTAAAGGTCTTGCTATACAAAGGGACGGACAGAATGTGGTGGCTACTGATTTAGGCGACAGTAGCTTTAGGATTCAGTTTTCCGTTTCTGGCGATAGTGTAATTATGGAAGGTATAACACGTTGCCTTACTGGGAGCTTAATTGAAAGGGCTAGAAAGTAATGGGTGAGTTTAATATTGATTGGAAAACTGGAGACAGTTTACTTGATGAAGGTCTATCTCGCCATTTTGGAAACAGTTTGACAGAGTCGCCCTATGGTCTTTTTGTATTTCGCAGGATGAGCTGGCTTACAGGATACCCTGAAGCTCGTGAGAATGTAGTCTATGGACATATTGGAGCTCAGCAGGGTCAATATGTAGGTAAAACTATTGATATGCTCTGTGGGGCTTCCATGACCTTGTATGCAGTAAGTGATATTTATGCCCTAAATGACATTGTGCAACTTGATGATAGTCAGTTATGTCAAGGTTGTAGTTCTAAAGCTGAAAAACTCTATTGGGTTAAGCAATAGTTGCCGATAAAATCTTTAATCTAGTCTAAGGTAAAAATGTTTAAGAAAATTATTGTTGGTGTTTTAATAGCTGGTTCAGCTATAAGCTTAGCTGCATGTGCTTCTCCTTCTCCTAAACCTACAGCTTCCCATGTTGAAGTTGTTCCTGTTAAGCAGGTTGATTTAGATAAAGTTAAAGACGGTGAAACTGTTACTGTTGATATTAACAGTGTGCAGCTTGTTAAAGTTAATGGTGATAAGCCTAAAGATTTGAAGGTTAGTTTTTCTGAAAAAGAAATCCTCCAATATGTTGAAAGATACAGTAATGATAATGGAACTACTTTTGACCCTGCTCTTCTTCCAGTTACTCCTGGTAAGAGTGATGTAACTTTTGACAATGCAGGTAAAATAATTACTTTGCATTATATAGTCAAATAGCTTGCAATAATAATATACTTTCAGGGTACAAAAGGTATATATCTAGGGTACAAAAGGTACATATGGCAACATTTTTGTGTTTTTTGTCGTTAAAAAGGTGTTAGCACCGATAATATTTTAGCGACACTCAACCGTTATCTGTGGGGGCAGAACAATTTTAGAATCAACCACACCAAAATCAAGCAAAACCAGCCGCTTTGTGGCTATTTTGGCGACTCTAGCTACTGTTCTTTCAGGTCTCGTATTTATAGGCTCTCCAGCCATGGCCGCAACTGCCGCTCCTACCTCTCTTGTCGCTACTGCTTCTAAAGCGTCTTTCTCACTATCTTGGAATGCTCCAGTTGGCGTAACAAACTATATTGTAAAATATTCAGCTAACAGTAGCTTCCCTTCAAATGCTACAACTACAACTTTGTATACTAACACTACAAGCCGTACAGTTACAGGATTAAATAATGGCACAAAGTATTATGTTAAAGTTGCCGCTCTCGTAAATAATATTGTTGGAACTTATGCTACAGCTAATGTTACTACTTTTGGCGTACCAGCTGCTCCTTCAGGCTTGAAAGTAGCCCCAGGCTTTAAACAAGCTTTAGTCACATGGGTTGCACCTACTGTAACTAATGGTTCAGCGGTTACAGGCTACAAGATAGACTATTCTGCAGATTCTACTTTTACTAATGGTGTTACAACTGTTGATGCTGGTAATATTTTTACCTCTACAATTACTGGTTTGGCTGACGGTATAAACTATTATTTTCGTGTTCGTGCGGTAAACTCTATTGGTGAGGGGACCAACACTTCTGGGGTTGCAGGTAAAACATATGGTATTCCTTCTCAATCTCTCAAAGTAGCAGCAACTGCAGGTGCTGCTACCGTTAAATTCACTTGGGCGGCACCAGTAAATAACGGTTCAGCTGTTACGGGCTACAGTTTCGATTATTCTACCGATTCTACTTTCACAACGGGGGTAACAACAGTTGCTCTTGCGGGAAACATTCTAACATACTCCCCTACAGGCCTTGCTCCTAATACTGTATATTATGGCCGAGTATATGCAACTAATGCTGTAGGTAGCGGAATTTACAGCACTACCGTGTCTGCAACAACTTTCAATATTCCTGACGCTCCAGTTTCAATCAGCGGTGTTCCTTCCTCTGTTGGTTCTTTGAAGCTCACATGGGTATCACCAACAAACACTAATGGGACGCCTGTAACAGGTTACGTTGTACAGTATTCCCGTGATGCTAACTTCTCTACAGGTGTAGGTTCAGCGACTGTAGGTAAAGTATTAACCTTTACTGCAACTGGATTAGCTGCTAACCAAAAATATTACTTCCGTGTTGCTGCTAAAACTCTAGCTGGAACAGGAGCTTATTCGACTTCAAGCTTTGCTAGCACTTGGTCTACTCCTCAAGCTCCAACGGGTTTGACTTTAACCTCTTTGAATAAGTCTTTTAAATCAGTATGGGCTGCCACTACTTCTAACGGTGGGACTCCTGTAACAGGGTATCGTGTACAGTACTCCACTGACGCTACATTTGCTACACTAGTAACAACTGTAGACTTGGGTAATGTTCTTACTCTTTCTCCGAAACTTCTTTCTGACAACACAATTTACTATGTTCGTGTGGCTAGCAAGAACCTTGTAGGATTCGGCACATTTGGTGCTCCAGTCGCTGTAACAACTTTCAACGTTCCTGATGCCCCAATCGCTACAGTAACTGGTGGGTTAAATATTGTAACGGTAAACTGGACTGCACCTGCATCAAATGGAGGGTCTCCTGTAACAGGTTACCGTGTTGAATATTCAGTAAACCCTGACATGGGTGTACCAACTTCTGTTGCTGTAAACTCAGCAACAGCATTAACTTCAACAATAACTAAATTAGCATCAACTACTAAATATTATGTTCGTGTATATGCTAAGAGTGTTGTTGGCGAAAGCGGAGCTTCAACAATTGTTAGCGCTAATACTATTAATGCTCCCCCTGCACCTACAGTGACAAATATCACAAGCGGACACGCACTGTTTAACATCTCATGGAATAACAATGCGGTTAGCCAGTCACCAATAACAGGATACCGTTTAGAGTATTCTATTGATTCTGATTTTTCATCATCAGCATCTGTATTGCTAGCTTCTGCAGTTTCGGCAACAACTGTTAAATCTCTTCTACCAGGGGCAACATATTACGTTCGCATATATGCGAAGAGCTTGGCAGGCGAAAGTATAGCTTCATCAGTCTCAACAATAACCACAACATCTGGTGCTGTTGCTCCTACAAATTTCATTGGAGCTGTAAGTTATGTACCAGGTATTGGCTCAACAACAGCGTTAACATGGACGGCTCCAACCGATACAAGTGGATTAGCAATCGTAGGTTACAACATACAATACGCTACAGATGCTAACTTTATATTAGGCGTTAAAACAGTAGCTACAAAAACAACTGCTATAAACTATGTCATTACTGGTTTAAACCCAAGCTCAACATATTTCATTCGTGTGGCAGCGATAACCGCTGCAGGCGTTGGTGACTATACTGAAGTTATAAGTGTAACAACTGCAGCTACAGCTGTTACACCAACAGGGTTAGCTTTATCTAGCGGCGTTAAATCAATCAGCACAAACTGGAATGCTGTTGATGGCGTTACAAGCTATACTGTACAAGTTTCTACTGCTAACACTTTCCTCCCTGCAGGAACAACAACAATAACAACTTCAAATACTTCATACAACTTTACTGGTCTGCTAGATGGTAAAGTGTACTATGTCCGTGTAGCTTCAGTTAATGATTTAGGTATTGGTGCATACAGTGCTTTCACGTCAAAATCTACTTTAGCCTTGCCTGCTGCGCCTAAGGGATTAGTCGCATTGGACAATGGTGACGGTTCAGCAAGCATTTCATGGACTGCTTTATCTCCGACAGCTACAGCGCCAATAGATGGTTACCGCATGGAGTATTCACGTTCAAATACATTTACTTCAGATGTAAATGTTATAGACTCCGCATCTTCATCCAACAAAATCATTATTGAGACTGGAACATATTATGTTAGAATTGCAGCAGTAAACAATGTTGGAGTTGGAATTTACAGTACTGCAGTCCCAGTTATAGTTACTAACACTCCTTCAGCTCCATCAGACGTTGTCGCATCTTTAAATGCTGATAAGACAATCAGCATAACATGGACAGCTTCAGATACAGACAATGGCAAAGCAATTACAGGCTACACTATTAATGTCAGTGGAGGAACGGGAGCTGTTACCTACCCGACAGCACGTGAGGCAACAACAGCAACAGTGTCTGGGCTAGAGCCAGGTAAAACATACACATTTACTGTTCAGGCTAACAATGCTAACGGTTCAAGTGCGAACAGTAATGTAAGCAACGGAGTGTTAAATGCTACTGTTCCTGACGCTCCAGCAAGCTTTACAGCTACAGTAGCTAACGTGAACAAGATAGACTTAGCTTGGACAGCTCCAGCTAACGATGGAGACTCAACTATTACAGGTTATGAAGTAAATGTAAGTAATGGGGAAGGTACAGTTACTGTAGAAGGCACAACAGCAATCGTTACTGGTTTGACAACTGGCTCTACATATACGTTCAAAGTCAAAGCGATTAATGCAATGGGGTCATCGGTTGAAGCGTCCGTATCGAAGCTTATTGCTACAGTGCCTAACGTTATTTCTTCACCAACAGTCTCTGTGGATTCTATTTCTTCTCTAGATGTATCTTGGTTGGCGTCTGAATTCACTGGTGCTCCAATTACAGGCTATACTGTGGAGTATGCAGATAATACAGAATTTACTGGTTCAGAATTTGTTAATACTTTAGACACAATGACAAGATTAGAAAATTTGACTGCAGGTACTACATATTATATTCGTGTTGCAGCGACGAATGCTTTAGGCTCTTCCGAATATTCATCAGCGTCAGGTAATAAGCCAGGAGCTTCACCGTCTTCTATTAATGGGGTCACGTTATCTCTAAATAATTACAACACTGCAGAGGTCACCTGGAACGCTCCTCAGGATAACGGTTATGCAGTTACAGGGTACCGCTTAGAGTATTCTACAGACTCTACTTTTACTGAAAATTTGAATATTATAGATACTGTTCAAACAACTGCTTTAGTAAACAACATTGCTCCTGACACTACAGTTTATGTTCGTATTGCCGCAATAAATATTCGTGGTACTTCTCCGTATTCTTCGTTCTCCAGCATACTAACACCTTCTGTCGCTTCAGCACCTCAAAATGTTACATCAACAGTATCATCAATTACTAGTGTAGATTTAACCTGGGACGCTCCTGCTTCTGACGGTCGCTCAGATATAACTGGTTATGAAATTACTGTATCTGGCGGAGATGGGGCAGTAACAATAAATGGCACAACCGCTACTGCTACGGGCTTAACTACAGGCAAAATATATACTTTCAATATTAAAGCTATAAACGCTGTAGGCAAATCAACATCAACTAGCGTGTCGTTACTGGTCGCCACTATACCGAGCAAAATTTCTACACCTATATCATCTGTAGATGGGGAAAATAGCATATTAATTTCATGGGCTGAGCCTGCTAGTAACGGTTCAGCAATTACAGGCTACATTGTTGAGTATGCAGATAATGCAGATTTCACTGGAGTAACCTCCGTAAATGTTACAGAAACTTCAAAAACTCTAACAGGTTTAACCGCAAACACAACATACTATGTACGTATTATTGCTGCTAATGTTTTAGGAAATTCCGAATCATCTGATATCGCCACAGTCCAGACTCCTACTGTGGCTTCCGAGCCGCAAGCTGTTACAGCTACAGTAAATTCAGAGTCTAGCATCACCCTAGATTGGTCTGCTCCAGCTGATACTGGTCGCACGCCAGTTACTGAGTATGAAGTAACAGTTTCGAATGAATCAGGAACTGTTACCTACCCGACTGACCGAACTGCAGGAACCGCTACAGTAAACGATTTAGCTGCTGGTTCAACATACATATTCACTGTTAAAGCAACCAATGCTGTAGGTAAATCAACAGGTGTTACATTATCGGCATTAACTTTTGCTTCTGCACCGACAGGATTATCTGTAGCGAAATTGTATTCAACTTCTAATGTCAATTTAACATGGAATGCACCTACGAATGCTACAAGTGTTACAGACTACAAAGTTCAATATTCAACTGATGGAGCTACTTGGAATGACGTTTCTCGCACTGCTTCTACTATAGAGTCGCAAGCCGTATCAGGTCTAGTGTGGAATACTGCTTATCAATTCCGTGTTGCTTCTGTTAATTCTTCAGGGGTAAGCGTATACACTTCTATCTCAGCATCCACTTCTATTCCAGCTCCTACAACTGTAACAGCTACCCCAACAGCAGGCTCTGCTAGTTCTATAAATATTTCATGGGTCATGCCTACAACAGGTTCTGTAGATTCTATTTCTGACTATATTGTAGAGTATTCAACAAATGGAACTTCATGGGCTGTGTACACTCACACTGCAAGTACTGCGACAAGCATTACTGTTGCAGGTTTAACTGAAGCAACGCAATACATATTCCGTGTTAAAACAGTTGCTGTTAGCGGAGCGACAAGTGATTACAAGCAGGGTACTGCTGTTTATACTTCTACAACTCCTAGCAGTGTAGGAGGTGTTAGTATTTCTATAACACCTGCCAATATGGGAAGCTCAGGCACTTCTATGACGGCATACTGGTATAACGTTTCTAATACTTCCCCTTCAGCTGCAAACGGTTATTCAACAATTACGGGATACACTGTAAAACTTTTCAACGGAACTAGAGGAAACTCTCTAGTCTCAACATTGAATGCAGCTAATACAGCTAATTCAATCACATTTGCTGTTGGAAGCAATACTGGTGACTATTATTATGTTACAGTTACTGCTACTAACTCTGCAGGTAGAACATCTGTAGCAGCCTCAAGCTCGGCAGCATTGGCACCCATCCAACAGTACAGCACTGGCGCTGGAAACTATGCTGGACCATGGGTGAATGTTTCTAAATATTATGGAGGTTCAACGAACAAGTATGTATACGCTTCCCTCTCTTGCCCTGCAGGTATGACTTTGTTCGCTAAATTTAAAATAGGAAGCACATATATAAACGATGTAACATCTTATAGCCAAAATGATGTTACATATTGGAATTCAACTGCTCAAGCAGTTGCAAGCACAGTATACGGTGGGGTGTATTGTAAAAATACAACCACTGGCTATACTTCACAATATTACTCTTTAAACAGTAGCGTATATGGCACAGCATATGGGCAGTATGGTAATGGTAATTGGTCGGGCGTTAACTACCAGACTTGGTAATAAATAGGTTTTGCTTTTATCTAAAAAGTGTGATACAATAAATGTATTAACCATTTAGAGATTAAGGAAAATATAATGGCTGTTGCTAACAAGGTTGAGGCAAGCGTTACTGACCGTGTACGTCGTACTTACGGTGTGGATGTTGAGGGTAGCACTGTTGATGCTATCGCTACTATTCTTGAAACCGCTGAGGGTAATAAGGCTCATGCTGTTGCTGATTATCTTGAAGCTAATGTTGCTTCTAAGGTTAATCGTAAGACTGCTGTCCATGTTGCTTCACAGATTGTGCATGACACTAGCGTCTAGCGTGTTCTTAAAGATTGCCTCACCTTTTAGGTGGGGCTTTTCTTTTTGGTTAGAGACTAATTGTACCCTGTATCATATTTAGTCGATAGGTGGTATAATAGATTATGAAGAAGGTGATTTAAGTGCAGTCAAAATTTCATACGTTTAAAAAACGTAAAGGTGCTCAGCCTCCTGTTGCTCTACTTATTCACGGTATGAGCTCTACAAGTCGCACTTGGGATGCTACAGTTGTTTACCTTATGCGTAGAGGTTATAATGTTGTTACTGTAGAGCTTGAAGGTCACGGTGATAGTACTCGTCTAGAGCGTTATGATTTTGATATTTGGATTGACAGTATCGTGAGTCAGCTTGAAGGGTTTGATATTGCTAAGATAGATTTGCTTATCGGGCATAGCTTAGGTGGTTTACTTGCAGCTGGAGTTGCTTGCCGTGTACCTACAGATAAAGTATTGTTTATTGACCCTTTGTTGGCTGTTCCTCCTGCTATGGTGAGGATGGTTGTTAAAAGAATGTTGCGGTTGAAGATTACTGCTACTTTGCCTGACCTTATAGAAAAGTTTCCAACTCGTGAGCCTCAACTTTTGTTGCATGAATATGAAGCTATCCAGAAGTGGGACATTAAATGCTTGGAAGCTTTGAAGCCTCAAGATGGTTGGGCTATTGTTAAACAATTTTTTGCTCTAGAGGTTAAACCTGAAGCAGTTCTTGTACGTCCAGACGCTAGTCTTTTAATACCTAAGCGTAAAGCAAAGTTTTTTAATGAACATGGCATTAAAGTTGTCACTATGGAAGGTGTAACACATGGTTTGCATCTCGATAAGCCTGAAGAATTCCAGGCTATCCTATCTGAGCTGGCTGAGCCTGTAGCAGTCTAACTATCTTTCTGTGAATGACGTGTCGTTGTTTGCTTCTGATGGCTTTAGAAGCCGTTCTACGGCCTTCTGGGATTGCTTCTGAGCCCATTCAGTGTTGAAGCGTTGGCTTTGAAGGAACTCAGCTACATCTTTAGGCGAATTATGCCAGCCAGTCTCATTATTAAATGATTCCATCCACAATAAAGCATCCTCATGAAGGTATTGTAGAAGGTCAGCGTCTTGAATTATTTGTTCTTTTAATTCAAAAACTGGCATGTGCGGGTATTGGGTTGCACGAATTAAACGTATTATGCTTTGGTGGTCTAAATACAGTTTATATGTAGCTACTGATGAACTATATGCTATGACTGCCATATCAATGTTTTCTGAGTCTGACAGTTCACCACCACTATGTCCCCAATCGTGGAAAATGCTTGCAATTACAAGCTCAATTATGTCATTATCTGTCAATCTGTAATATTGTGATGCTAAAATGCAGTTTATAGACACAGTGTAACAGTGTCTACTGTTGTGATAGTCATGCTGTGACGGATTATTGTTAGGCTGAGTTATGTATGTAATAAAATCTTTAGGAAGATTGAAAGTAGATAAGTACTCTTTCAAATATTTGTAGCGCAAAGCATCATTGTCGAACATTCCCATATGATTATTATATCACGTGCTTCATTATATCTTCTGTAATAGCAGTCCACGACATTGCACCTTCATCGGAAGCGAAACCGTCGGGTCGTTCAACAATGTAGCCTTTAATGTGTTGAGGTAAAGTATCAATCCACATTTTAGCATCATCAATCAAAGCGAAAGCGTTAAGCTTGTCTGCCATCACTCCTTTAGGAACGGGTGGTTTGCCTCCGCCCTCACGAGTAAAATGAACATCAGCAACGAAAGGAAGATGTTTTTCAGTCCAGAACATGGTTTCATTTAGCCATTCATCTGCGTTGCGTGCAGTTAACGCTTGAATTTGGAAATGCTCGCTTAAAACATTTAAAGCTTCCATTGCTTCAGGAATAGGCTTAGGTTTAATTACAGGCAGGTGTTTTATGAAAGCTTCCTGCTTGTCAAGAAAATTAGGGATGTAAGTATCTATGTCATAATACCAATATAATGCTTCGTCTATAGGCTGCCCTGTAGTGTGTTGTTGCCATTTATCCCAGCTGGCTGCGAAGCTGAATACAGTCTCATCTAAATCGATAAGAATAGGTTTAAGGTTTTTACTCATATAGTGTTTGTTTTCCGTTGAATACTATCGGTTGAGAAAGATAGTAGTATATAATCATAGCATACTATTGTTAGGAGGCGAACTGTGGATAATATTTATGAAGATAAACTTGAATGGCTTTGCCGTAGCTATCATGAAATTACTGGAGGGCGTTCAAGGCTGTTAGAGCTTACCAATTGCCAAACCCTAACGGATACTCAATATGAAGCGGTTAAAGCTTCTGTGATGGCTTCTAGCCTCTCTGGAGTGGTTGTATGGAGGTATAACCGAACTGCTGGTTCTACCTTGAAACCCGTATTATGGGATTTAGTGGATTCTCCAGCTTTTCCTTTCCCAAAAATAGAAATACACGTAAAAGGTGGCGACAAACCTGACCATAGGGGAAACACTTTTAGTTGGCTGTTGACTATAATGCCTACAGTGTTTAAAGATGGTGTAGATTTTCCTTTGGGTGGAGCAGGAAGTTTTCAGGAGTTAGACATTAGTTATCAGGAGGTTTTAGATAGCCCTACAGCTTTTGATACTTACTGGATGAGGGCAAAGGGGACGGACAATTGGGACGCTTTAGAATTATTGTTAAAATTAGAAGCACATGTCCCTCAGATGACGGGTCATCCTGTCATAAATTTAAGCATAAAAAGTTTATTAAAAGATTGGGTTAAAATAATTGACAAAAAATAGAAATGTTCAGCTAATTCCAAGGTTGCTTCCCGATTATGTTAGTATGCGTAAAATCTTTACTATTGCTATCCTAGGTGCTTCTTTGTTAAGCCTCACAGCCTGCTCATTTCAAGATGATGTAGGACCTGGTTCATCACATATTGTTGATGTTAAGAATGAGCATGGTTTTACGCATTCTGACGTGATGTTTGCTGAAAGTATGATTTCACATCATGAACAGGCCATAGACATGAGTAAGCTTGCTTTAACAAACACTACAACGCCTCAAATTTTATCCGTAGCTAACGACATTATTAAAAACCAGTCTGCAGAAATAGCCACATTGAAAACATGGCTACAAGAGTCTAAAGGCTTCCCCAAAGGAATGATGATGGACAATATGGAAGGCATGGGGATGATGGATGAGGATAGTATGAAAAATCTTTCGTCTCTTAAAGATACAGCATTTGATAAGGAATACATTTTAGGAATGATTGACCATCACCAGGGGGCTTTAGCTATGGCTACAGATGCTTCTACTTCTACCAATCAGCAGGTGAAAGATTTCGCTGAGAACGTTATTAGCGACCAGACGGCAGAGATTGAACAAATGAAAGCATTACTGTAACATCCTTATATAATGGTTATTATAAGTAAGAAGCCCCGCAAATTTATGCGGGGCTTCTTTGTATGTATTTCTAAATTTTAACCAAACAAACGGTTGTACAGAGTTTCAACCGCCTCCTCGTCATTTTCACCGTCTGAACCTACCTCAAACTCTGGATTAAGTGCATTGATTCGACGTAAAACAGTAGCGACAACAAGGTCGTAAGGCTCACGATTGGTCTTGCAGAAAGTATACTGGTCACCGTTTTCAATTAGAAAAGTCTCACAAGACTCATCGTTAAGTTCGTTGCCGTTGAAACGGATTTCTTGAATTGAAATAACTGGCTCTCCAGTTCCATCCCAGCCATTAATTGCAACGCCTGAAGCTGAAACAATAGTTTCAATATCCTTAACTAGCTCTGGAGTGATAGTAATGTTTCCGTTAAAGTAGCGAGTGTAGCCCATGGTTTAAATCCTAACCTTGTGTGTTTTTCTCTATATCTATATTATAGCATGTGGCACTGACATTAACAAATTGAAATGTATATTTGGCAACTACTTACATGGTTGTAATTATAATAATGTATTTATGTTCGATACTATTTTGTATGAGCTTCCAAGATGACATTAACATGTTTATACCTAAGCCTGAGATTCTAAAAAAGTTTATGGCTGGAACTGACATGCCTGAATATGTTTTTAAGGGAACTAATGAGAATGTTGACTTTGCAGTCATGTTTGCGTCAATGTTAAAGTATAGTCCTATGGATTTTTATGGAAAACTTGTAGCTACAGTTGAGCCTTATTCTTCCAACAGTTACGATGTGCGATATTTTGCTTCAAGCGTTTATCGTGACAGTATGCGTATTAGTGCGACGGACTGGGAAGAATGCATTTATGGTTATGGAGGTATGGAGAATGTTTTCCAAGGAGCTGCCTTGATTAAAGCTGACATGTTTGACGGCTGTTGGATTGGTATAGGATATATGGATTTTGATTATCTGAGACGTAGAACTACAATGCTTTCATCGAGTTTAAAGAATAAGAACATTTATTATGAAGGTACAGACATGATTAACATTGATGTGCTAAAAAATGTAAGCACAATGTTAAGAGGAATACATAACATGTCTGCTTTGTACAAATCTAAACTTCCTTTACAGGCAGGTGTTGTTTCTGAACAGTCAAGTCTCTATAGGAACAGCGAGCCAGGTAATGTAAACTTCAGAAGCATGACCCCTGAAGATTTAGGATACGCTGTAAAAGCTGTTTTAGCTTGGCGTGAGAATGGAATTATAACTGGTAAAGAGGTAAGCCAGATGGTGCTGACGAATTCAGTTGCAGTCACCCCTGATGTGTTTTGGGATTTGATAACCTGCGGAGTGGATAAAGATTACACTCAGTATGAAGGTTTATCTCGTGAGTATGTTAAAGCTTTAATGAGTTAACTATTTGGAATAATTTATCGCTTTAAATTTTTTCTTCTTTACGGGTTTAGGTGAGCCTATTTTTTCAATGAATATTGGCAATAGTAAAAGCCCTAACATTAGAATTATTCCGCCTGCAACATAGGCTAAAGTAATAGCGATTTCTAAACCTTTTTGGATAACAATATAAGTGATAGGAGCAGCTACGATTAATCCTAAAACAGTGAATGTAACAATAATTGTTATTAATCGTTCACGAGGTGAAACTACAGCTGGGCTAACAGTGTTTAGTTCTTCAACTGCAACCAAGTCTGGCTCATGTATAGTTGAAATTTTTTGTTTCTTTTTCTCATGAAGATAAACTATTTCCTTCTGAGGTTTACGTTCACGCTGGTTGCGATATTTATGTTTAGTCATAAAACATTCTACCATAAAAGAGTTTTTGTGACCATTATTATCGAATCGTGGAAGCCACTTTAGTTTGCTTTAGAACTTCAACATGTCCAGCATATTTTTCGCATTCTGTTTCGTTACCATTGTATTCAACAATTTGTGTTCCTGCAGGGTTAGGGTGGTTGCGGCAGTATGCTTCGTACGCCTGTTCTGGGGTAGCATGACCTACGCTTACGAACCAGAAACCATCATAAGTGTACTCTACGTCCCACTCTTGGTCAAAGCCTTCATCCATGTAGTTTCCAGTTTCGTAGAAGTTCCAGAAACCAATATTCCATTTGCCGTCAGCAGTTTGGAAGGTGACGTTTTCACGGTTGAAAGACATTTGGTTTTATCCTTAAATCAGGTTAACTTCTTATAAAACTATTATACCATAATGCACTGACATTACATAATCGGAAGCTAAAGGTTAATAATTATTTTACCATTGTTGAAAGGTTTGCCTTCAGGTGAGGGGTTTGGCAGTCCGACTTCATTTTGTGTTTCAAGCACAACCATAGCTTCATAAACTGCAGGTTGAAAAATCTCATCCATGACTCCCATAGCTGAAGTTAATGAACCGCTTGTGCGTTTACCGTTTTGTCTTCTGACAGCTGGAATGCTCACAGCCCACACTATAAAACATAAAACGCTTATAATTATGAGTGTAGCCCAGCCTGAATCCATAAGAATATTATCGGTTTAGGATAGAAGGTCTGAAGCTACAGCTTGTGCTTTTTTCATTCCTGCTTCCGAAGGGAACGCACTGTACAGGTAATCTGTAAGAATTGCATGGTTTCCCTCACTGTAATGAATAATTTCAGCAATGTAGTCAACCATTGTTGAAGTAACTTCTGAAGGTAGAATATTATAATTCATGTGAAACTGCTTTTTAACTTTATTGCCAAAAGCACGCATGTTATTGATAATCATTAATATCTACCTTCAGTAAGAGTTGTTAGTTGTAGGAATTCCAATTGGGGTTAGACCTTCAGGTGCAAGCCTGCTATTAAACCATTCGCTGAAATCATCAGAATCATTCCACCATTCTTCGTCAAGAACATTGTCGATAAAAGCGATTGCCTCTTCAGCATTCAGCTTGGTAGATTCATAGAAAAGGTCATATTCTGCTCCGTCTTCGCAAGGGACTCGTACGATAGTAGTTGAGTTTGACATTAGTTTCTCCTTGGTGATTTTTTACTTATTGTGACCGTGCCAGGATTTGAACCTGGCTCCCTAGCGTGCACCAACTTGCACTACACGGCCTGCCATGCTGTTTTTTAAGAAGCTTTGCATCTCTGCTTTCGTTATTTTAATTATACCATGCGGGGTATCGCAAGTCAAATTAGAACTGTGAATTGTTTAAAGTTAGAACAAGTTCTCCTAGCGTTTCTGCTAGAGCATTATACTGTTCAGGCTCTGTTGCAGGCTCGGCTAGGCCCGTATTATAGTCAAACTTTTCTCCATCAATCAGACGGTCTTGCATGTCAAGGTTCAACTGCCATTTGCGGGTTGAGTAGTTGAAAGTTACAAGGTAAAGATACTCAGTCGTGTCGTCAGGCTTTGGGTTATTCATGGACATTGATTTCTCCTTAATTGTTACGGCATCATTTTGATATTACTGGTAGTTTCTGGCTATTTTAAAGCCTAGGTGTTTTACTTGATATCAATGTCCCAACGGTTTCCAACTTCTGTGAAATCGTCACTAATCCAATCATCAACAATAGCGACGGCTTCTTCCACAGATGCTGCTTCGACCTCATCACGGTAGGTGGTCGTGCGAACTGACTCAACAATGAATTTAGCCATGGGTTCTCTTTCTCTCTATATACCTATTATACATGTACCCACTGACATTAAAGCCTTCAAATAAAGGCTTTTAGAGCCTCCTGTTAGATATAAATTAAGATGTAAGGAGTTCTATTATGACTAAGCCAGTTAAGATTAAGTTTAAAAATAAAGTTACAGGTAAGACTGAAATTGTTTCTTGTCATGACCCTGCTACTTGTCGTGAGCATGCTTGGCTGTCTCGTGCATGGGTTGGTTCAGAAACTAAAGTTGTTGCTGACTTTCACGGTCAAGCAACTTATGAAGATGATGACAATGTAAGTTTAGAGAACTATGTTAAAGACTCTATCGTGTCTGAACTTTATGATGAGCGTACTTTAGAAATTCGTGATAACAATACTTTCGTGAGTATTAATCCTTTCTCATACAAGCCTAAAAATAGTGAAGTTATTTGTGAAGACTGTGGTGAAGTTTTAGAATACCGTGTCATGAAATGGGATAATAACCAGTATGATGGTCGTGAGCAAACTTGGGTTCACCGTGATAAGCCTGAATTAAATTTCTTCTCAAACCATAGCCTAAATAATAATCTTCACATTGAAGGCAGTGGCACTTATAGCGACCAGCCTATCGCTCCTGCTCACCATTCTAAAGCACCTTCATGGTGCACCCGTTGCGGAACTTTAGGAAGTATTGAAGTTGACCGTGACATGTGGGCGGACAATGTTTCCTGTTCAAACCCTGACTGTGACTATAAAGAACGTTACAGTTTAGGAGACTAAAAATGGTAAACTTTTTTAAACCTTCTAAAGATGATGGTACTGTACTTCATTTAACTAAAAGTGGAAAATGGGAGAAATGCACTATCCCTGTGGGTTGCACACGACATATTGACCCTAAAACTTTCAAAAACTATAAAGAGTTTGCTTTATCTCCTGACAAATGGAGCGAAGAAGCTTATGAAGAGTCAAATAAAACACTTTCAGTTGGCGAATATAACGGTTATGACCCTGAAGATAACTATGATGAGTTTGAGGACATGCGTGTTGATGAGTCTTATGCTAAGACGGCTCCAGTGTCAAACAGTTATGAGCTGAAACGAGTCAATTACCATTACACATGCCCTGAATGTAAAATTCCTTTTGAGCCTGTAAAAACAGTTTCAGCTATGGATGCTCAAGTTGCTAAGCATGACTGTGATAACCTTACCCCTTTTGAGATGCATAAGAAGCGTAAACTTTTGCAAAATGAGATAGGTGTTTATGGCTTTATGGAGAGAACTAGGTTCGCTTCTGAGCATGACCAGTGTAAGTCTTACCAGACTGCATGTGCAGAATGTGCCGAAAAGCATGAGCTTAAACTTTATGAAATGTTTAGCCGTGAAGAGCTAGAAACTATAGTGCGTAAAGACAGCATGTTTTACAACCCTGCATATCAACATATGCTTACAACTACAGATGTCACTGGAGCAGAAATAAAGTTTCTTTCCCATGCAACTATGAGTGTGCTTAGTGATTTTCCTGGCTGGCAGAAATGGGAATACCTTCCTGACAAGAATGAAAAACAATTACAGTTGGAGCGTAAAGGCATCAACTATGGCAATCATATAGACGACGAAGATGACTGCCGTGTTTGTGGTCATCATGTTTATGACATGTATTGTATGGACTGCTGGACCCCTTCAGGTTATCTATTAGAAGAAAACAACCGATAAGATTAATATGCCCAATAGAAAAGTTTTTCTACCTAAAAAAGAGACACTCCTAAAGTTTATTAACGAGGTTTCTATACCTGACGGGTTCCTGTATGGTGATAATGATGAAGATAATGTGGCTTTAGTTGTTGCTCAAATATTGAAATACCACCCAGAAATTAATTTTATGGAAAGTTTCAGTAAAGCATACCAAGACATGGCAGATAAAAACCTAGCCATTAAGTATTATACTCCGCAGCTTTACAAGAAAATGTTAAACATAAGCAATGACGAATGGAATATTATTATACATTCTGATACTGGTCTTACCCTGTTGCAAAATCTTGCGTTAAGTGAAACCTTGTCTACCAGCTTGTTTGATGAAGGTGTTAAACAAGGCGTTAAGGCGTTGACGGTAGCAAATGACTGCTATGTTGATACTGGCATCATTAACCTTGACCATTTAAAAACATTAACATAATTTGTTAGTTAGACTAGTGTAGGGGTTTTAATATTTATTAAGCTTTAAAGGAAGTGGACAAATGTCACATAATCACAATATTACACTTGATGAATCTGCTGTAGAAAAAGTTAAATATCTGCTTGCTTTGGAAGCTAAAGATAACCTTAGGCTTCGTATTGCAGTGCAACCTGGTGGGTGTTCAGGTTTAATATATCAACTATATTTTGATGAGAACATGTTGGATGGCGATTGCATTGTTAATTTTGACGGGGTTGAATTGATTGTAGACAAAATGAGTATACCTTATCTTGAAGGAGCTACTATTAGCTTCGAAGATACAATAAGCAAGCAGGGTTTTTCTATAGACAACCCTAATGCCTCAGGCACTTGTGCCTGTGGAGATTCTTTCCATTAGCTTGTAACTAAGATTTATTTAAGCTTTCACGTAGTTCTTCACGAGCGTCAGGGTGGGCTGCTTTTTCTATAAGATATTTAGCTTGAGTTTTACTGTCGTTGCCGAAACACCATGCTGTACCGTTCTCTGTTATTACTGCACTGTGTTGGAAGCTTGTCGCTGGCGTTACAAGTTTAGGTATAATTGTTGAAACGTTAGCTTTAGGATGCCATGAAGGTAAAGCCATAAAAGCATGGCCTTGTGGTGAGTGTAAAGCTCCAACTATAAAATCTGTGCTACCGCCAAAACCTGAATATATTTCCCCGTTGACCCAGCTAGCGTTAGCTTGGTCAAGTAGGTCAACCTGTAAAGCACTGTTAACACTCATCATCAAAGGGTGGCGTGCGATAGTTGCTGGGTCGTTTGTTTTCTCTGTACGCAACATTCTTACATTATGGTTATGGTCAACCCAGTTATATAATTCCTGAGTTCCAAAAAGGAAGCTAGCGGTTAAAGGAATATCTCTGTTGAAGCTTCCTTTGTTATATAACTCTAAAACACCGTCAGTAAACATTTCAGTCCATAAACGTAAATCTTTACGGTTTGATAAAGACTGAAGTACAGCGTCAGGTATACCGCCAATGCCTAACTGTAAAGTTGAACTATCTGGGATATAATGAGCTACCCTTTCACCTATAGATTTGGTTAAGTCTGTTTGGTTTTTAGTTGTAACTGTTTTTAAAGGCTCGTCCGCCTCAACATAATAATCTACATCATGTTCATAGAGCACAGCGTCACCGTAAGTGTAAGGCATTTGTTTGTTAGCTTGAGCTATAACAATTGCTCCATGTTTACGTGCAGACTCTATAGCTGCAGGCAATATGTTTACTTCGATACCTAAACTGAGTGTATTTTCTTTCAAAGCTGAAGTGTGAATCATTACAATGTCAGGCACTAGGTGCTGTTTAAAAAGTACAGGCACCATTGACAGACGACAAGGTATATAGTTTAGCATGTCTGAATGTCTCATTCCTTTGCCTACAAAAGCAGTTTCATGCGTTACGCCTTTACGGTTAGGTATCCCCTCTGGAGCATTCAACATGTGAAGTTTGAATGACTCTAATTCTGCATCTATAATGCGTAAAAGATTTAAAGGAGCTGCACTGTTTCCTGAAGCTACAACTCTAGGATTTTCAGGTAAACCTGCTAGTATTTGTTTTAACTGAGTTTCAGATATTTTTTTCATTATATTGAACCTATCGGGTAGAAAACCTAAGGGGTAAACCCCTTAGCAGAAGTTTCTTAAAAATAACCATCATGATATAATTATTGTATGAGTAATTATAGAAATGTTATCCCGTTGGCAGGTTTAATTGAAATGGGTGTTGTGTCTGAAGGTGTTTTGGAAGACAAATTGGGCAACCAAGTTACGCTTCACAGAGATGGTACAATAAGTTTAACTCCTGATGGTGATAAGTTTAGTATTAACGAAGCAGCTAAACGCCATAACCTTGCAGTAAATGATATAAACAAAAGAGTTAATGGCTGGCTTTACTGGTATGTCCCTCTAAATACTAAAAGGGTTAAACTGCAGGAGCTCAGAAGCTGGATTCATAATAATATTGTCGTAAGAAGTGCTGATGAAATCCTTAACAGTTTAGAGTAAGTTTGTTAATTGTCAGTGGGTATTGCTATAATGATAATATCAAGCCAAACAAACACACAAGGAGAAAACTATGGCTATCAAGCACTCAGGTTCACGCCCAATCATCGCTGGCGGTCGTTCAGGTTTTAAGTCGCCTAAGGGTAGCGAGCGTGTTGCTCGTCGCAACGCTCAGGCGGTAACAGTAAACGCATCTGCTAAGAAGTTGGCTAAGAAGCGTTAAATTAAAGTTAGATTAAGGGGCTAAGTAGAAATATTTAGCCCTTTTCTTTTTGAGCTAAAAAACAATACCGTAAATTTCTGAAGCACACGAGTGACAGTTTGCGTCATCATAAAACATAAACTCTTCAGGTGTCATGCGTTCACACCTAACACATTTAGTTAAATGTTTTTGTCCAGCCATGTTAGAAATATTTAGATAAAGTCGCTTCCAATATTCTTCTATAGTTTCTTTAGCTGGAGTGTAAATGATTTCTCTAGCGTTCGTCATATCCCAAATTATTGTTCCTGGTGTCGCCCAGAATCCTGCCGCTGTGCCCAACATAATTCTTAAACCTTTAAGCCGAGAGTTTATAGCTACAGCAACAGTCATATTTTTGTTTAAATAGATTTCAGGTATTCCTGAACCTTGTAAAACTAGCTCCCAGCCGTCACGAATGAAACGAGGCAGGTCTTGTAATTCTATGCCAGTCCTGTCTGCTAATTCTGTTGCTAAAGTTTTACTTTTCATATTTCAATAACCTATATTTTGTATTCACTAAAATATATTATCGAACTTTTGCCGATGTTAATGCTATGACTAGGTTAGAAACATCATGGCAAGCTTTACCTTCATGTGATGTGAAAGTGTATTCTTCTCATGAGATATATGACAGCAACAATGAAGTTAGCGACATCGTTATAGGAACAGGAACAGATTTATACCGTTTTGGAGTTTTAGAAAGCTACAATGGTAAATCTTCTTTAGAAGAATTTGAATCCATGTTGAATGCTAAAGAAATAAGTGAAGATTACGGGTATAACCTTGAAAGTATAGATTACGCTATTATAGAAATTAAAGAAGACCAATCACATATAGATTTATACTCAATGGGAGATTGTGAAATATTTATCAAATATGATAACGAATGGTTTGAATTTTATGACTTAATGCATGACGAAACTAAAATAAAAGACAGCCTAAAATGTCAGAATGAACTCTTAGGCTACCCTAAAGAATTATCCATGACTCATGTTAAAGAAATAATTTTAGCTACAAATAGTTCAGGTTTAAATTCTATAGATTTAAATGACCGTATAGCTGACGAGCATAACTTCATGACAGATGTAAGCTTTGACGAGACTAACGATATTCGTGTCATGCATATAAAGTTTAGCTAAACTGTTGTGACCAAATCTTGCAACATCAGTTCAAAATTAGTCTGCTGACCTTCATCTTCAGTATCGAAGAAGCAGTTACCGATGGTTTCATAAAGAGCTTCAGCGTCTACAGTTGAAGGCAATGAGCCAAAATTAATTTCGTCAATAAGACCATCAACTTCAATCTGAGTTAAAGCTTTACTGTCAACGATATCCCCATCGTAAATAAAATCCGCAATGTAACGAGCGGTAGATTCTTCGTAAGAAACTGATACAGACTTCGACATTAGAACTCCTTAAGTGGTTATATTAACATATTAACACTAGCCACTGACATTTACAAAGATGTCTAACGTTTATAAATCAAATCTATAAGCAGCAGCTCAAAATTTGTAGGCTCTCCACCGTATGTAGCGAAAGTTAGTTCATCTGTTTTATCTAGAAGTTCTACAGCGTCAACCACAGCAGGCAGGCTATTAAAATTAATGACACCTGACAATCCTTCAGTTTCCACCTCAGTTAAAGCCTTACGGTGTACTTCACCTTCAGTATTATAGAATGCTGCTACAAAATATTCAGGTTCTTTGTGTTTACTGAATTCAACAATTTTACTCATACTTTTAATATCTACAAAAAATCTGTGAATTAGCTGAATATTTATATAACACCCGATAGGTTTTTTATGGCATCAATGTCAACACAATATTCAACCACTATTGGGCCGTTTAGCCTGTCCTCATATTTAGGCGTTTTAGGTTGCAATAATGTTGATGACACTTTCGATGGTAACATTTTTACATACCTTGGGAACAACAAATATCGGTTCACAGTTATTGATGCAGCTGTAAACAAAACCCTCGAAGACACTATAAGACGAAACCATGAAGGCTTGGAAGATTTTAAAAGACTTCTCAGAGAAATTTATACTGTAGAGGCAGCGAACATGTGGCTTGATAAGCACCATGACAAAGAAGCAGAATACAAACATCTTAACCCACTTCTTGCTTTCACTAGTTTAGAGCTAAATTTAGAACTGATGAAAGGTTACGTATATAAAGCTGCAGACTGTGAAATTTTCATACAATATAAAGATGGGACATGGGAACACCCTTTCGGTGATTTTTTAACTTCAGAAGGAAGAGCAATATATAACACTGCTCACGATAATCATGAGAAAGAACACGGTAAATATAATGCCCCAGAGATATGGTGGGATACGCAAAATAAGGTTCTAAATGATATGAAACTTTTTAGACACCCTACCCTAGGCTTAGAGTCAATGTACCTTCCTAAAACATTAGTTTTGGATATAGAAAATGTTAACCGTATAGTTTTGACTACAGATGGTGTAAAAATTGATGAAAATATTTTAGACACCGTAGACTTGAAACACTATCTTCTTAAAGAAGTACATAATGGAGAGCATTGTCAGCATGCAGATTTTAGTGCTTTAGATATAGTTTTCTTTTAAATAAAGTGGTATACTAAAAATATGGATGTTACACGTGCAGGCAGCTGGGTTATCATAATTCAAGATGTAAAACAAGACTATAAACTTGTTGAAGACTTCGAGCGAGGTTTAATTTATACTCATGTCCCTTTTGATGAGAATCGTTTAGCTTCAGAACAGCTAATGGAGCATCTAGGTTACCGTTTAGAATATTCTCTAAATGAGGGGCGTCGTACCAAATTTGTATATACGTGGCACCCGACGCACAGCCATGGTTTTCCTATTAAAGAAGGGTATATGATGCTGAACAGGCTGCAAGATGCAAACTGTGAAGTTGTTGGAGTTTTAGATGAAAGAAGAGGAAGCGGTTCGCTATATTGGTTTCATATTGAAAAGCCAAACCTGAAACCAAAAATTAGTAGCATCTATTATAGCAACGTAAATAATGGTTTCAGTCATTCTGGAGACTTTCAAGGTTTATCCAGTGTAGTTAATTATCTTAATGTGAAAGAGCGAACAATGATTGTATTATCTGCACCATATTTTACTGGATGGTTTGAACAAACCCTACAAATGGTGGAAGAAAACTCCCGATAATATTTTTGAGAGGAAACTATGGACGACAGTGTTTTAAAAAATCTAATTTTAGGTAAATATAGCAAATCAAGGCTTGAATGCCGAGAGATTGCTAAAAACCCTGAACTGCACTACACTGCTGGATTAACGGTAGGTGAACACCGTGAACGTGTTTTAAAACAAGTAGGCATCCTAGCTAAAACAGGTATAGTCTCTAAAGCTTTCCCTAAGGAATATGGTGGAGAAAACGATTTCGGCGGGCACGTTGCGGCTTTTGAAGAATTATTTGTTACTGACCCTAGCCTTCAAATAAAATCAGGCGTGCAGTTTGGATTATTTGCAGCAGCAATACAACACCTTGGAACTGAAGCACATCACGACAAATGGTTAAACAAAGCAATGAACCTTGAAATGCTGGGTTGTTACGCCATGACTGAAACAGGGCATGGAAGCGATGTTTTTAATGTTCGAACTACAGCTACATATGATATAAAAAATGACAGCTTTATTATTAACACGCCAGACCGTCAAGCATGGAAAGACTATTTAGGCAACGCTGCTCTTCATGGACGCTACGCTGTAGTATTTGCGCAGCTTTACACTGACATGAATAAAAAACAAGGAGTTCATGCGTTCCTCGTACCAATACGTGATGAGCAAGGCAATTTCCTCGAAGGCGTAGGTGGTGAAGATGACGGAGTAAAAGGAGGCTTAAACGGAATAGACAACGGAAGGTTGCATTTTACTGACGTACGCATACCAAGAGAAAACCTTCTGAACCGTTATGGCGATGTAGCTAAAGGCGGTAACTATACCAGCCCTATATCAAACCCTAAGCGACGTTTCTTCATTATGCTTGGTACTTTAGTGCAAGGTCGTGTAAGCCTCGACGGTGCAGCTGTAGTGGCTTCTAAAGTGGCTCTACAAATTGCTGTGACGTACGCCAACAAGCGCAGACAATTCATGAAAGCCAACGGTGAAGAGACTCTGCTAATGGATTACCAAACTCACCAGCGTAGGCTGTTGCCGCTCCTAGCTGAAACATATGCGGCAAATTTTGCACATGAAGAACTTTTAAAAGAATTTGATAAAGTATTCACTAGCTTGTCTTCTGGAACTGTAGAAGAAGTTGAAGGCATGCAGGATTTAGAAACACATGCTGCTGTTTTGAAAGCTGTGAACACTTGGCATGGTTTAAATACGTTACAACAAGCTCGTGAAGCATGTGGCGGTCAAGGGTTCTTGCAGGAAAACCATTTAGTTCAACTTCGTGCAGATTTTGATATTTTTGTTACATTCGAAGGCGACAACACTGTCCTTTTACAGCTTGCAGGCAAAAGACTATTAACAGAATATTCAGCAAAAATGAAAGACGCCAGCTTAGCTCAAAAAATATCATTCGCAAGTAAAGATATTATAGAGAAAACACGTTTCAAATTTACTGAGCTTAATCATGCAAACACTATATTTGAACTTTTGAAAGTGCGTGTAGATTTGATGACAGCCCACGTGGCTTCCACAATGTATAACGCCAGAAAAGAAGGAAAGCTTGAAGAAGCTTTCATCTCAAACCAGAGCAACATTGTCGAATTAGCAAAAGCTTACAGTGATTTTATCAAATTTGATGCATTCAAACAAGCGATAAAAGATTTACCTCACAATAGCGAATGGAATCCGTTAAACGATTTACGTAAACTTTACGGCTGGACTGCCATACAGAAAAACATTGGGTGGTTCATGACAGAAGGACTTGTAACAGCTTCACAATCTAAAGAAATAAACAAGATTGTTGACAGCCTGTTAGAAGAGATACGACCTCACAGTCAAAAGCTTGTAGATGCTTTCGGTTACGAGTCTGAACATTTACGTGCCTCTATTTTTAAAAAATAGCTTACTCACCTTTACTAAGAATATTAATTGTAGGTTCAATCTTTTTGAAGAAAGCTTCATAAAACATTGACAATGGGAATTCATCATCAAGTATAGTATCATTAATGTCTTTGAGTGTAGATGTCAGAGGTAAACTGTCTTTGCCTTTAGCCCATAAGCTTACAGGGTTAGGTGTGAGCGTTTTAGATACCAAATTGTAAGCTTCTAGCCAGTGAACAATTTTAGGTCTGTCAATGCTCTCCCAGTAGAGCCTGTCTATAGCGTCACCTAAAGCTGATACAACTTCAGGAACATTATCCCAGTCTATGCTTAACTTGTTATCAGTCCAATGTAAAACTCCATGTTGATGCATCCAGCTGAACAGCAACTGACCAGCCATACCGTCATAGTTTCTTACACGGTTGCCTGTTACAGCGAAACGAAAAATGCGGTCAAAAATTATTGCATATTGTACAAGCTGAGCATGATATTTCAACTCTTTATCTACTTTTTTATCATTCACCAGTTTAACACATTCACGGAAAGCAGTAAGGTCGCAACGTAGTTCTTCCAAACCGTATAGGAAATAAGGCATACGCTGTTTAATCATAAAAGGGTCAAAAGGCAAATCTCCGCTCATGTGTGTGCGGTCATGAATCAAATCCCACAGAATGAAAGTATCTTCAGTTACCTTCTGGCTTTTAATCATTAAAGTTGCACCTTCAGGCAGCTCAAGTTTAGTTATCGCTGCAGCCTCTTGAACTATTTTACGGAAACGTGAAGCTTCACGGTCTTGAAAAATAGCACCCCAAGTGAACTTTGGAACTTCACTCATTGCTACAGTTTCAGGGAACAGTACTGCACTGTTAGTATTGTAACCGCTAGTGTAGTCGATAAATTTTAAAGGAACAAAAAGCTTATTAGAATAAATACTCTCAGCTTCAACAATAAACTCTGGCCACATTACTTCTACAAGCAAAGCTTCCAAATGTCTTTGCTTACTACCATTTTGGGTGTACATTGGGAATACCACCAAATGCTGTAAACCGTTCACACGTAGTCCTGCAGGGTCAAAAACTTTTATAGAGTTAAGAAAGTCTGGCTCTTTAAAATTGTTAGCCTCCCACAGAGCTAAATCTTCAACAACAGTTTCTAAATACTCTTTATCATGAGGGAACAAAGGAGCCAACTCTAAAATGCTATCTTCAATCTTGTCAAACAACTCAGCCGCATAAGCATGGTTGTTAACGTTAGGAACGCTGCCATCTGCAACCTGCAGACTCTGAAAAATAGTTACATTCTCTTTCAAACTAACCCATGCAGGGTTCAAAGACAGCATGTCCATATCTTCAGCCTCCCAAAAAAGTTATATAAATAAATATCGGGGAGAAAACCTTTACCTCCTATGCAATACACGCAACAATAATGAAACTTTAATGCCATTCACGCAACAAAATTGCGTAGAGAAAGAAAAAACTAAAACCAAACCTAAACACAATCCACATGATATAATAAAAGCATGTTATCAGACGCAATCGCTGTGCCACTCACATGGGCATCACTTGCAGGCATTGTCATATCATTCTTCGCCCTCCTATACTTTTACGAGTCAGGCTACTACAGGCACAACAACAAAGGTGAACAAACAGCACACACGCTCCGCTGGATAACAATGTTCATATTAGCAGGCACACTTATATACAGCCTCATATCAATGTTTGCCAACGAAGACACCCGAAACCAAACAGACATACAAACCTCAGTCAAAAACAAATACGGAATAACCCTAACCCAAGAACAAACAAACAAACTCACACAACTTCAAGGCGAATATGATACGGAAGACCAACCCATATACAGCACAGGAAGCACAACCATAAACGGTAAAGAGACAATAGCCCTATGGCGTGACGGAGAAATAACGTTGCTAGAATTTAAAAACGGTTCACTGCAGGAGCTCGGTCAGAAGTAACAGCACCAACATCATACAGCTTCAAAGACCATTCAACAGGCATCTCAACACATTCAACAATCTGCTCAAAAGACAGACCCTTACTGTTCAGCACGGCAACCTTACCCATATCAGCATTCAAACCAATCAGAACAGCAACCTGCTCAATAGAAAACTGAACCCTATTTAAAGAAGCCCCACGACCACCATAATAGCCATACTCCTTATACTCCAAACTTAAATTATTGTTATTAACACGCAAAAACAATTCAGTAAAATCCTTCAAAGGCAACACCACACCACACCTATCCATAGCAGCCAAAACATGCTTACGAATGTAACGCTGTTTAGAAACCAAACCTTTCAAAGGCTTCCCAGGCACAGGAACATTATAAACAGTAAACTCTAAATCCTCATTAGTATACAAATGCGGGTGAACCAAATCCCAGTTAATATCACTGCCATAAAACCGTTCAACACGAGAACGCAAACTGTCATAAAAACCAGTAGAGAAAAACAAAGAAGTAAACACAGTAGCCAACACAAAACTGCCAACAACGCCCACCGTTAAAACATCCTGAAACAACATACCCAGTTTATCGGAAGCCAACACAGAAAACCACTCCAAAAGTTGCAACAAATCAAACCATATGCTATACTTAAACAAGCCGATAACAAAAAAGTCACATACTTGCGGGTATGGTGAAATTGGTATACACGCCAGATTTAGGTTCTGGTGCCGCAAGGCATGGAGGTTCAAGTCCTCTTACCCGCACAGAGATAGCAGTCAGCTGAAAAAGTTGGTTGCTATTTTCTCTTTTCCAACATAATTTAAAAGTATAACGTCAGCACTAAAAAACTTTCCAAAAAAGTTTGCCAAAAAGTTGACAAATGCCGATAAAGTATGTTAGAATAATAAAGTAAGCGAGGGAAACTTCCAAACTTACAGTTTTGCCCGCTTAACTCAGTTGGCCAGAGTGCGATACTTGTAATATCGAAGTCAGGCGTTCGAATCGCCTAGTGGGCCCGAAGAAAGAGACTCTAGAGATAGGGTCTCTTTCGCTTTGTAGAGTTCTCGTACGGGTCGGGTTAAGAAACTTATTGTTGGATAGTTTTGCTAACTTAACTTAGCTGTGCTATACTGTTAGGAATATGTTGCATATGGTAATGCAGAATTTTAGGGAATAGTTGTTATGGAACTTGTTACGGGTGTTTTGAACAAGATGGGTTTGTTGAACCTTGTTGTTATTGGTCAGAAGGATGACATGATTCGTGTGAGTATTAGCGGTCGTGAGCAGTGGGTTGGCGAGGGTGACACTTTGCAGGTTTTGAATGAAGCTTGGCATGTTGATAGTGTGAATCCTGTGGCGTCTGATGCTAAGCGTATCCTTGAGCCTAATAAGGTTGTTGCTGTTCTTTCTCACCAGTAGCTTGTAAGCCTACAGTTGGCGTTTTAAGCGGTTTTTAATCGGTGGCAGGTGTTCTTGCGTTGGTGGCTTATTTTATCGTTATAGTTGCTTCTGTGGCTGTTGAGGAGCGTTTTAGAGTTGGAATAGGTGGAAGTCTGCCCAGAACACTAATGTAGGGTCGAGGCTGTAATGGTCGCCCCATGGGGAGTCTAGGAAGCCTAGAAATTTTAAAGTCTTATCTGTGTTAGCGATGACTGCGTCGCTCATGTACATTTCTGCTTCGAAACGGGTTGGAAAGGTCTCTTCTGCGCTACGAAACACTTCTTTGTGTGTGCCGTTTTCTCCTATTTTGTAGGTAGCTATACTGAGTTTCCACATATGTTTAGTATACCATAAAACAGGCACGTTAAGCAATGGTTCAGCTTAAGTTACGAAACTTTTTTGGCTTTTTTCCTTGTATATGCTGTAAAGCATGCCTATTGTTTATTTGAAAGTCCCGTTGATTATATGTGGTATGCTTTGCCCTTCCGATAGGTCATATATAATGGTTAGTGATAATATGAATGATTTAGTGTTAAGTTTAGTCGGTGAAAGCGTCCCTCGTATAGGTTACGAAAGCCGTGAAGAGTATCATGTGTTGCCTGAAGAGTTTTATTACATGAGTTATGGGAGTAACTTATGTATGGATAGGTTTATGTGTTATGTGGCTGGTGGTAAGCCTGAGCGTTCTTCAAGAACATATTTAGGTTGCCGTGATGTGACTCCACCTAGGGAGAGTTTCGGTGTAGTGTTTGAAGGTAGTATCTATTATGCTAATAATGCTCCACAGTGGGGTGGTGGAGGTTTTTTGTTTGCAGATTTTGATTACCCGAAATTGTCGTTAGGTAGAGTGCATTTGGTTACCCGTGAACAGTTTACAGATATTGTGTCGCAAGAATGCGGGTTTGAAGCAGGCGGTGTTGATGTGGATTTTGGTAAGATTCTTTCAGTAGGACATGTGGTTGATAAAGGGTTACTTTATGGGCATACAGTTTATGTAGGTACTTTGAATCATTTGCCTGTGATTAGTTTCACGACAGGGTTTAGTCAGCGTGATGTTGTGGACGGGCAGGCACCGTTCCGTTTGAATAAGCCTAGTGATGCTTATGATAATGTTGTGCGTAAAGGTCTTGTGGAAACGTTCGGTTTAAATGATGAACAGCTTGATTCTTATATGTATGACACTTTAGGTTATTTGTAAATAATATTGGTATTCAGCTAATATTCCGCATTTAGTGCAAGTTTTGTTTGAGTCTAACTGTGACGGGTTTGTGTATGGTTCAAAGTTTGTTACTGTTGTTAACATCATATAGTTTCCACATATTAGTTTGGCTTTGTAAGTGTAGTCTCCATGTTGGGTTGCAACGTGAATGCTTGTGTTGTTTTCAAAAAGGACTAGCTTGTATGGGCTTGCTGGAACGTTTCTGAATTTTCTGTTTAGCTCGTCTAACTGTTGCTGTCGTTCATGAAAATAGTCAACCATTTTTATAGGTTAGGGTTTTCGTATTCTGCTATTGAAGTAATGTCATCTTCAGCGTCTTCTTTTTGTTTAGCTAGTAACTCTTGAGCTTCTAACTTTTTGAGTTTTTGCTTGTCAATTTTTTTACGAATTGCTGAGTAAAGCATGAACCCTACTGCTGTTAATATTCCACCTGCTACTGTAGCTATTCCTATGATTCCTAAAGCAGGCATTAAAGGTACTGCTAGTAGTCCTGGTAGGCTCATAGCACCCATTGCCGCTAGTCCTGTGACTGCACCGCCTACAGGAGCCATAACTTTTGCAATCATCCAGTTGTTTTCATGGTCAGAAGAAATGCTTAAAGAATCACGGGTTTTGGTCATTTTTCTTTTAAGCTCGTCAGGGTGGACATGCAGTCTGCATCCTTCACCGACGTGGCAGTTTTCATATTGACCTGTTTTAATGTTTAAAACTTGTTCAGGCTGGTCAGTCATTAGGGGGTTTCCTTTTTGGTTGTTTATGTTATCTAACATAAAATATTTTATATACTATTTGTAGTTTCTTATTGTTTCGCTAAGAAGTTTAATACCTTTATGAATGTAATCTGTTGTTGGGTAGCTGAAACTTAAACGCAGTTCATGCTTTCCTCTACCGTCAGCGTAGAATGCTGTTCCTGGAGTGTACGCCACACCGTGTTCTACAGCTTGTGGGAGCATGAGTTTACTGTTAACATGTTCAGGCAGCTGCAACCAAGTGAAGAAGCCTCCTGCAGTTTTTGTTTTCTTTAATTCTGGAAGGTAATCGTCTAAAGCAGACAGCATGACATCTCGTCTGTCTCTATATATATTTCTAAAAGTGTTCAACTGTGCTTTCCAGTCTGTGTGTTTCAAATATTCACTGATGGTTAGCTGGTTGAACTCTGAAGGTGATAAGACGGCTGCTTCGTTGGCGAGTACGAGTAAACGTTTGATGTCTTTGGGAGCGTGAACCCATCCTGTACGGAAACCTGGAGCGAAAGTTTTAGAGAAACTTCCAAGGTAGACAATATTTTCTGTGTCTCCTAAGCTTATCATTGAAGCTGGTGGTGCTTCATCAAAGTAGAGTAACCCGTAAGGGTCGTCTTCTACAATGAGAATGTCATGTTCTGTAGCTATGTCAATAATTTGTTTACGGCGTTCTAAAGGAAGCACGTATCCTGTAGGGTTTGAAAAGTTAGGTACAATGTACAGGAATTTGATTCTTTTGCCTAAAGCTTCAAGTTCAACAATTTTTGCTTTTAATGCTTCAGGGTTCATCCCATAATCGTCAGTGTAAACATGTTCAATGTCTGCCTGGTATGATTTGAAAACACCTAAAGCACCTACATATGATGGGGATTCGACTAGGACAACGTTGCCTCGGTCTAGGAACATTTTGGAAAGTAAATCTAAACCTGACTGGCTTCCTGTAGTGACGACAATGTTGTCAACATCTGCTTTTATTCCTTCTACTTTCATTATCTCTGTAATCTGTTTACGTAAAGTATCATTGCCTTGCCCTCCCCCGTATTGAAGTGCAACGCCACCTTTCTCTCGCAACAGTCGTGCTTGAACTTCGCTGATAATATCTGTAGATAATGCCTGCACGTATGGCATGCCTCCTGCAAGGCTGATTACTTGTGGTGTGCCGTCTTCATTGACACGGTTTACTACAGCGAATAGGGCACGAACTTCTGATTCTTTAAGTTCGGAAGCTCGGTGGGCGAAGCGGGAAGACCAGTCTTTATTTGTCATAGGTTGTTTATCGGAAGCGAAGTAGCGTAAGTCTAATCAGAAGCTTACTTGTAAATAAGTTTTGTTCATATCAATTTTGACCGATAGTAATTGTTAGATATAAGGGGACGGACGTTAAGGATATTATGAGAAAAGAAAGAGTTAGTTTCGCTGTTGATATTGATGGGGAATTGCTAGTTTGTACAGACGGTCATGTGGGTGGTTTTCCTATGACTGTTAAAGAAGTTCAACGTAACAGCTGGGCTAAACTGCCTGTCATGTTAACACCTGAGGGTCCGACTGTTGTTGCTGACCTTAAAGGTGAACCTGTCAACGTATTGGCAGCTTTGATGAGTGTTAATCCTGAACGTACACGCATTTTGGAAGCACCTGACAGTGTTATTGCTTTGTTGCCTTATGAAGAGGAGTTGATTTAAATGTGTCGTAGTGTTTCCCATGGTGGTCGTCGTTGTCCTCATGCTGATGATAGTAATGCTCGGGCTTTACGCCGTGCTAATGCTCGTTTGAAGTCAGGCTATGCAGAAGGTGTAGTGGCTGCTTCTAAAACGTTAGCTAATTCTTCTGATGCAGGTGCGATAGAAGAGGTGAGTGCTTCTGTTTCTATTTCTGAGAGTATTGCTGCGGTTGATAAAACTAAGAAGGCTTTAAATTCTATGATGAGTCAAGGTTTCAGTTGGGATGGCACTGTTGATGGTGAAAAGTTTCACAATTATGATGCAGCTTATGTAGGTTTACAGTTGCGTTTAGAACAGCAGATTCGTGGGGTAGGTGCGGCGATTGCTTTTGAAGTTGAATCTCGAAGTGACGTTAAATATGCTGATATTGCTAAATATAGTGTTGACCGTAAGGTTGAGTTGCAGGCTCAGATGGATGAACTTATTGAATTGGAAAAAGCTTTAAAGAAAGAAGCAGTTGAAGTTTTTGGCGTTAGTGAGTTTCTTGCTTTAGACAATGCTCGCATGAAGTTTCATAATAACCCTGAAGATGTTGAGCTTGGTGAGTTTATTTCTCGTGTTGAAAAGTTTGACAAAGATGGCGAGAAGGCTCGGAAAGAGTATTATGCTTTTATTGCAAATAATGATGAACAGCTTATTCAAATGTGGAATACTAACCGTGATTTGTTAAAACAGGTGATGGGTGAGCATCGTGATTTTGGTGGAGAGTTGAAGGTTGATGATTCTAGCGATAAACGTAAAGCCGCTATCTTGAGTGAAGCTGTGGGTGTGTATCCTTCAGATTGGATTGAAGCTAGCAATAAAAATGATGCTAGCTTGAAAGTGAAAAAAACTGTAGGCAGAGCACATTATAATCGCAGTGCGGCTCAAGTTAAGGTTCTTCCAATGTTCCAAACTGCAGTTAAACCTGAAGGTTGGGAGCCTGATGGTACTCGTAATCAGTCTGGATGGACTAAGCTTGAAGCTGATGAGAACGGCATTGTTACATATAAAGATGAGGATAATCATGTTGACGTGTCTTATTATGTTTCTCCTGGTGAGTCTTTATGGTTGAAGCCTGTATGGGAGTATGCTAACCGTTTAGGATATTCTTCTTCTTTTGAGAAGCCTAGAGGTCGTGGCTGGGAACAAGCACAAATCGTTGATAGTGTTAAAAACTTTGAAACAGGTGAATATTCAATGAAAGAAGTGACTGTGTGGCGTCGTCAAGCTAAACAGAAGCAGCATGTTGGTGAGTTGAAAGCTGAACTTCTTATTGACGGCAGTAAAGGAAGATTGGTAGACACTGAAGGCTATGACAGTGCTGTGCATGAATTCGCCCACCGTGTTGAAGATAGTAACGTTCCTTTTTTGAAAGAGATGCAAGATACTTTCTACCGTCGTCGTACAGAAGTTGATGGCGTTCCTATGGCTAAAGTACGTTTGTATAGAGGTAAAAATGAGTTTGCTATTCCTGATGATTTTACTTCAGATTATATGGGTAAGCGTTACACGCAAGATAAACATTTTGAGCTTCTTTCTACAGGTATGGAAGCGGTGTTCGGTAACGGCTATGGCGGTCTTGTAGGTGTTGGCGGGAAGAAAGCTGATTTAGAATTGCGTGACTTTATCTTGGGTGCAATTGCAACTTTGTAGTGACTTAAAGCAGATATTAATATTTAAGTGTTAGAATAGGTTTGTGAATATGATTAACAAAGTGATGAGCTTCATTGTTTTAGAAACGCCTTATAACCAGATGGTTAACTCTCGTTTTATTAAAAATGCAGGATACAAGCTTGTAGACATTATGAGCAGCGGTGAAACAGTAAAACATGTCTATGCATGGGATAGTGAATATGGAGTTTATCTTTATTGGGATTCTGACTTTATTGAAAATTTAGAAGGTCTGGGAAGACAGTTCCATATTTCAGGTTTAGTGTGGGATAGTAATATTGGTTTAGTATGGTTTGACAGTGAAGCATCACCCACATATGGTGTTCTTAACTTAAACCAAATTTTTCAAGATGAAAGTTTTAATTTAGATATTGAAAAGGTTGATAACGTTATTAAATATTTAACTGAAGAGGAACAAGCTTTGCTGTGCTTAACTTTGCCTTGGATGTCAGGTTTTTTCTCTAGTATTCAAAGAGTTATAAGACTAGCATCTGGTGTAGAGCTTCTATAACCATGAAAAACGACTGACAGGCAATGTCCTAACGAACGCTCTTCCTATGATGTCAGACTCGTTTATAAATCCGCCGTTAGTATCTTGATGGTAGCGACTGTCTGAACTGTTACTACGGTTGTCCCCCATTACCCAGACTTTTCCTTTAGGCACTTCAATGTCAAAACCTATAAGTGAAGGTAAAGTGTCTTTAGCAAGGTATGCTTCTTTATATTCTTTATCGTTAACTAGAAGATATCCGTCTGGGCTGCAGCATTTTATATGGTCTCCAGGTAGACCAATAACACGTTTAACCAAATATTTCTGGTCAGAAGGTTCGCTTAGCATTATGAAAGAGGTTAATGTTTCCATCGTTGTTGGAGTGTTTACAGTAGGAGTAGTTTCCATCCAGTTTTGAGCGTCTTTAAAAACAATAATATTTCCATGCTCTAAAGGTATCACACTGGGAGTCAGACGGTTAACTAAAACATTATCGTTAACCTCTAGAGTCGGAACCATAGATTCGCTGGGGATATAGAAGCTTCTCACAAGAAAAGTTTTCACTAGCATGGAGGCAGCAATCGCTATAATAATTATTATAAGCAAATCTACAATAAAGCCGAGTAGCTTACCTACTGTAGTGTGACCAAAACTTATACGTTTTGTTAAAATATTTAATGGCATATTATTTTTTCTGTAATAAAAGAATCTTATCTAATATCGGCAATGATTCTTTTTTGTTCCGATAAATATATCATACACTAAAACTTGATTTTTTATCATTAAAGTGCTAGAATAGTATTAGCTGAAACAGTTTTGGAAGATTATCTAAATCTCTAATGTTTGCCAGCATTCATCTAAAGGAGAAACCGTCAATCAATGATTGAGAAATATACTGGTGTACCTGCTGAACTTTTCCGTATTCCACGGAGTGAAGCTCGCTTGTATGCTAAAGAAGAAGAAGGGTTCATTTATTTTTGGGACCCAAACGATAAGCTAGGCAGTGTAGTGGTTGACACGTCTAACGGCTCACACCTTTCTGCCAAACGAGGAGTAACCTATAAGCTTCTTGTTGATGCTTTCAATAAGGGATACCGTTCATAAATTTTTTTGTTTTCCTCTCTAACTTGTTTAACTTTTTAGACATTTTATGGTAGAATATAGTTACAAGAAAAATACTATTATTTAGGGGAAAAGATGACTGAGAACGAGAAGAAAAACCAAGACACTGTTGGAGAATACACTGTTCCTGTTGACCCTATGGAGCTGCTCCACTGTGAAGGATGCCAGTAAATATTTTTTGCCTGTTCTGTTAGATATAAATTATATCTAAGGAGACAGTTAATGGCGAAGATTGAACGTGATGCTTCAGGTAAAACACGTGTAGCTAAAGGTGACAAGTCTGGTCTTGGTGGGCAATTCGCTCCAGACCCAGAGTTACTAAAAAAGTACGCTGAGCAGGCTCGTAAGTTTCATGCAGCTCAAAGCCGTTATGCTTCTCCTGAAGAGCGTGACAGTTTAAGTGTTCAAGAATATAACGAAGGCATCATTGCTCGTGAAGCTCTGCAGGACTATTATACTATTTACAATAAAGAGCAACAGGATATCGCTCATTCTTTAAATAAAGATAATACTGTATCTGACGGTACTTTCACATATTTTGCTGATTTTGCTTTTGATGTACCTGTAGCTTATGGCATGTTTGCTCCTAACAGTGAAGATGGTCAGCCTCGTGGTTGGCAGTTGCGTGTAGGTAGCGAAGGCGTTAAAGGCAAATCAGGCACGGGGTTCTTTGCCACTATGGAGGAAGCTTTAGCTAGTGTTGAGCAGGTTCAAGTTTTCCGTAAGAACAACCCTTATGTTAAAGAACAGTCAGCCTTATATGACTCTGCCCGTGAGGATAAAGAAGGTATCGCTTTAAGCATTAGTGTCCCTAAAGGTCCATGGAATATGAAGTTACAGTTTATTGAACCTGAACCTAACCTTGAAAATCCTAAAGAGAATGGGTATCATGCAGGATGGTGTATTGTTGCTGTAAGTCCAGAGTATGATAATGGTAAGCCTGTGTTTGTTAACCCTCAGGGTTACAAAACTCGTGACGATGCTGTAGAGGCTAGAAATTTAGTTGTTGAAACTATGGCAAGTTGGGACGGCAAAGACCGTGTGGTCTTCATTGAGGGTCAGGGTAATGTTGCTTACAATAATATGACTTCAGAGCAGTATAGCAAGCTTATTAACCATTATGGATTCCAGCCTCGACCTTGGTCTGCAAGTGACGAGTTTAAAGACTACTACCCGAAAACAAGCTACCCAGGAGACTAAACAATGGCTAAGAAAAACTATAAGATTGGTGACAAGCTGAATTTTGTTGGCGGTATCAAAATTCAGATTACAGGTGTTAATGCTGATGGTACAGCGAACTTTAGCGAGTTGAACCCTGCAACTAAGAAACCTTTCCCTTTTAGTAAAGGAACCCATGGTAAGCTGCCTAGTTTAGCTCAGCAGGCTGATGAGAAGATTTCTTTAACTAGTTTCGCTGGCGATGAAGTTGAAGATGATGACAGTGTGTCTGCTAAAGATTATGAAGAATATGATGACGGGGTAGCTTTAAATATTGATTTGACAACTAATGTTAAAAACGAAGAAGCTAAGAAGCGTGATTTAAATTTTGTTAATCTTGCTGGTTTTAAAAAGTTCCTTCAAGCGAATATCGGTAAGGTTCAGTTGAAGCTTGTAGAGGCTCCTCCTGTTACTATTCATGGTAACATTGGGGATACAGTTATTGAACATAAAGCTTTAGGTAAAACTCGTACGGTTGATAAGATTTCTAGTAATGGTTTCTTCCTTGACGGAACTATTGTAGATTGGGGCAAGGCAAACCAGTGGAAGTTTAACGGCAATAACGTTATTTGGACTGATGACGATGGATATTATCTAGCTTACGAGATAGTATAGTTTTTTTAGATATAAAGGTAGAGCCTCTAACTTAATTGCTGGAGGCTCTACCTTTATTATTTATATTTATGCTGTCTGACTAAAGTTGAACACTTCACGATAGTCTGTAATTGGTAGTTTCAAATCCTTACAACGTTTTACCGCTTCGATAAAGTTGTCTACCTGCTCGTCCGTGTAAGAGTCAGCAATTTCCGCCATAAGTTCAGCGTCAGCGTAATCAGTATTGATAAGCATTGACACGAACTGTGGGAGGCGGTTAGGATTGTTGACCATAAGTGTTGCTTTCTCATAGAATGCGTCTACCAGTTCTGTGAAGGTCTCATCAGTCATGTGACGGCAATACTGACCGTACTCGTTATAACTGATATTGTGTTCTTTAACTTCAAAAACCCATTCTTGCAAAAGGTTGCCATAGCCTGAAGGTGACCATTCACGTACGGTTTCTCCGTTTTTTAGAACCATGTCGCTTGAAAAGTTGTGGTTCCAGAAAGCTGGCTTTTCAGTGAAAAGGATATTCCCGTTAGGCAGTAACACTGTGGATTCTTCATCTTCAAAAAACTGTGAAGCATGACTTTCAGGCAGACACTGGTGTTTTACAATAGTTATTTCTTTAGAGATAAACTGGTTCAAACCTACAAGGTAGGCATCAGTGTTGTATCCTAGGAGGTTCAATTTGGTTAATGTTTCTTGCATTTTCTACATTCCTTCGTATCATAATTAAATTCCCCCTCTAAACTATTATAGCATACTTTTGTACAAGCATGTTCTGATAACTACCCTGGCGTGTCTTAAATTTTATTGTTAGATATAAAGCATATAAGGTTAAGGAGTAGCAATGGGTATGTTAGGTGTTTGTACAAGTCCGAATGGTGTTTTAGGTTGCAAGTCTGCCACTTGCCCTGGGGCTAGCATTAACTGTAACCTTTCTATAGTGCGTGGTGGAGGTTTAGATGCTTCTACGGCTAAAGACACATGGAATGCAATCGCTAGTGACCTTACACAGTTGTTCGACCATGAGCAAGCTGAAGTAACAACCAGTTTGACTGATTATGAGAAAGCTTGTCTAGCTGACACTCCTGTCGGCGTGGATTTACAGTTGGCTGAAATTTATAGCGAACTTTACAAAGTGAAAGCTAATCTTTCTTCTTCTGAAGAAGCTGCTGT
>ERZ1034365.98-NODE-98-length-45397-cov-3.822043_pt1 | contig 45397 bp, 45 predicted proteins | sample MGYA00520615_ERZ1034365 | MGnify/ENA primary metagenome ERZ1034365 (study PRJEB33736, sample SAMEA104284505) | Azolla filiculoides | biome: Urban; feature: Water surface; material: Ditch water | place: Netherlands | collected 2015-10-28 | depth 0-0.1 m ...
GCTTCAAGATTGGATCTTATCATATTGCGTATCTCCCTTTTTTTGTACTTGTTTCCCTCCTGGAATAAGTGACTCACCATTTTCATTTGGTTCATAATAATCAAGGATTTTCTTGGTAAGAGCCAGATTGAGAAGATTTCATTTTGCATCAATATTTTCTTCGAGCCATTTTTTATCAGTCCCAAGAGATATAACGCGTTCAGCACTTTGTAAATTGGATTGATAAAAGAATACCAATCATGGATATTCTCGAAACTTGAAAGCATATGCATGAGTAAATTCCTTCTTCTCCTTCATTCGAGCAAGTAAGATAGCGCCAATATCATCATGAATAGAATAGGTTTCTTCGATTTCATTTACCCCATCTCGTGCAAGAAGGTGCCAGAGATATGAGATCGATTCTTCTGTCCAATATGAAGAAAAAACAATCTTTCCTACTTGGAGTGTTTTTGGATATTTCATACCAAGAGTATCAAACGATATTTTAGCATGAGCATTATCACGAAAGTATTGTTTAATACTTGATCCCCCACATCCATTCGAAGTTTCTTTTATAAAGTATTTTCCTTTTTGTATTTCTTGAATATCTGTTCGTTTGGAAGACATAATTTCATTTTCCAGTACACTTCCTGAAGAGAGATTCTTTTTAAGAGTGATAACCCTTGATGACTCTGCTTCTATCATATAATTTCCATCTGAATTCTTCTCAGGAAGTTTTGATAAATATTCCCAGTTGTCCATATTTGCTCCAGTCAACATAACAATCTGTACATTCGAATCAGCAACGGTAAAATATGGCTTCTTTGCACGAATACAGATATCAAATACACACATGTCCTTTGAACTTATTATACCCACCTCTCCAGAAATTGGAGATATTGTTCCAGAGGATACTGATATGAGTCAGGTACTCATCATTATTTCTCCAGATGAAAAAATACTTCCAGTTACTGATACTCCCGATGTTGTCGCACTACTTCCACTCAGAGAAATAACACCAGTGAGGGATTCTACATTTCAGCTCTGCGAAATGACATTTACAACTTCTCATTGATTTGGAGTTGGTAAAAGAGAACAAGCAGTAAGAAAAGTACACCCAAAAAGAAATACTATAATATGTTTCATATAAAATTATTTAAGTGGTATATGGTAGATTTCATCTCATTTTTCATTGGTTTCATCCTGGAGAATGCCTCCAAACTTGAGAGCAAGTTTTCGAGATGCTACATTTCGTGGATCAAGTGAATGTTTGAGGTATTTATATCGAGTATTTCTTTGTGACCATTCAATAAGAGCAGCATATGTCTCAGTAGCATATCATTTTCAGTGTTCACTTTCACGAATCCAAAGTCCTATATTCATACGATGTTCTTCGGGAGTACGAAGTCCTATACTTCCTATAAGTGAATGGGTTTGTTTATCTAGAATAAAATTTTCAAATACCTCATTCTGTATGATAGCATTTGCTGCATTTTGAATATATTCAATCTCCTCTGTTACTGTTGGAAGAAATGGACTTATAAATAAATCCTTATTTGCCTTACAAAATTCCCTCGTTAACTCTTCCATATCCACTCAATCATCAAGGGAAAATGGAACAAGAATACATCGTTCTGTATGAATAGACTCAGACGCAAGATTTATATCTCAATGTTGTAACCAGTTCATACGAATAAAAGGTTATATTTATACAACAGTCACCTCAGCTCAGTCAACATTTATAACATCACCTTTTCGAAGTTTCTTTCGTAAACGAAGTTCTTGCTCACCATTTACTGAGACAGCTCACTGGGAAATAAGTATCTTTGCCTGTCCGCCCGTTTCAACCATTTTAAGAAGCTTCATAAGCTTATTCATTTCGATATATTCAGATGTAAGATTGAATGTTTGCATAAAAAAACAATTATAATATATGGAGTATAAATATTTTCTGCTTGAATACTAGATTATTTATCTTTTTATAGGTATTTAAAGTTTTCTTAAACTTCGGAGAGTATAATTATACTATTATTATCTCACTTTTTTCTTATGACTTCACAAGAAACTCCATCCACTTCTCCTGAAAAAGAAAAGGATACTACCCTATCATGATATTCAAAGATGTTCCCAACTCTTCGTAACCTTCATCCGGCATGGCTGATAGTTATCTGACTTTTACTCCTCCAGATTGCAACGGTATGTTTCTATGAAACACGGATGGATCGAACAAGAAATTTTATGTATTGAGTTGGAAATGAATACAACAATCCACGGAATGGTTCTGATTTTCGACCATGAGAAAAATCATTCAGACAAAATATGTGACCAAGAGAAATGAAAGAATCGATGCAAATGAGAAATAGAAAAATGAATACACCCGAGAATCTTACTCCATCAACAACCGTAAATTCCACTGGATCAATAAAACCTGGAATAAAAACTCCAGTAGAAACAACGAAAAGTGGAGCCTCTCTCAGTGGAACCAATAAATAAAATAAACCCTCCAAAGTTGGAGGGTTTATTTTATTTATCAGTTTCAAACGATTCAAGATAGGTCGTCAATTGTCGATTCACTCGGATGAACGTTGCACATTTTGGAAATTGTTTGAGCTTTGCAGCACCGATATATGTCCCTGTACTTCGGAGACTTCCAAAAACATCCTGGATAAAATCATGGATACTTCCCTTGTACGGCATGAGAACATGTCGTCATTCGGAAGCTCGGTGAGCATCTTTTTTTCCATAATTTTCAATGAGGGCACGATTGGAAGAACTTCCATAGTACTCTTTATATTTTTTCCCATTTTTTTCAACGAGCTCACCCCCGCTTTCGTCAAATCCAGAGAACATACACCCAAACATATTGAAATCAGCTCCTCCGCAAAATGCCTTGGCAACACAACTCGGATACTGTTGTCCTCCATCTGCAATAATCAATCCACAGGCTCCATTCTTGTTGGTAATACCATGTGCTGCATCAGCACACTCGATAACCGCAGAAAGTTGTGGATAACCGACACCAGTCATCTTACGAGTTGTACATGCGGAACCAGGACCGATTCCTATCTTCACAATATCTGCTCAAGCCAAGATAATCTCTTCTGTCATCTCATTGGTTACCACATTTCCAGCGATAATAATATGCTCTGGATAACTCGCGCGAATTTCACGAATTACCTCAAGAAATCGTTGGATATACCCATTTGGAACATCAAGACAGATAAAGGAAAAATGTTTCATGAGTCCTGCTTCATTCATTTTCTGGAGTTGTATAATATCTTCTTCACGGATTCCAATCGTATATCCGATATAATCTGGATCATGAAAATCCTTAAAAAACTCAGTATAATCCTCTATCGTATAGTACTTATGGAACATGGTAATGAGTTTGTATGGAGCGAGGGTTCGTGCCATGGAAAATGTCCCACTCGTTGCCATATTGGCTGTCATAATCGGTATCCCCTTCCACTTCTTCGGAGAGTGATAGAATGAAAACTCTCGCTCAAGAGTAACATCTTTCCTCGAGGTAAGAGTTGAACGCTTTGGGCGGAGCAGTACATCCGCATAATCGAGCTTAACTTCATCTTCGATACGCATAGTAAAAATGCTATGATTTAAAGGCAAACCATAGCATTATATAAGAAATATTTGGGAAGCAAGGAATTATTATTGAATAATAATGGATGCAAATTATCAGATATTACACGCTTCTTGAATAATTTGCCGTTTTCTATCCAACATTACCCATTCAATTGGCTCATCATCTGGTAATCTTCCAAGTAGGGATGCTACTTTTTCAGTATTCGATGTCAATATAGGTGATATACGATCTCCAAGTAAATCATACTGAGCATTGGAAATTCTGGTCTTATGAAAAGCTTCGAGCGTTGCCATAAAAGAGAAGATTATAAACTACAAGCCTCCTGATGTTTTTGTTTTTCACGATCAGTTTGAATAGAAGACATAAGCATACTATGTACCCATATCTGAGTATTGCTACAAAGTGATACTACTCATGAAGAAATTCCTGAAATTCTATCTCATCGGAATTTGAATTCAGCACGTCGTCAACATGCAGCTTGAATATCCTTGAAAAACATATTTTGAAAATAATAAATTATATCTTTTCTCTTCCTCCCATAAATGGTCTGAGTACTTCTGGAACCGTTACCGTCATATCTTCATTCTGATAATTCTCGATAAGAGCGATGAGACAACGAGAGAATGCAATCACTGTACCATTGAGTGTGTGTACATAGTCAAGATTTCCATCTTCCTTGCGATATCGGATACCAAGACGACGAGATTGAAATTGTCCAACATTGGAACAGCTCGTTACTTCACGATATTTATCCTGTCCAGGCATCCATGCTTCGAGGTCAAACTTCTTCATCGCAGGATTTCCGAGATCTCCTGAACAGATATTGAGCTTCTGATATGGGATTCCGAGTGATTGCCAGATAGATTCTTCGAGGGCTACCATCTCATTGTGTACTCTCTGAGAATCTTCTGGTTTTGCAAAACACACCATCTCAATCTTATCAAACTGGTGTCCACGAAGGATTCCCTTCATATCCTTTCCATAGGTTCCAGCTTCACGACGGAAACATGCTGAATATCCGACATATTTGATAGTATTTTCTACATCGATAATCTCCCCACCATGGTAGCTTGTAAGAGGAACTTCACTTGTACCGATAAGATAGAGATCATCATCTTCTGGATTTACATGGTAGATCTGAGAACGATCCGCTGGGAAAAATCCAGTTCCATACATCGCAGGTTCGCGAACCAAGTATGGAGGGATAACTGGCATAAATCCTTTCTTCACCATTTCATTGATAACATATTGCATGATGGCAAATTGAAGGAGAACGAGATCTCCCTTGAGATACCAGAAACGAGCTCCTGATACTTCTGCCCCCTTCTCGATATCGATCCATCCTCGAGCCTCACCGATTTCATAGTGAGCCTTCACTGGAAAGTCAAATGTACGAGGAGTTCCATAGGTTGACTCAACCACATTTCCAGAATCATCTGGACCAATCGCTGCTGTTGGATCGAGAAAATTCGGAAGACTTGCGAACATAAGTTCGTATTCATCCTTAGTCGTTTCAAGATCTTTTTCCATCTCGGTAATCTTCTCCCCTACTTCTTTCATCTCGGCAATTCTCGTTTGTTTCTCAGTGGCATCAGACAGAGTTGGGATTTCTTTTGAAACCTTATTTCGAACTGCCTGAAGGACTTCTACTTCTTGCTTCTTTGCAAGACGTTCTTCATCGAGAAAAAGAAGTCGGTCAAGGTCAAATTTGAGGTTACGTTTTTCGATACTATCGCGTACAAGCTCTGGATTTGAGCGGAGGATTTTGATATCAATCATATCTCTAAAGTTAAGTTACGGAGGAAAAGTATATGCAGACTGAATTCTTTTTCCAGTCAAAAAACGAAAAAGCTGGACCGAAGTCCAGCAAGGTTCACGATATGAATGGAAGTTTGGAGTACAAATACGGTACCCAATGCCATTCGATGAGTAAAACGGGAGGAAGTGTTATTAGAATTGCATATAACTTCCTTCTATGTAATTCCTGAAGGATAGCCTGACGCTCCTCCACAGGAAGATCTCCATAGAGCTTTACTGTTTGAGAGTTCATACTCGTAACTGCAAAGAAGAATCCAAATACAACAATGGCAAATGGAAAAGCAAAAGCAATCACGATAGCCATAAAAAGATAGAGCATACTCACATACAGCGAGTAAAGTAACTTCCCAATAATAGGCATAGATTTTTCCTCCGGTCATAACGAAATCGTTATATATAATCTATAAATAATGTCAAATAAAAGTGTAGCTCAATTAAACAATCATACTATATATCATTGATATTAAAAAAATACGAGTATTCTTCTATGAGAGAGTTATTATGATTCGATAGTGAGATATCATATATTCGCAATAAGAATACAAAAAAGCTGGACCGAAGTCCAGCAAGGCTCAAAAAGTGAATGGTAATATGGAATATACATATGGTACCCAATGCCATTCAATCCACGCAATACAAGGAAAGGTAACACAGGCAAGAAAGAACCGTGAAATCTTTTTCTTGTTGTTATTTTTCAACCGCAGAGCAGAATCAAGTACCATCTGATTCTTATAACGCTCCTCAATAAGGAATTTTGGAAAAAGAAACAAGAAGATAGGAATACACATTGCTATGAGGGCAAGGCAATATATCCCAATGAAGAGTGCAATAATGAAAAGCACAATCCAGCCTACAATTCTAGCGAATGACCGCATGAAACCTCCATGGATAGAAACATAACTTGTATAGAATAGAATATTTAATTATAATGTCAATTTATAATAGCAACTATACCATATCATAATTACAGAGTTCTTGCATATAAATAAAAAACATGATAAGATATGACCATGTTTAATATAAAAAATATGTTCTGGAAAAAGCAAAATATGCGTATTCTCAAATTCTGGAAACGCTTGGAAGCACTTGCAGTTGGTATTGCTATGATTCTATTCTGGAAAGGAGTCTGGAATCTTGCAGATCTTTCATTCTGAATTGACTGGCATGGAGCATTTCTTTCATTCTTTCTTGGTATGCTTATACTTCTGCTCACGAAAAATTTTATTAAACAATTTCTCCGAGATAAAAATAACGTAGAGGACTAAATGTCCTCTTTTTTTATTCCACAAAGAGTTTAAAAAAAGCTGGACTAAAGTCCAGCAAAGAGTCATCCAAGAAATGGAAAGAAGGAATACAGATACCGTATCCACAACCATTCAAGATACAGCGCAAGTGGAAGTGAAATCGCGAATGAAATCCAACCCCTACGACGCAATTCTGTAAGAATTGAATTTCGATCTTCTGCGCTCATCTCACCATAGAGTCGAACCATCTCCGAATCCATGCTCGTACGTGCAATAAAATATGCAAAACGCACAATAGCAAATGGAAAGATGAGGACAAACAACAATAGATAAAAAACAACTGGTATAAACCACATAAATTCACCTCCGAAATAGTATTTGTATGACATTCTATTTATAGTGAAAGTTCCAATGGTTGTCAAAATAAAATATAAAAAAATACTCTGTCAAGTAATTGCATACTATTGACTTGGATTTTTTTGTTGTTTTCGCTATAATACGCGATATGTCACTCTATACAAAATACCGTCCTCGAGATTGGAATTCAGTCGTTGGACAATACTACACTACCGAGATATTAAAAAGTGCCCTCAAGCATAATCGAGTTGGTCATGCTTACCTCTTTCATGGATCTCGTGGAACAGGAAAAACAACCAGTGCTCGTATACTTGCAAAAGGAATTAACTGTACAACGCTCCAAGACGGGAGTCCTTGTCACGAATGTACGAATTGTCAGGCATTTGATAATGGAAATATGCTCGACATTATCGAGATTGATGCGGCAAGTAATACGGGAGTTGATAATATACGTGAACTTATTGACAAGGCTCGTTTTGAGCCGAATCAAGGAAAGTTTAAAATATATATCATCGATGAAGTTCATATGCTCTCAAAATGAGCATTTAATGCACTTCTTAAAACACTCGAAGAACCACCATCACACGTCAAATTCATCCTTGCCACCACTGAGATTGATAAAGTTCCTGAGACTATCCGATCGCGTGTACAGCGATTTGATTTTAAGAAGATTAGCCGTGAGGATATTATTTCTCGACTTGAATTTATCGCACAATCAGAAGGAATAGAGTATGAAAGTGAAGCGCTCAGTCTCATTGCTCGTTTTGCAAAATGATGACTCCGTGATGCGATTACACTCTTTGAACAAAGTATCGTACATGGGAAAGTAACCAAAGAGCATATTACCCATACCTTCTTTATTATCGATGAAGGGACACTTGGGGCGATTGTAAAATTCATTGCAGAAAATAACACAGCGGCGATTATTACGACCCTTGGAAAACTCCAGGAACGATATATTGATGTTCGCCTCTTTTTTGAGCAAATACTTTTTTTCTTAAAAGATGCACTGTATGCCAATTCTGAATCTCCTATTTTTTGGACATACTATCGAATATTTGAAGGTATAGAAGCTGCCTATGGAAAGCTCAAATACGTTCCAGATACCAATCTTCTTCTTGAGATTACCCTTCTTAAGTTAGCACAAAAAAGTGAGCCTCAATCCATCGTAGAAACTCCAAAACAAGAAACTCCAAAAAAATCCCCATCCATTCCTGAGAAAAAAGAAGAAATAATCAAGAAAATTCCCTCAACTCCTGAGAAAAAAGAAGAAAATCTCCCATCCCCAATCATTTCTCCATCAAGAGATACAAAGGAGAGCCCTATTACAAATACATCCGTCCTATCAAAAGATTTCTCGTTTGCTGTTTGGTTGAATCATATAAAATGAGAAAAGGCTGTAGTGTTTCAATCCATGAAAAATTGCCAATTTAAAATACAAGATACAACACTCACTTTGAGTTTTAATAGAAAATGGGACTTTGATAAAGTTCATACTCCCGATATTGAAAATTTCTTAGCAAAAACGCTCGAAATCTGTTTTGGAATTATGTATACGGTGCATCTTGTACTCAATGAATGAACCCCTCAAGGAAATCAACTCGCAAAAACAGCTGATGAAATATTTTAACCAACCATTCTTATGAAGCTCTATATCCTTGCACTTATAAAAATCCTCTTTGATCGTTTTTTCTTTCAGAAAATTTTCTCTATTTTCTTATTAGCTATTTTCCTTTTTCTCTTTCAGGATTTTCTAACCCTCTTTTTTCTTACGTTTATCTTCTCATATCTCTTTTTGAGTATGGGAAATGCGGTTACAAAAAAACTCCTTCAGATGGAACGATGAGTTCGAAATACCAAAGTTACTACTTTTATTAAAAAACATACCACCCTCAATACAGTAGTAAGTATCCTTTACATTGTATTTATTGTTACTATAACAAGTGTGATAACTACTTTTATTGATCCATTTACTACTGAAGTACGCGATCTTGCTACTCAGATTCCTCTCCTCGTTAAAAAAACACAAGATGTTATTATTACACCGATTGAATCTCAATTCAATATACGTCTCGGAATTACTGAGCAAGTCATGGAAATGATAGGCGGTATTGATTATAAAAATCTCGCGGAAAATACCATAAGTGTTGCAAAAAATATCTGAGCATTCCTTACTGTATTCTTCTGAGCCCTTGTGTTGAGTTTTATTTTTATCATTGACCGAAAACACATTCTTGCTTTCCTAAAACCACTAGAGGAAAGTAATTTTTCATTTCTCCATCGAGAATATTCTATCATTTTCAGAAAAATACACGATAACTTTGGTGTTATTTTTAAAGCACAATCTATTATAGCAATCACAAATGCCCTTCTTACCACTATTGGATTATTCTTTATTGGTTATGTGGCATGAATGGGTGCTTTTCCATATACTCTTACCCTTGCATTGATTGTATTCATTCTTGGATTTATCCCAGTATTTGGAATGTTTCTTTCTTCCATACCTATTCTCTTGGTTGCCCTTGGAAATGGAGGAATTTTTGTTGCCATTGCCTGTGTAGGCATGATAACCTTTGTGCATGCTGTAGAAGCATATTATTTGAATCCTAAAATAGTTTCCTCTTTTATACATTTTCCGATGTTTTTAACTTTTATTATACTTCTTACATCAGAACATTTCTTTGGGCTCATTGGACTTCTTGTAGGTGTCCCACTCTTTGCTATTTTTATTTCATTCTTGGGTGATTTCAATTCCTATATAACTCAGTTACAACATGAATTCATCAATTTGAACACTCGTGGAAAAGTGGAAAAATCAAATCCATAAAAATCCTCCAATTATTATTATTTATTGACCGACTGCTTGTGGAAAAACCGCACTTTCTATAGATGTAGCAAAGATGCTTGATTCAGAAATTATCAGTGCAGATGCCAGACAAATCTATCGATGACTCAATATTGGAACTGGAAAAATACGTGAAGAAGAAAAACAAGGGATTCAACACCATATGATTGATATCATAGATCCAACGGAGGAATATAATGCAAATATTTTTAAGGATGGAGTACTACCTCTTCTTAAGCAGATGCATCATACTGGAAAAATACCAGTTATCTGTGGAGGAACTGGATTGTACATCGATACCCTTGTTTACAATCTTGCGCAACATGACGCACCACCCAATTGGGAACGAAGAGAAGAATTAGAAATATTCCGAATAAAAGAATGAAATATTGCCCTCTGGAATTTGTTACACTCTATCGATCCTCACTATGCAGATATCCTCCATCCAAATAACTATCGATATGTTATGCGTGGTATTGAGGTATTTGAATCTACCTGACAATCGAAACTTGCATTTCAAGATGTACGCACCACACCATATGATCTCCTATATATTACCCCATACGATGGGGATCGTGAAAAATTATATAACAGGATAAACTCAAGAATTGAAACTATGTTTCAGGATTGACTTATAGATGAAGTTCAACATTTGCTGTCTATTTATCCGAAAGATTCATTTTGACTCCGTACGATATGATATAGTGAAGTTATTGATTACATTGACGGGAAAATTCCACTCGACACATGTAAGAATCTTGTTGCTCAACATAATCGAAACTATGCGAAACGACAAATCACCTGGAATCAACGATATGAGAAGAGTGAATAAACCGAAGCTTTGGCTTCGGTTTATTATTTGTTTAGAGAATTTGCAAAAAACATCAATTTCCTGGATAATAGGAATATGTCTCCTATTGAAAGTATAGAATCATCCTTATACGGAATCGAGAAAATTCCAGAACATATTTCTATTCATCCCATCTATGAAGAGCAATTTATGAATGAATTAAATACTCTTATCTGAATTCCTCGCTCTTGGAAAACAATTATAGAATATTACAGTCAACAGTTATTCCGAAACACAGAAGATAATTCCGAACAGGAGAAAGAAAAACGGGCAAAAAGAATACAGCATATCAATCAACTTCAGCAAGCATTTCTTATACAACAAAAACCTGCATGGAGAGAAATTATAGAAGCAATGGACTTAAATCAGCGAACGCTCGTCCTCTATGATAGGGGGAAAGAACAATGAATGTGTCAATTTTCTATGATACTTATAACAAAAATACTAGAAATTTATATACAAAAATATAGTAGTGTCTATAATAAAATAGCTATCGTTCCACGATATCTCTGATATGCTCCAGATTATCTCGCAAGTAACTCTACCATCGTTCATAATGAGGCTATGGGAGAGGAATTTCAACAAATATCTCATATATATGCTGATACTATTCATTTTACCGATGGGAATCCAGATTTTTGATATGGAAACATTCCCATACTCTGACTTGCAACGACAGAAAATCTAAAAAGACAAAAACAACTTATTTGACAAGAATTTGAAACTACTCATATATTCTTTGGTCGAGAGAGAGAAAAAAATAAACAACTCGAATGAAACTCGGAAATACTGAATAAAAACGTAATTCCCCGTGGTATCTGACACATGCTCTCAGAAATAATCCGTTCTGTTCATGAAGTTGAGATAAAACATATTCAAAATATCTGAAAATACCCAATTACACAAACACAATGAAATGTTCATAATATTCTTGTATAATAAAAATCACCCAAAAACGGGTGATTTTTATTTATTCTGACTTTATACTTTCCAATGCTCACGTTCAGAATGTATCATTCATAAATGAAATAAATGGAACAAATTCTTTCGGAGGAATAATCATTGATACTTCTTTTGAACGATTCATACTTCATTCTACTTCTATATAGATAGCTTCTTTGGATACTATCGGATTTGAGACATCAACCTTCAATCCAAATAGATTTTTTCCGGTACGGAGTCCAATTGTAGCCATTTCCATATTCTGTCATCCCCCCTGCATAAGAAGAACTCCAGTCACCCAATTATTTTCTTTTGGTTCAAGAAGAAGCTTTATACCATTCTCTTCCGGCAATTCAATAGAGCATCCAAATCGCTTCAAGACAAAATCTTCAGAAAGTCCATCAAAATGAATTTTTGCATTCTGTCATGCTATTCATACCACTCATTCTCATAAAAATGAACCATCATTATTTCGGTGATATGTAAAATTCCACTGAATAGTTCCTTCCGCTTTTGAAGTTATATCAGTTAGTCTCCCTTTTTCTGTAGTAGCTACCGTATCAATTGTTATAATATTCAATCCATCTGCCTGAAGAATTCAGTGAAATACATATTTTCCTTCTACAGAACGATCAAATGATATATTAATACCATCCTGAGTATCTCAGAGAACCACTTGAAAAAGAGTTGGAGAATAGAGAAGGGTTACATTAATGCTTTTTCCTTCCATAGATTCTGTTACTTTTCCAACAAATGAACCATACAGAGAATCTTTCGTTTGAATACGCAAAATTCATTGAATATCAACCATGGAAAGTGCAGAGTTAATCGCCTCTTCCGTTTCCTTTGAAGCTGAGAGTCATACAATTTTTCCGGTAATATCCTGAATGAGAGAAGTGATTGAGTTCTTATCGAGTTGAACCTCATAGACATACGCATCTTCTTGAATTCACTGATCTTTCAGTACTGAAAAAATCGGATATGAAAGAAAACTTTCTCGAATATCTTCAAGGTTTGCGGATTTTATTTGTTTTGAAATATCATCTAAAAGAGCAGATGATCCTGTCACCCCTTCTTGTACAGTAAGTGATTGAAATTCTTTTTTTGTAAGAGAAAGCCATTTCCCTATCATTTTTGACTGAATGATTGGAAGATTTTTTAGAAAAATCGGATCGAGAATACTTCCGGTAATACTAAGGGAATTCAATTTTCCATACATACTATCTTCAATAAATATTGCAGATCAAGAGAGGGCCTTGAGTGTCAAAAAATCCTCTGAAAAACGAGCACTTCCAGTAAGGGAAAAATCAACCGCATAATTTTCCTTATTCTTTTTTGCTTCAACTATCGTATTTGCTTCAAAGCCAATTTCCGTTCCCATTCTTCCAATAATTCGAATAAGATCACGCTCTGTCCCTTCAAAAGAAAGAGTATTCTTGAATCCAATAAGCTCATCAAATACACGAGAAATATGTTTTTTATACACAGTGGAAAAGTCTTCATCTTTCGCAGGTCCAGAACAAGCAACAAGAAAAAAAGTGATAAACAACACGAACGAAAGAGTACCAGAAATATGACGCATAAAATATAGGTAAATGAATGGAGGTATTCTATGAAAAAACAGGATTTTGCAATCAAAAAAGCCACATAAAGTGGCTTTTTTGAAGAAGAAAAATATAAATCCTATTCATGAAATAATCGTACAATTGAAAGAATATGTCCCCACTTTCCTGTTTCCTGAAGTACTTCCTTTGAAGTAATCCATTCTTTTGTAAGATGACAAACATCCATAATTCCCTTCACACGAAGGGCTTCTTCCCGAGAAAGTGACAGTGCTTGGGAATCCTTAATATGAGAAAGTAGTACTTTTTTTGCTTTTTCTTGTGTATCGCTCATTTGGAATATAGGGCTCAATCCATGATTTTCTGCAAAATCGACGACATCATTTTTATTACTCCAAAGTCCAAGTTCTCCCGTAAATAAATTGATAAGAAATATCTTCTCCAGATTTTCCTTTCAGAAAAATACACTAAACTCTTCAGCAAATCGTGTTCGAGCTTCTGGTGGATAGTCTGCATAGAAACGCCCAAAATCATCCCAAATAATCTGCATGAGAGAATCCAGATAAAGGGCACTCATTGGTATTCAGAGGGTATCAGCAATTGCAATAATATTTTTAAGGAGTCCATCAAAAACATTAATTGTTGCCATTTCATATCCAGATTCGATATCTTCCCAGAAATGCTTTTGAAGTTCAGCCTTATCAAGATTTGGAAATAATTCAAGAATCGAAATAATATACTTTGCATCTGCATTATCCATAGCCTCAAGAATAACTCTTTGTGCTACTTCTTCGGATTTCATATCCTGAAGTCCATATTTTTCTATAATTGCCTTTGCATCTCGAACATCATTTCATTTTGAAAGAGGATAGAGTGTTTCAATAATAATGTCTTCTTCTTGAGAGGATGAATCAAATATCATAATTTAAAAGAAAAGAATTCTAGAATAGAATACCAGATAAAAAAGAATTCGTCAAGAAACAGGAGAGAAAACTATTGTTTTTCTCTCCGTCCATCTTATAATCCCCATACTACCATAATTCAATTCATCATGAGCCTATTTGCAGACAATATATCCCTCTGATACAATCAATTCTCTTTTCTAAAAAATATAACACTTCACATAAAAGACGGTGAATGGGTGAGTTTCTATGGTCCAAGTGGGAGTGGAAAAACTACACTCCTCAAGACACTTTGATGACTCATGAATCCACTCGATGGAAAACTATGTATCCATAACAAAGATATCACTTCCTACAACAATTATGAGCTTCGGCTCTTACGACAGAAAACATTTTGATACATATTTACTGAGGGGTTTTTTATAGACGCTATGACGGTAGAAGAAAATATACGCTTACGGGGCCATTTTACAAAAGAACTCTTCCCAAAAGAACGATTTGAGGAACTTGTTTTATTTCTTGATATTGGTCACATTCTCCATGTCCCGGTACAAGAATTATCCACTGGACAAAGAGAGCGAGTATCTTTGGTTTGTGGAATTCTTCATTCACCAAAGTATATTATTATAGATGAACCAGGATCAAGTCTTGATGAAGTCATGAAACAAAAAGTGCTCTTAGTCTTAAAGAAAGAACAAGACAACTGAAATACTATTCTCTGTGCTTCGCATGATACATCAATCATTCAATATTCAACCTCTATCTATACCATTCATGATGCTACCATTCATCTTCAGTCATCTCAGAAATAATATTACCCGTTCTGCACTTATTTGTATTGGAATACTCATTTCATTTCTTGTGAGTATAAGTACCCATTTTCTGTACATAAATACGATACGGATATTTGAATATTACTCAATTTGAGATGTGAACCAAGATCGTTTCGAGGTTACGAAAGAAGGATGAGGAGTCCTATCACTCCTTCATAAAGATAGTGCCTCAATAGATGACAGTATACAAACAATGATAGCAGAAGATGATTCCATACAATGATGGTATTGATTTACTCTCGTTGAACTCCCTGTTGTTGTAACTATGAATATATTTTCATTTACCTTGGAAACTGATGTACCTGTATTTGCGGTTTCGGATAATTATTTTTGTAAGAACGAAACAACATGCTCCCTAGAAAATCATATGCCTATAGGAATCTCTCGTTTATTATTTGATTTTTATAATACCAATCTCGCTGGAAGTGCTCAATTTTTTCCTCGATTTCCTGAATGAATACTCAAATGACAGTCTATGGAATTTTCATTTTGAACTTCAAAGATATTTGATTATAAACTTCCAAACCCATCTATACTTACATGAGTTGTACAGAAAATAGAATGAGATCTCCCTTGATTTGGAATAACACTTCCACGGAGCTCGGTAGAGAAAAGCATGAATGCACTCGGCTTTTATATTGGGAAACCATATAAAATTATATGATATATAGAACACGGCGTATCACCGGAAAGTATTCGGGAAAAATATAAAAAACATGGAGTGAATGTGCTTTTTGACTCAGATAAAACAGAAAATATCCATAAAAAACTTTCACTCTACCAAACTCTTCTTTTGAGTGTAAGTATTATAAATAGCCTCTTTTTTTATATTCTTATAGGATTTCTTCTTACTGGATTTATTAGAGAAATAACACCGTTTCTCGAATACCTCAGACGTATAGGGGTGAATACACGAAAGGCCTTTGGATTTATAACACTTTATACATGAATACTCAGTATATGAGCTATATCTATTGGAATTGTATGTATCATTGGATCAAATCTATTTCTCCTTCCTAAATTCGTATCAATCATAGAAAATATAGGAATTTCAACAGGTATCATTCCAATATCCCTTTCTTTCATGGGACTCTATTGAGTGGGACATATTGTGGCTATAATTCTTATAGGACATATCCTTTCGTATAAAATCATTTCCAGGAAATGGGAAAATATGAAATAAATCCACTAAAAAAAATACCCACTGATAGATATCAGTGGGTATTTTTTAGATAAGTATTACTTTAAGAGTATATCACCCTGTCATCCAATCTTTGTTGCTATCATATCAATAAGGAGTCCATATACAGCACCTGCTCACATCGTATACCAAAATACCATCCATGCAGTCATATCTGGAGTGGGAGATATCATTCCTCCGATAGCAAGGGGAAGTGAAAAAATTGCACCTAATATAAAACCACGGAGTGCTGGAGGACAAGGAAATCGAAATATTGGATGAAGCATATAGGCACCTGCCATTCCAATTGCCAATCCGATAATCATTCTATCTGTCACAATCGCCCACATAAGTGGTGTCAACCAGAATACTCATTGAGATGAGGAAGATGCCAGATAAGAGCAAAGAAAACCAAAAAATATTCCAAGTGATATAGCCACAAAAAAACGCTTTTGTGCGGGTGTACATTTTTTCATATATCAAGAATAAAAAAATAAAGACATACCAAGTATATCTTTATTTTCATTTTTTCAATATCTTACTAATACCTGTGATCAATGGTATTCCCCATATGTCTATGATTTCATCCATCCAACGTACTCATTTGTCTATAATTCTGAGCCGCACTAACTCAAGGCAACGATAGTTCTGGTAAATTGGAATCCACAACACTCATTGATTCAGGTACTTTTGGGACAATCTTTCCATTATCATCTATCATCCATAGAGTAGAACATTCCCATAAAGCCCCTTTATCTATTAATAATTCTATGAGTCATTGATTCTTGTAATCATTCATTTTCTCATCAGTATCAAATATATCCAATACATGACATCCATTATTATCCAACATGTTTATATCAACTCATTCAAGTGTAAAAAATTTACTCAACAAATCCATAATAATATAACGATTCGTTTGATATTCAGTCAAAAATTGTCCACAAAGAAGATGAAGAAGTGGTTTTCCCATACTCATAGGATAAGAGGTTGGTAAGTTACTACGTCGAATAGATTTTACATATTCATAAATAGAAGCATTCCCTTTCTTAAATGCTCAGAGAAGCATTCCAATAAATTCTTCAAGTGGATCCTTCTTAATCGAATTAGATGCATACAAAGCTGGGAGAAGATCATTATCCGTTCTTGATAAGAGGGTAACGAGTTTTGCCCCAGTTCTGTTTTGTAGTCCATTTACATTTTCTGCAGTCAATCATCAGTGTTGTTCCATGTTTGTATAATATGCACGTTCTCAGGCAGTAAACCAACCCCCTGATCACTTTCTTACGAGCAGTTTCCGTGCAAATTGTCAAAGCTTCAGTTCATCTTCATGCGATGTTCCTTCTTTTGATGGATTCATAGAGTTCCTATGTTATAACATATATAAATATTATAACATAATTATAATATAAGTAAATATATTATTTTCACATCATATCATGTACACTATTTGGCATTGAATCCATATCATGGACTGGAAGGATTGAATTTTCGTGAAAGCCGAGAATAGAAGGATTGAGCATACCAAAAATCATTGCAATATGAGCAACAACCAAGAATATTCCAACAAATATTGCGTGAAGTTTCAATTTTTCATGTTCAGAGGATTTTCGTATGAGGATATTCATATCTATGAGTGCCATTCCCATAAGTGGGATAACACCAAGGAGATAAAAACCAACAGCTATTATATCACCAATTCCCCTCCATCCTCCTGATGTTGTAAGTGGAATAACTGCTGTATTTACAAGATAAACAAATACACCAAGAAAATACCAACCCCCTATAATTCCAGCAAGACGATTCAATCCTCCAATAAAACCTGTTTTTTTTCATTTTAAAAGAATAACAAGTTCCGTTATAGCAACTGTTTCGGCAAGTATAACTGGAATCGCCATAAATAAGATTAAATTCCAAGGTTGATTGGTTGCTAATAATTCCATATAATGTGTCATTTCCATAAAAAAGAAGTAAATAACTAAAAAACGTACTTTTCATTGAATCTATATTCAATTACCATACCATATGGTATGGTATAATAGTATAAGAAAAGGAAAAGAACGCAAGTATAAGTTGAATGACAAATAAAAATATCTACTACTTATTAAGTTATATTCACTCATTCTTCTTTTTAATATTTTATGAGAAAGAAAAAAATCGTTTACATTCAGCCTCATATCATTATTATAACTCATATATTATAAGAATTTTATGTTCCTTGTCTCTACATTTCTATTAAGTTGGCCTTTTATTATAAGAAAGCTACTCCTCTGAATGGCCTTTATTACAAGCATTACTTTCTTTCTATTTTTTCAATCAAAAAATATAAACTATCTTGAGGCATCTTTTCTTCTGTCTCTCATGACTTTTATGCCTGTCTTGGCAGAAATACCAACTGGAGTATTTGCTGATACATACGGTCGAAAAAAATCAATCCTAATAAGCATTTGTATTGAGCTGTTTTGTTTGATAGGAATTGTTTCTACACAATCTTTTTTTTTACTAACATGCATTTTTATTATTTGGGGTATAGGTAATACTTTCGCGTCTGGGGCGATAAATGCCTGGGCAATAGAGCGATTCCCTGAGGAGAGGAAAGATCATCATCTTGAAAATTATTTTGCACTCAACTCTGGAGCATTCAGTGCTGGAATGGTTATTGCTGGTTTAGTTTCAACATTTCTATTAACCTATTATACCCATGATTCTATTTGGTATTTTCGAATAGGAATCACTATAATTTGATTGATTACCCTTTTTTTTATTCATGAAAATTTTAAAAGAGACTATGAATGAAGTCATACATTTGCTCTCTTTAAAAAAAATATATATTCTGGTTTTCTGGTATTTAAAAAAACACGTATTTTACGCTATCTTATTTGATCGGAATTTCTTCTTTCTATAGCACTCTTTCTAGTGTCATGAGCTGCTATGCAGAGTTTCTTATGAGATGCATGACTCAAAGAAAATGCTTGGTGAAGCATTTATTCAATAACAGCACTCGTTACCATAGGGATTCCGATTTTGACCCTTAAGCTGGTATCCTATTTCAAAAAGAAGACAACTTATCTTACGATTATACTTATTTTACAAGCAATAATATTCTTTCTCAGTACCCTATTTATCAACCCATATTACGCAGCATTTCTTCTATTCTTTTACAATATTTCTGAAGATCTTTTTAATCCCATATCCTCAGGATTATTTCATAACAATATTTCATCGAATGTAAGGGCTACTATAGAGTCATTTCAATCTACTCTCCTCAATATCTGATATAGCATAGGAATGTTATCAGGTTGATTTATTGCCCAGTATCTTTCATGGTCAACGGTAATGATTATTTCTCTCTTCTTTTTTCTTGGTTCTGCCTATCTTTATAGACAAGCAGAATAACTTATTTGTAGATATAACTTGCTTTTATTATAAATTTAATTATAAATCAACATAATGATTGCAAAATCTTGCATTCGTCATGTTAATTAACATCTTCAAAAACAAATCTTAGGAGATCACCATGCGTGAATCATATACCTTACATCGTACAAATAATTGCGTTGTAATTCCTATCAGGAACGGAAGTCACTTGATATATAATCGACTTCTGAATAATCCGATTGTTCTGGATTCTGACTCGTTTGCATTCTTTATGAGTCTGACATTCATTACTTTTCCACTCACTCTTTCTGAGGATAAACACGAACTTGTCATATTTCTCATTGAAAATGGATATTTCTTCAAGGAAGAAACTGACGAGTCTACCATTCTCAAAAACTCCCATACAAAGCATCTTTCTGATCTTTCGAGCGGAAAAACGCTTGTAGCGCTTGATCTTCGAATCTCAGAGAAATGTAACTTCGGTTGTAAACACTGTATTGTTGGTCAAAGTGAAAAAAGTAAACCCCTCATGAAAGAGCAAATGGCTATCGATGCTGTGAATGCATTTATGGCTTGTTCAAAAACAGGGGGAATTGATCTTCACTTTGGGAATGCTGAACCATTTCTCAATTTTAACGTTCTTCAAGCTACGTATAACCATCTCAATGAACATTATCCCGATGCAGAGAAACGAGTATCGGTAAATACGAACCTTTCCCTCTTGAATGAAGCAAAGGCACAATTTCTTACTCAATCAGGAATTACCACTTATGTATCACTTGATGGTGAAAAGCCAGCGAATGATGCGATTAGAATCTTCAAAAAAGGTGGAGTTGGAACGTACGATGTTGTAATGGAAAAAATGAGTCTCCTCGAGAAATATGGACATCCTATTGAAGGAATTAGTGTAACAGCTACGGATCAAAACTATCAATTCTTTGGTCCAAATTTCATTGATTGGTGTCATACACGAGGATACACTTCACTTGGTTTTGATTTTGACCTGATAAATCCACTTTCCATCAGCGTGGATGAACGGGTTGAAATCCTTCATTCCATGTGGATTCGGGCAGAAGAATTGGGTATGGAATTTTTTGGCACTTGGATGACTCCATTTATCAATATTACCAGTAAATCCATCATGCAAGAAGAGTATGCGTTTTGTAAAGGAATCCATGGACGAGCTATTTCCATAGATGGAGATGGGCAAATTCATATCTGTGGTTACTCCGATACAATGCTCGGACATTTCTCGAAATTGCATGAAAGTATTCAACCGGGTGGGAAACTCTATGCCCTCGTTGAATCTCGTTTGGTTGGGAATGTATCGCATTGTCACGGTTGTGAAATCGAAGGTGCTTGTGCAGGACAGTGTTATGCAACTTGTGAAAGTTCTCAACAAAAAGCAAGTGAACAATGTATCTTTTACCGAAAGGTGACCAAAAAATTCCTGGAAACATATGCAGGAATGGAAGAATCGTGACATTATATTATTCAGAAAGGAGGTGATAATCATGGCTTTCCGCAAGCTCAAAGCAGTCCGCGCTGCTTCCATGCAGTCGAAGCGTCAGAATTGCTGCTAATTTCTCCATGAAAATGGATGGGATTCAGTAAGTTCTAACAATTAAAACCAATGGGGGAATGCTATGCATTCCCCCATTTTTCTTGAAAGAACATCATGGAAGATTTTCAAATACCAAGCCCATATCTTGAGGCAGTAAAACAAATCAATGGCAATGTATTACTATTCCATCGTATATTTGGTGGATATATTTGCCTAAGTTCACAGCAATACTTGGACTTTACTGAAAAAAAATATCACAAAATTGATTTTCAGACGCAACAAAAGTTAGATGCATTACATTTTTTCATTTCTTGTAATGAACATGAAAAGGAAAAGTACACATCGTTACTAGCATCGAGAACTTCCAATGCTCAAAGTGGAGATAACCTCAGATGTCTTGAGCTCTCTGTCAGTGAAAGTTGTAATTTCCGGTGTACATACTGCACATTTTGGCGAAATAAAGCTGAAAAAGGTGTCAGTGTTATGCATCCAAACATTGCGGTTTCCATCGTTCAGGATTTCATTGCTACATTACCAAAAGAAAGAAGAAATGGCAAGCGGCCACTTATTTATTTTGGAACAGGAGAACCCCTCCTGAACTGGAAGGCAATAAAAAAAGTGGTTGAATATGTTCGGGGTATTCCAGGAGGATCTGAGATAAATCTCAGCCTGATAACCAACGGAAGTCTCGTAACAAAAGAAAAGTTGGAATTTCTCAAGCTTCATAATGTATCTGTGGGGATTTCACTCGATGGACCACCTGATATACAACGCATACAACGGCCAGCAGCATCACCGAATGTTGATAGCGGAACGGTTGTGCTTGATGCGTTGTGTTTAGCTCGGGAAATTGGATTTCAATTTTCCAGCCTCAGTGCAACCTATGATACTCCAGGGTTTGAACAACACGCTAGGTACGTTCTTGATCTTTGCAGCGAATACTCTATTCCTGAATTTGATCTCGATTATGACATTGGCAGTCTGCATGAAAATTCAGATGTTGAACAAATCTCTGAAGAGATTCTTGCTTGTTACTATGCAGCACGAGCAAGAAATATCGGTGTCTTCGGATACTGGATTGTTCCGTATGAGAATATTATTCAAAATAAAAAAAACATTCCTGAGTTCTGTCAAAACTACTCAGGGGAAAGTGTTTGCATAACGCCAAAAGGTGAATTTAAACTTTGTGGCTATGAACCGGCAAGTATTGGAGCCTTTTCCAATATCCGAGCAGCACTGAAATCCAAAGTATATCCTGAAAAGATATTACTGAATGAACAAAGTGTTCTCAAATCTTGCAAAAATTGTGAAATAGAAGGAGTTTGTGCTGGGCAGTGTCCAATTTCGCCACGTAATACGGTAAGTTGGAGCTCAGGTTGCGAACTGTATCGAATGATCACAAAAAAACTTCTCCAGAATCATCTGGATTCAATCCCCTGAAAAGGGGATTTTTTTAAGCATAGTATTTTTACTATAAAAAAAACTCCCACATTTCTGTGAAAGGTTTTATTAATTTTTGATTTGGTAGCGTCACGGAGAATCGAACTCCGATTGCGGGAATGAGAATCCCGAGTCCTAACCGTTAGACGATGACGCCATATACAATGATGGATGGAATCCATCATTGTGAGATATTATTTCTTCAGATCAGAAGTAATACCCATAGAACGAGCAGAACCAGCAACAATACTCATTGCATGATCTACATCATGACAATTCAGATCTGGCATTTTCCCTTCCGCAATCGTCTTAAGTTGAGCCATTGTAAGGTGTCCAACCTTTGTCTTGTGAGCTTCTTTAGAACCACTCTTTAATTGGAGTGCATCCTTAATCCACCAAGTCATAGGAGGTTGTTTTGTATAAAAATCAAAACTTCTATCATCGTAGATATTAATAACCGTAGGAAGAACTTTCCCCATTTGGTCTTTTGTCTTGTCGTTGAATTGTTTACAAAATTCTGCAATCTGGATACCAGTAGGCCCAAGGGCCGTACCAACTGGAGGAGCTGGATTTGCTTGTCCAGCCTTAAGTTGTAACTTAACAACTTTTGTAGGTTTTTTAGCCATATTTGATAATAAAATGAATGAACAAAAATAAAATGTTCCTGCTTTCCGCTCTTCAATCAGGAAATAGAAGCTTTCCTATCAAATCAAAGAACTTGCTATATATCTCGATAATCGGGAAAAAATCGAATTTATATACAGTGAAGCCCGCCTATTATAAATAATTTTCAGAAAATGCAAGAAACTTTTGGTTTTTTTTAACTTTTTCTTATAATCCTCTGCAATCAAGGATCGTCAGATCATCACACAGTGCCTCCATCTTCTCCATGGACCATATTCAGGCACCTCTACTATAGGAAGACTATTCTTGATATTTACGAAAGAATAGCCTCCTTAGTTAGGTATATCATTCGATCGAGAAAGTCCCTCATATAAGTTACTCTATTTTTAAAGTAATTGTTCTTTCTCTGTTTTATTTCATCATGCTCTTTTTTGGGCAGGATTCACTTTTTATTATGACATTTCATGAAATGAATCTCCGTGAGGAGATTGTTGCGGCGCTCGATAAGCTCGGATATAATGTACCAACTGAGGTACAAGAAAAGGTTATCCCACTTGGTATCGAAAAGAAAAATATAGTTGTTCAATCCCATACTGGAAGCGGAAAGACAGCAGCTTTTGCTATCCCTCTTCTCAATACTCTTGACGTACAACTCCGCAAACCACAGGCACTTATTATTGCACCAACTCGAGAACTTGTTATGCAAACTCGAGATGAACTCAGAACGCTTTCTGGAACGATGCGTATGCGTTCACTTGCGGTATTTGGAGGTACCTCTATTCGAACTCAAAAGTTTGAACTTGATGGAGGTCCACAGGTAATTATAGCAACTCCAGGACGTCTTATTGATCTTATCGAACGAAAATGGATTGACCTTTCTGCCATCGAGACATTTGTTCTTGATGAAGTGGATCAAATGCTTGATATGGGATTTATTGATGATGTAAAGTACATCTGGGATTCACTTCCTGCTCTCAAGCAAGTTATGACATTTTCTGCTACCTATGCACCAGAAATTAAAGCCCTCATCAGTGGACATATGGGAATGGAGTATGAATTCATTCAAATGCAAACTACTGCTACGGTATCTACTATAGATCATGGATTCATGCGTGTATCTGGACATGACAAGTACCCTGCTCTTGTTAAGATTCTTGAAAAAAGTCCTGAAAAGCGTGTTATTATTTTTACGAGAACAAAGATTGAAACAGAAGATATTCAACGTGAACTTGTACGAGATGGTTATAATGCTGCCTATCTTCATGGAGATCTTCGTCAAAGAGACCGTATCAAGACACTTCGTGATTATAAAGAAGGACGAATTCATATTTTTATTGCAACTGATATTGCTGCCCGTGGACTCAATCTCAATAATATTGAAATCGTAGTAAACTATCATGTTCCATTGGATCCAGAGGCATATATTCATCGTATTGGACGTACTGGACGAGCGGGTGCAAGCGGAAATGCAATCATGTTTGTTGCCCCAGATGAAATGCGTCGACTTGATCGCGTAGAACGAACACACAAGATTCAAATCAAGCAAATAGACGAAGATGGTAACACTATTGAGCGTGTCCGTGATCAACGTTCTCGAGGAGGAGATGATCGAGGTGGACGTGGATTTGGTGGACGTGGAGGTTCTGGAGGTGGAAGAAGTTTTGGAGGAGATCGTGGAGGACGAAGTTTTAGTGGAGGTGAAGAAAGAGGTTCAGATTCAAATATCTTCTCAGATCGAGTAAAATTTGGAGAAGGACAAGGTGAAAAACGAGAATTCTCAGGAGAACGCAAACCACGAGAAGAGAGAACGTTCCCAACTCGTGAACGAAGAAATTTTGGAGAACGAAAAGACTTCGGAGACCGTGATGAGCGAGGATTTCCGAAAGGAAATGTCCCTGCCCGTCCACCCCGTTTTGATCGTGGACATTAATTAAAAAATCCTCAAGAGAATATCTCTTGAGGATTTTTTTATGAGTATTACACAATATATACTGCATCTCACTTTTTTTCGAGACGAAGCTTATTAATTTCTTTCTCGGTCATATTCCCTGCTTCATGGATAAAACGAAGCAACTCATCCATACTCCCTTCTGATAATCCAATGGTTCATCGATTCGCTTCTTCATACAAGAATCGAATAATTTCTTTCTGTAAGAAAGATGATTCACTACAGAATGAAGAAACTGAAAAATACCTTCATTCTTTCTTGGAACGATTCCCATTCAAAAGAAGCCATGCAAGAATAGTTTGATCAATCCATTCTTTTGCTTCTTCGGTATAGTGAATAAAATTTGCTAATGCGCGGCGATATTCTGGATTAATTTCTGAGAACAGAGGAAGGATTGTATTTCGAAGACGATTCCGTAAATATGAATCATCTTGATTGGAGCTATCATCCCTATAAGGTATGGCATGTTTCTTAGAAAAAGCTACGATCTCTTCTTTTGTCTTATCAAGAAATAAACGAAGGATATATCATTGTTCGTACGTAAGAGCATGAATACCTCACAACTTCGTTCCGCGAATAAGATTAAAGTCAGCAGTTTCAATACGATCATCCTGATGATGTGCAGTAAGAATCCATTTTGCATGGTATTTTTCACGGATACGTTCTAAGAATTCATAACGACGAATACGAGCCATCTCTTCGATTCCTCGTTTTTCTGTTTTTGCAAGTGCAAGAATATCTTCTTTTTCTGCTTCAAGAAGCAACTTATGCTCCATGCAAAAAAGCTCAACAAATTCCCTATCTTGATGACTTTCTTGTCATCGTATAGAATGATCAAAATGAGCAACAATAATATTCTCATGAGGATGTATTCCCATGAGAAGATTGAGAAGTACCATACTATCAACTCATCATGAACAAGCCATGATAATCATATCAGATGAATCAATATGCTCTTTATATCGAGGATATACACTATTCTTCATAGAAAGGAAAGATTACTTATTACTCTGAGTATATCAGAAAATTCTGATTCATGCAAGATTTAGAAAGCATCTCACATATGCTTATTTCGTTGACGAATAAATCCAAGAAAATCATCGTCAGGAGCAACTTTATTGAGAATTTCTTTTCCACATTTTTGACAGGCATGAAGAATCATGTCCCCTTTATTTTTCTTATGATCAATTCAGACAGGAATCATCATCCCATAACAGGTTGAAAGCCGATCTCCTGGTGAATTATCATCTACATGTTTGGAGTAAAGACAAAATGGACAATGATTGCGAGCTGAACCTTCTGGATGTGGGAGAATTTCCTTTCCGCAATTTCAACATACAAACGATTCATTTAACATTCGAAAAGACATAAAAATCTGGTTATTTTTCTCATACTAATAGGAAGCATTTTTTTTGCAAGAAAATTGAAAGTATGCTATACTGATTCATATATTTCACATTCATTTTTATGTCATCTCAAGATCCTTCCCAAGATAATACTGCAGAAAGTCATATTCAGAGCGAAGAAGAATTTCGTTCACGTATTGAATCTGAGAAAAAACGAGGAAATATTGGCACTCAGATTGCTCAGTTTTCTGAACTCGGAAAAACCATCCATGAAAATTTATCTCGACAAGATTCTGAAAAATCACTTATTATCATAACACGCTGAGCTCTTTCTCTCGGAAGTTCTGATGTTCATTATGATACCAATGAAAAAGAAATTTCTGTACGTTTTCGTATTGATGGGGCATTAGTTACTGTTTTTACCCTTTCAAAAGCAGAGTATAAACTTATGCTTGAACGATTAAAATATAAATCAAATCTAAAATTGAATATTACCGATATTCCACAGGATGGAAAATATCGAATCACGGATGAAGGTGGAAACATTGATGTACGTATCTCAACCCTTCCTGTGCGATATGGAGAAAATACCGTGTGTCGTATTTTAGATTCAACAAAATCTATACCAGAATTGGATGACCTCGGACTCATGTGGACCAGTAAGCGCCAAATCGAAAAAAGTATCAGCCAAAAAAGTTGAACCATTCTTGTTACAGGACCAACTGGTTCTGGAAAAACAACCACACTCTATGCAATCCTTGATGATCTCAATACTCCAGATAGAAAAATTATTACCTTGGAAGATCCGATTGAATATGAACTCAATGGAGTAGTGCAATCAGAGGTGGATGAACGAAAAAATTATAGTTATGAAAATGGACTTCGTGCTCTTCTTCGACAAGATCCAGATGTTATAATGATTGGGGAAATTCGAGATCTGAATTCTGCAACCATCGCTATCCAGGCTGCTATGACCGGACATCTGGTTCTTTCCACCCTCCATACAAAAAGTGCAAGTGAAACGATTGAACGACTCATGAATATGGGAATTCCAAACTATGTACTTGCCTCATGAGTAGATGTTATTATCGCACAACGACTCGTTCGCAAGCTCTGTCCACATTGTATTCAAGAATACGAAGCAGATCCGAGTCAGGTAGATATTATCAAATGGATGATGAAAGATATCTGAGTGGAAAAGATCGCTCTCAAGCAAGAATGATATAAGCTTTTCCGATCAAAGGGATGTGAAAGTTGTTGATTTACAGGATATAAGTGACGACTCGGAATCTATGAAGTACTTACATTTAATGATAAAATCCGAACACTTATCCGACTCTGAAGTAGTCCAAGGGAAATAATGACCGAAGCACGCAATAATGATCTTATTCTTATGCGTGAAGATGGAATTCTTAAGGCTATGCAAGGAAAAACGAGTCTTGATGAACTGTTTAAGGTAATTGATTAATATATATTATGGCTTCAGATACAGAAAAACGTATTATTCCAAATACCAATACTACCGTAGTAATAAATCAAACAGGAGTTAGCTCTATGACTTCTCAGGTAGAAAATAAAACCAATGAACTTCTCGAAAATACCAATCCTGAAACTATTATGGTTCCAAGTTATATTGAAATGAGAGAAGATGGGGTTTATATTATTTTTGAAGAACTGACTCAGCCTGATGATTTTAAAAAATCACTTGATAGTTGGTTTTCAAATAATATGTATATAGAGTGAATTGATATAAAACGCATAGAACGAATTCTCTTTGAACAATGAGAGCATACTGGAGAATTAAAAATCTGATCTGCATTAAAAGCTATTCCAGAAGATCTTCTTGGGATTTTCTGAGAAAGCATACAAGTTTGAAAAGATGGAAAAGCACGCTGGAACTATTTCTTCCGTCGTGAAATTGCAACCGATGATGTCTATATAGGAATCATGAAAGACATGGTAATTGCACAAGCATGGAAAACAGGACGAACACGTCCTGCAATTCGATATGGATTTATAGGAGAAAATATTATAACATGACTCCAGAAAAAATCGAATGCAACCATGATAATAGCGGAACCAAAAAACTCTACGACCTGAGAAGATGCAACGGTACAAGAAATATTCCCTACAAAACGAAATGGACAACTTTCTGAAAATGAACATGATAGAAGATGACTTGATGAGTGACATCTGAATCAAAGAGAGGTACTCGAATGAGAAGTTCTCTATAAAAAAATCCCTGCACTTCCTGGAAAATCTGGAATGGATGTAAGTGGTCTTGTAACCCTTTGAACTCCAGGGAAGGATATATTTTTTCCTCGATTTAATACAGAAACACTCATAATAGAAAAACAAGTGGACGGGAGTGAACTCCTAAAAGCACGACGTGCTTGATTTGTCTACCGTGAAAAAAATGAACCAATCGATATTCGACCTGATATAACGGTAAAAAGTGTTGGTATGCGAGATACACATTGAAGTATTTCCCTACATAAAAATACAGGTGATGTAAAATGAGATATTGAAAAACCAATTAAATCTGCCTATAAAGTTACCACTTGAGGAAGTATATTAAATACGAATGTAAAGGCAGATACTGATATTATTGTAGCATGTAGTATACTCGGAAATACGAAAGCATTTATTTCGGAAAGTTCATGACGTGTTGTACTTCATGAGACATGAAGAGCTGAAGCTGGTTGAGACATTACCGTTTGAAAGAATATTGAAAACGCTTATATTTGAAATCCATCAGGAAGGCTCACTTTCGAAAACAAGTTAGTAGGAAGTCATATATATTCAAATGAAGTAATAGGAAAATCAGCACGTGGATCTCTTATAATTGCAAATACAGTCCAATTACATGATGCTGAAGATTGTATTATTATTACAAATAATGCACATATTGCATATCCAAAAAATAATGTATATATTGTAACTGTTATTCCTAATATCACAGAGGATACTGAGCGTCTTACAAAAGAAATTACCGTTCTTGAAAAAAAGTTAAAATGACAAGATGACCAATATAAAGGGAAAGTAGTAGAGATAGGACGAAGTATAAAATGACCGCATATTACCCCTCAAGACCTCGCACAAATTGGTGCTCTCGTGAGTCAAATGGCTCCAATTTTTCTAAAAAATACACTTACTCCTGAAGAAAGCCAGAGAAAGGCTAAATTCATAAGTTCACCACTTCGAACACTTATTCCACTCTATAATTCCCTGAAGGAACTCAAGGAAGAACTTCAAGAAAAAAGAGATCTCCTGAATCATACACAATCTATACCAGAAAATGTACTGGGTTCTTTATCCATTCAACTTGATCATATTGATGGAGAGAATAATATTCTTCATGTTTTGCAGTATTCCCTTCCAGTCCAAGAGGATTTCAGAATTCAATGAGAAGAAAAGCAACAAGCATTCACACAAAATATTCGAAATCTCACTGGAAAAAGGTATCCTATCTCATGATGACATTTTTCTCTGAAATGATGAGAATAAATTTGACAATTAATTAATTTATGTAATATATACATGTATACTCTAACTTATTCTTCTATGGCACGTGATTCCGTAGCTCCTCGTTTTGAACAACCAAAACCAACTTTTCAACTTTCAGATACTGCATATCCGAACCTCCAAGCAGATGAATGAAATAATGAATTGAATTTTACCCATACCGTAACAGAAAGTACATGAGCTGGCTCAAGAACAGTTATAAAAGATCAAAGCGGTGTAATCCTTGCGCTTCTCGATTGTTCACGCGATTCGTAATAATTATCTTTAAAAAAATCCTCCAAATATTTTGGAGGATTTTTTATTTATTCAGGGGAATCTGACGAATCTCAAGAAGTCATGTGAGTTCATTTTGAAACCAAGCTGTAATTATTTTTGTACCCTCTGGAATCGGGAGTCCATGACGAAAACAGTCAGATGCAGACAATTCTGTGTTTAAATTGGTTTGAGATGAAAGCATATAAGGAAAAATAAGAAATACTCTATGTATATATCGAAACAATATACGTTTGTCAAAGATACTTTTAAAAAATGATTCATTACTATATAAGAAATAATGAGAGTACGAAACTTATAACTGTAAACCAGAACCAATATCCTCTATTTGGAATAGTTTCTGCAAGATATTTTGAAATAAAATGAGTTGCAATCATTATTCCAATAGACTGGAGGATAAATGGTGTAAGATTCATGATTTATAGAAGATTATAACGAAGTTCATCAATATTTCCGGCACCCTGAAGTAGTATAATTGCATTTCATGGATGTTCTTGATCAAATTTTTCTATTTTTTCAAGTGTTTTCTGGAGTCATTCACCATCTATGACAAATGGATATCGTACCTGTAAAGTTTTTATGAGACGTTCCATATTCATCCAATCTACATCTTCTTTTTTATCTCGTGAAAAGTAGATATCTGAAATAATGAGACTATCAGCACTATCAAATGCGGTCGAAAACTCAGGAAGCAATTCTCGAGTTCGAGAATATTGGTGTGGCTGAAAAACAACACATAAGTGCTTTTCTGGATACTTTTTCTTAATAGCCGCAAGTGTTGGCTTAAGTTCATTAGGGTGATGTCCATAATCCGACATAAGCATATTTCCATTTTCTGTGACTCATACGACTTCACTTCTTCTCCATGCACCCGAATATGATTCGAGTTTTTGACAAATCCATTTCTCATCGAGTCAAACCAATCTTCCAACCGCATATGCAAGATATGCATCCTGGAGAATATGATCTCATGGAACAAGAAGATTCATTATTGGAATCGGAAGTATGACTTCTTCGATGATTGAATGGATTTTTCCATCTTCATTCAGTTCACCTGCACGACTATATCGAATTCCATTTTTTCCTACTACCATTCTTTTCAAGGGATCTATTCGAAGTTTTCATGCATTCACATCTCATTCAGAAACAAGTATATATCCACTCGTCTGATCAACTATAGATTGAAATGCGCTGATATAATCTTCAAGATTTTTGTAATAATCGAGATGATCAAGATCAATATTAGTAATTACTGTTATGAATGGAAAATACCGAAGGAATGAACGTTTATATTCACAGGCCTCTATGGCAATATAAGGAGAATCTTCATAATGAAAATTCGAATTTCCAAGCTGTGGAACTTGAGTTCCAATAATAGCGCTTCCTCATACAGGAGATCATGCAAGCATCCATGCTGCCATGGAGGTAGTTGTTGATTTTCCATGAGACCCCGTAATGGCAATACATTTTTTAGAATTAACAATTTCAGCAAGTGCTTCTGGATATGAGAGATTTCGTATACCAAGTTCCATTGCTTTTTTGAGTTCTGGATTTGCGAGAAGTTGTTCTTCCTTTGGAAGGTCTGGCTTTGTTACAATAGCCTCAGAATAAATCACAAGTTCCGTATCGTCTGGAAGATGAGATCTATCATGATGAATAAAAATATTCATCCCTTCACTCTGTAAGGTATGAATCAACTCTGAATCTGCTCAATCAGATCAAGAAACCGTCCATCCGATTGAACTATAATATCGTGCTACTGCAGATACTCAAATTCCTCATATGCCAATAATATGTACATGTGCCATGATAAACTCAGTGTAAGAAAGACTTTCCTAGAATTCTAGGAAAGTTTTCAAGTTTTACAAGTCAAAATTATTCTCTGCCATCGTATCAAGCCATGCTCGAAAGAGAGCTTCTGCATCTTCTCGAAGAATTCAAATACGATCAGTAAAAGAGAGATACTCTTTCATAACAAGATGCATGTGAGCAACAAAATTTCGACTTTTAGCATTATGTGTATGTTCATTTTGATATACTTGATACATGCTCCACCGAATATGTTCTCGTATATCAGTCAGTGAAATACGGTTTCTTGGTGTCGATTCAAGGAGAAGAAGAAGTGAAAATGACTCGAGAGCTAAAAGTGAAATACGGAGTTGCCATCGTACCAATTCAGTACGGATTTGTGCAACTGTTTCTGGGATTTTTGACTGTATAAGTGTTGATAAGCGTATATCATCTGGTAAATTATTTCGATCAGATAAGTCAAAATAATATACTTTTGTATTACCTTCTACATCACATCAACCCGCTTCGTAGTGACTTCTCATATGAAGAGCAATATCACGTGAGGTGATAAGTGAAGCAATTTTCTCATTGTATTCACGATTCGCAATTTCTTTCTCCTTTCTAATACGATGTTTCTCATGTTTTTTAAGAACTTCAGTATCATTATTTGTTATAGCTTTTTGTGTCTGCATTCAAACAGATACCATGAGATTATTTGAATCAGGTAATCATCTTTGTAATGCGGTAGAAAGTGGTTTTTGTTTAAAAAATGGGAGTCAATCTGGTTTTTTCTTCATAAAAAAATGTGTTTATTATTTATATATAAACACATTTTTTATATTGTCAATATTTATTGCTTATCAAAAATGAACTATTGAATTGTTTTTACATAGGTAACAAAAGCCGCTGTAGTAAGACTTGCTCCTCCCACAGCCTGAACATCTAAATTCTTGAGTGATTTCCCAACAATTTGTTTTTGTGCAGCTTCACCGAATGATTTCTGCCATTTCGTTGATATTGGATTTTCAGTTTTTGGAGTTGTTATAAGACGAACAATAATGCCATTCTCCACATCCATCATAATATCTATTTGATCTTTTCCCTGTTTTGGATTTATATATGAAAGTGTATTCATAAAATGCGCTGAGGTTGCTCCGGAAAGTGTAGATCATGACTTAGAAGGAGAAGTATCTTTTGAAGGAGGCGAAGAGGGGGTACATGAAGCAAGAACGAAGATAATACTCAAGGCAATGGAACTAGAAAGAATAAGGGATTTCATAATGAGAAAGTTATAAGTCTTCTTATGATATGTAGATTCTTCCAAAAGCAACTTCCAAAGAGTAACTAAAAAGGTACTGAATGTGCATTAGTGTACCTTCCTTGCTTCATAAATAAAGATATAGAGAATTAAAAAGAAGATGGAATAAAGAATAGTAAATTCAATGAGTGGCATAGCACCTGATTCGTACAGCTTACTTACCTGTTGCCTAGCAGCATCAGAAATATCCCAACTTGAACCATTCGAGAGAGTTAATATATGAATCTCATGAAATAGTTGCCCTGGATGACTCAAAATATCCCAACTATTAAATCGAAGAAAGCGACCTATATACACTCACAAGACAGCAAGAAACATGCTCGTTCAAACCATAACCCAACCAGATATATGGCCAAAAAGTTTATTCCATTCTTTATGAACGAGCTCAAGAGATGCATATCCGATAACGAGTCAGGCCAAGAAGAAATCAGTAATCAATAAAAGATTGAGGAAAAAATGTTCCTTTACTTCCCCAAGATGAACATAATCCGTTAAGAGATAGAGGCTATTTGGGAAAAAACCGAGCCATCATATAAAACCAAGCCATTGTATCCAACCTTTCTGTTGACGAAATACTCAAGCAAAGAAATAAGGCACCAGTGCAAGAAATAAATTCCAAAGGAGCCCAAGGTAGTGCAAAGATCCCGTTATTCCATATTGTATAAGGAATAAGAAAACTCCATAGATGAGTAAATATATAAAGGCATGCATAATATAGTATTGATAGATTTCTACTATATCAGATATTTTGCTTTTCATCAAGAATTCACAAATATATTGTTATGTATTGAATTCCTCTTCATGTTCCCTATAATCCCTCTATTTACAGCAGATATATTATATGAAACATTATTGGAAAAATACTATCAAACAATTATTACACAAAGGAATGATTATGATTAAAAACTGGAAATATTTCCAGTTTTTAAAGAGACTTCCCTTCTTGATTCGAGTAGCTATTTCTGGATTCCTCTTTCTTTATTGAGTTATTGCCGCATTGAGTCCACTCCCATTTTGAATTCTTTCAATTCTTCTCTCCTGATCACTTATCCTTGGTATCCGACGTATTAAAACATATATTCTTCGACTCTTCTCATATATAAGACTTTATAAAATACTAGGATTTTTGCATATGCTCTGGTATAAAAAGAAGTAGTCCATTCTATACTTTCATGTTAATTTGAATTTGAAATTGCTTATTAACTTCTTGAGCCTGTATTTCCCATCCATGGAGTTCACAAATACGTTTTACAATAGAAAGTCCGAGACCGCTTCCCTTTTCTCCTGATCAGAAAAATGGCTCAAAAAGATGTCACAAAAGAGTGGAATCTATTTTCTTAGAAAGGATATTACTGATGAATAAAGTATGATTCGCATAGGTAATAGTAGCTTCTGTATCTTCTTTTGCATATTTATAGATATTTTCGAGAAGATTCTTGGCAAGAATGCTAAAAAGTTTCTCATCAGCACGAATCGATTGCATCTGGGGAATAGTATTTATAATGACAAGTGTTGCTTCAGGAAATCAGAGTGCAACCGTTTTTTGTGTAGATAAAAATATATCTTTCGGATGAAGAGTAAGTTTATGAAGCGTTGTTTTTTCCTCAGAAACAAAGAGGAGTCCATCTATAATATTTTGTAAATGTTTACTTTCGAGAAAGGCTGATTCAATGTAGGAAGTATCATTTGGTAATTTCTTAGCCAGTGCAAGATCGCTTTGCATAACAGCAAGTGGAGTCTTGAGCTCATGCGCTAGATAATGATTATACAATTTTGAATGCTTAATCGCCTGTTCCATTGGCTGGATAGTCATTACTGCCAACTTATAGGCGACAAAATAAAGAAGGATCGAGAAAATAAGAACTGCTAACAATGAAAAAATCATCACATTTTCTCTCATATGTTCGGTAAACTCTAAGTTCTCATACAAAATATACAGCTTTGCACCATCTTTATGTGCATAAAATAAATACATATCATCATCCACATTCTTTTTTATAATCGTATCATGCATAACACCTGAAAAAAAATCAGGAGATAATCATTCTTTTTCAAGAAGGCCAGAGACTTGTATCTTTCCATTATCCAAGATAACTATATTTCTCATTCCACCCGGAATACGTCATCCCCCTTTCCCATCTCGACGAAGAAGATTTTCATAGGTTGGATTTTGTATAAGGTCAAGCATACCTGTATTTTTTGTAAGCATATTTACTCGTTCTTGAAATATGCGAACTTGGTCCTGCTTTTCTGCATACATTCCGAGAAATATCATACCAATTAAAATGATGATAAGTATTCCTGCTATGATAGCAGTAATCTTCATCGCAAGAATGTGTGCATGTGAGGTAAATTTCTTATTCATATACGTTTTTAGTTATTTTTTGTCGATAACATATCAAAGTCATCGAAGTGTTGTTATAAAATCTTTTCAAAGTTTCTTACGAATCGTTGATATATGGGCTTCTAAAGTAGTTGAATCCCATTCGAGTGATCATTCTCGCTCTCACCATACCGCTTCAAGAATCGACTCTTTTGTTTTCGGGGTGCCGATATATTCAGAGAGATATGCAATAATCTTATATTCTTTTGCTGAAAGCTCAACTCATACTCCATCTTGAAGTACCTTACTATGCGTAATGTCGATGCAGATATTTCCAATATGGATTCGATTTTCTGACTGAATTCCCCCTCTTCGCCCCAATGCTCTCAATCGAGCAATCAGTTCATCTACATCAAATGGCTTTGTAAGGTAGTCATCAGCCCCAATATCAAAAGCTTCCACTTTATCTTCTGTTAAGCTATTTGAAGTTAAGACTAATACTGGAGTTTCTCGATCATAAGTACGAAGCTTCTTGAGAAATTCATGGCCATCCATCAGTGGCATATTCATATCAAGAATAATACAATCATACTGACTCCCTCGAAGTTTTTCAAGTGCTTCAATCCCATGTATAGCGGTTTCTACTGTAAAAAAAGCGAGTTCACACATTTTTTTAATATTTTCACGTAGCTTTGGATGATCATCGATAACGAGTATTTTCATACATATATAAAAAGGGTATAAATAGAGTATATCCATACTTTACAAGAATAAAAACCACTTTTGCAGGAACTTGGAAGATTTTAAGTTCTCTTAAACTTCATTTGTTATTATGTCCGTGCATTCTTGAAAGGGCCGTATAATTTCTCACTTTCTGCTCACCCGGGCAAATGCAGAAAGTAAAATTCTATATCCAAAGCATACAATAAGAGATAAAATATATACAGAATGATAGGAACATCCTATCGTATAGCCTCTAAAAATATGAAGAATGCAACTTTATATACATATATCATAATTTACTTTATATGAACAAATATCTGATAGCTGGAATAGCTACTATGACATCCGTCATTGCTGTGAGTGGACTTACCTATGCTGGAAATTCTTTTTCCATTGGAAAAATGGGAAGTAATAACTCAGGGAGTGGTCGTGTAATGGAGATGCGAACTGGAAAAATGGGAAGTGGTCGTGTAATGGAGAATATTTTTACAAATTCAGGAGTGATTGCTGCAATTCAGGCAAAAGGACTTACTGTACCAACTGAAACTGAAATGCAAGTATTTCATACCGCTCAAGAAACTATGATGAGTGGAGCTATGAATCTGAGTGATGCAAATAAAACAGAACTCAAAACACTTCGAGATACCTTTCAGAAGCAAGAACGTGATTTTCTTCGATCAAAATGAGTAGTTACACCGACCGAAGAACAAGTAACAAAGATGAATACAATTCATGAAATAGTTCGTTCTACTCTCGGAGAGAAAGATGGGAAAAATAGAATGGAGGAGAGAGGAAGAGGATCTGGGAAACGAGATGGAAAAATGATGGAAGGAATGGGAAATATGGGAATGCGGGGAAATCGATAAACTCTTTATACCTTTGTAAGAAGAAAGTATTTTAAAAAAGAGTAAGACCTATCCTTGAAAAAATCCCCCAATTCAAATTTGAATTGGGGGATTTTATAATTATTTATGAAAACTTATTAAAATGTTCGAGTAATCTTAATAGAAATCTCTTTTACACCCAATGAACCCTGTATCCAATCTGGAATTCATTCTATTTTTATTGGAGGTCGCTCAGAGTATGATCTTGCTCATCACGCAGGATGATTATTAACTGTCTCTATATCAACAATAGAAACCGGTAAACTCAAACTATTTGCAAGAAAAAAGTTCAGCTTTGTTCTGGATTCTCTGACAATTTGATGTAACTTAGCATCATCGGTTGTGGTATGGTTCGAAGATTCGTTTAATTGACGATTCAGATATTTAATACGATCTTCATCATTTTTTGGTCAAAAAACAATCGGAGATACTAAAATATCATCTACTAATTTCTGAGTCTGCTCTTGTGCAGACACTCATGAGTTCAATAACATTCCAGCAACTACTGCAAGTTTTGAAAATGAACGAATTCACATAAATAAAAGTATATAAAAAAGATGCACTATGGATAGATATATCTTATATACTCAATTATTAATGTCAATACAATATCACTCATAACTCATCATACATTCTCTCTCATTAGAGAGAATTACCCTTCTATAATCCATGAGAATCATAGTCATATATGAGTATTCTTTCTATTTCTTCTAATAATTTTTGTATCTTTTGTTCGAGTTCTTTACTTGGGTTTTCTTTTTGTTCATTTGTAAGTCTCGAAAGTTCTTGATATTTAGAGAATAGCATAGTATAAAATAATGATTTTTTATCACTTTATTTTTCAGGATAATTACTGTTCTCCATGAATTCCTTGGAGATAAATTTTTATTTGAATAGCTAAATAGTATAGGCTCGAAAAATATAAGTAAAGTTATATTAAATTATAGATAACTCTTATCCTTTAGGGAACCATGGAATGAAAATACTCGTTTTACTTTTATATTCTTCCCATTCCTTTCTTCCGGAATATCTTTTTTCTTGCAGTGGAATTCAAGAAATAAAGAGTAGAAGGAATGTAATAGTTACCCATCCAATCAAACCAAAATATGAGAATGGTATCGAAATAACTCCTATACCCAACCAAAATAAACTTTCTCAGAAATAATTTGGATGCCTTGAATATCGATAGAGGCCAGTAGTCATGAGTCATCCGGGTTGTTTGATTTTCCGAAATCAAGCAAGTTGCCTATCTGATATAAGCTCAATTCATAATCCAATAAAAGCAAGTATACTTCCTATTATCAACCATATATTGGAGAATGTTCATGGAAAAGTTGTAAGATTTACCACCAAAATCGGGAGAGCCACAAGAAACATGAGAAGCATCTGAAGGATATACACCTGAAAAAATGAACGAATGAAAAAATATCAACCGTTCCCCCAATTTTCTCTCCAGAGAGCATATCGAGGATCTTCTTTTTTCTCCTGAATTTTACGCAGTAAAATATGGCTACTCAGACGAAACCCCCATATAATAACCAAACCAGAAAGGATATACTGATACATTCACTGAGGAGAAGAGAAAAAACTTATAATCGTAATAATAACAAATCAAAGTCACCAAAGAATATCAACAAGAGAATTATCCCGTAATCGTATGGAAAGTATATAAAAGAGGCAATAAAACCCAAAAATAGTTCCTATAATTTGCAACATATATTATACTAATTTACTCGTACTATACATAACAAGTGATACCATAGCACATAAAAATGTTCACCAAAGAATATCTACCAATGTAAAAGAGAGTGAATAATTTTTTAAAAATGTCAGATTGGTGAGATCATACATAGCATATGATAGAAATCAAAAGAGTGCCCCATACAATAAAGCCGATACATACGAGGATGCATACCCTGAACGAGTAACAAATATATAAATAAGTAATACTATTACTGACCATGCAAGCAACCCGACAAGAACATTTAATCGTATAGAATTATTTTCCACAATGATAAGATCATGAAATTCTCGTATTGTGAAGTTTTTTACAACATATCATAGCCATATAAAATCCCCAAGAATAATCGTAAAATATCAAGCAAGAAGCGGTATAATTATCTGAAGCATATATAAAAATAATAAGAATTATAGTATAGGAAAAACAAACCAGATATAAAACTTATTTTTCATTAATCTTAAAGAGATTTTTTCTTGAAAACAAATTCAAGATTTAAACTTTCCTTAAACTTCAGAGTATATAGTATACATGTAGATAGGTCGGATATGGTCAATCCGACTCTCATCTCACTTACATTGTTTTTCATTTCCTCATGCATATTATTCTCCTCTCTCTTATCGTTGTACTCTCTTTCACATCATATAGTGAGAGGATAGCTGATTTCTTCCAAAGAAATTTTACGATAATTTCACGACTCATTCTTTTACTAGCCTTTACATCGACTACCCTCCTGTTCATACCAGAAATGGTAAAAGATACTGGTGAACGAGCACTGGATATACTCTGGTTTCTCTTATTTCTCCCTATTCTTGCAAGGGTATTTGGACTTCCTATCGCTCGCATACTGATGCGTTATAGAAAAGAACTTGGTATATTTATGGGTATGCTTGCCATTGTCCATAGTACACTTTACCTTGCACAACCCTATCTTGGGACAAGTGAAAACAATGAATTCAATATACAAAACGAGATTCAGCTGAATGGAAATGCTACCAATATAGAATGAAATTATCCATCTTTATGAAATAATGAAACAGAAAGTGTGAGAGAAGAAGAATTTGAATGACAAAATATGAAAGAATATATCCTCCCTTGGGATACAGAATTCTGGATAAATAATGGGGAAATCTCCTATCTTGGAGTTGGGATGATTGCAACATTCTTTACTTTTCTCCTTCTCATAACTTCCAATCGATTTGCTATGCGATTCCTTGGAAAATATTGGAAACCACTCCATAGAACGGTATATATTATCGTACTTTTTACTGTTCTTCACGTTATTCTCTTAAAATGAATAGATATTGGCTCTATACTTCTTGTTGTGATATACTTCACAGGAAAATGACTCGAATGGTCATGAAAGAGTTTCAATATTGTGCCAAATAAAATAAATACAACACCTTAATACCTGCTTCTATGTGAATCCTTGAATACTTCTATAATGCGATACAAAGCATACGAGTCAATAAACTCCGAACAACTCTTTCAAGTCTCGGAATAATTATAGGAGTTTCTTCCGTGATTATTCTTCTTGCGTTTGGAGAATGAACCCAAAAAAGCATCACTTCAAATATTGAGGCACTTGGAACCAATCTTCTTACTCTCATGGCAGGATGACAACGTCAATGAGCCGTTGGATCCAGTGCGAGTAGTAGTTCAAAAGCAGCAACTTTTGAACTCTCCGATGCCGATACTATACGAACAATTACCAATGTGGCAGCGGTTGCTCCAATTGTTTCTACACGGAAACAAGTGATTTACGGTTCTACAAATGTAAGTACGACTACATATGGGATTACTCCGGAATATTTCACTGTAAAAAACATGAAAATTGAGTATGGGGTTATGCTTGGATCCGAAGATATCAAAAATGGTACCAAAAATGCTATTCTCTGACCAACCACTGTAACCAATCTTTTTGGAACCAATAATCCCATATGAAAAAGTATTAAAATAGGAAATGTGTATTTTAATATTATTGGGGTTACTGAAGCAAAATGAGGAAATGGATTCGACAATACAGATGATGCTATCTATATACCGATTACTACCGCACAAAGTCGACTTCTTGGAAGTAAAACTATTTCTCAATTTGCTATTACAGCAAATAATAGTGATAGTATGAGTGGAGTAAAAGATGCTATTACAAAAACATTCATGAGAAAATTTAAAATATCCGATGAATCAAAAATAAATTTCAGCATACGAAATAGTGCAGACATGCTTACGACTATAACCAGTGTTACGAATGCATTGAAAGTATTTCTTGCTGGTATAGCTGCCATATCTCTTATTGTAGGATGAATTGGAATTATGAATATAATGCTCGTTTCCGTATCAGAACGAACTCGTGAAATCGGCATCAGACGATCGATTGGAGCCCTTGATAGTGACATCATTGCTCAGTTTCTTACTGAATCCGTTGTGCTGACTTTCTTGGGATGATGAATCGGAATTATTTTTGCATTCACTGTTGTTCAGATTGCATCATATTTTTGACTTTCGGCAATTATTACAAGTTCAAGTGTCATTATTTCTTTTCTCTGTGCTGTATCGATCGGAATTATCTTTTGACTTCTCCCAGCCTATAAAGCCGCAAAATTGAAACCAATTGATGCACTCCGTTCTGAATAATTTTGTTTCCCTCTATTTCTTATTTTTTCTAATATGTTTCATATAAATAAAAAACTCGCTCTTTCCATCGTTCTTCTCTGAAGTGTTTGAGGTTGGTATTATTATAGTTCATCGAGTTCAAGTAGTACAAAAGCAATAACCGAATCGGATTTATACACGGTCAAAACCGGAAGTATCCGAGACGTTATAAAACTTGCAGGAAGTACTCAACTCGTGCAAAGTCAAAAACTTTCTTTTGGTGCTATCGGAAAAGTTACGAAGCTTACGGTAAAAGCGGGTGATATTGTAAGAAAATGACAAGTTCTTGCGGAACTCGATGCAAAAGATGTCAATCTTGATCTCGCAGGACAATCCATATCGTTGGCAAATGCAAGAAATAGTTATACAAAACTTTTCTCAAGTACGAAAGATTATCAGCTCGTACAGATGGAAAATACTGTAAAAAATTCAGAAGCAAGTCTTGCAAGAAGTGAACTTGAAGTACAGAGCCTCCTCCTTGAAAAAGATCAGAAAATAACAGCTCAAGAAAATACGATTCGAGATCAAAAAAAGAAAATAGAACTTGATACTCTCAAGATATCAAACTTTAAAAATGATGTTACCTATACAACTGAATCAGCTTCAAATACGGTAAAACAATCAACAATTGATCGAAATAATCTTGTAACTACTGCAAAAAATAATGCGAAACAGATTATAGCAGATGGAAAATCCTACTTGTACGACTTAGAAAATGGAGCACTTTCTTTCAAGGAATATGCACAAACCCCTATTGAATTCAGTGCAAAAAATTCAAGTAAATGATATGAAGCTCGTACCGCTTTCGATCGCCTCTCTGGAAAACTCGATTCTTTTGAAGTATATGTAAATAGCTGGAGTGATATTTGAAGTGGAAAAACAGAAGAATTACTCAATAAAACAATAGAGTTTTCAAGTATCGGGACGACTTCTGCCGATCTTATACGAGATGCTCTTGAAGAAAGTATTACCTCATCCACCTTTAGTGATGGAACCCTTTCGAGTTTAAAATCAACTACCAGTAGTGCCCGAAGTAAGTTTGCAAATTCAGAAACGAGTGCAAATAATACACTCAAACAACTTGTGAGCCTGGATGATGTTGCTCTTACAGAACTTTCTACTTCCAATGGAGTGGCTTCAAAAGAACAAACCCTTAAACAGTATGAAAATGATCTTATAACCGCAAAAAATACCCTCAAAGATCAAGAAGTAGCTCTTGAAAAATTAAAAATTGATTATACCCTCAAAGTTCAACAAAAAAATGATGATATAGAACAACTCAAAGGTTCACTCAAGGCAAATAAGTTGAATTCGATTGATATCAATAATTGACCAGATGCCACCGATATTACTTCTGCTAAAAATCAAATAACACAAGCTGGAATTAGCTTAGAAAAGGCAAAGCAAAAACTCGATGATTATAAGATTATTGCAGAATTTGATGGAACCGTTTCAAATGTAGACTTTGATCTTGGGGAGAATATTGAAGCATCCAATGGAATAACTGTGGAAGTTCCTTGAATCTATGAAGTTACGGTTGCACTTGATCAACTTGATATTGTAAAAATTGACCTTTGACAAGCAACAACCATTGCACTTGATGCCTATCCAGATCTTATACTTACAGGAACAGTGAGTAGTATAGATCCAACTCCATCAACAGAACAATGAGTCGTTTCATATAAAGCAAAAATCATACTCAAAACAGAAGGAAGAAAAATATACAATAATATGAGTGTTACAACCGAGATCATTTTGAAGGAGAAAAATAATATCCTAACAGTTCCATCGCTTGCTATTCAAACTTCATGAACAGGAGAAAATATACAACAATTCGTACAAACTTACAACAACAAAGTTACAGGAAAGAAGAATGTTAGAACTGGATTAACGAGTGGAGATGTTGTAGAGATTCTTTCTGGACTTACTGCATGAGATGTTATATTTCAGAAAAAATTTAGTGTTACCACTGCCACAAAGAAAGGATTCTCTCTTATTCCTACCCCTGGAAGTTCAAATCGATCATCGAATAGTACAAGATCAAATTCCTCATCTCCATCAAATGATATGGGTGGTATGCCTCCTCAGTAATTTTTATCATCCAAACTTATAAAATCGTGTATGCTCATACTTAAAAATATTATAAAAAGCTACATCATGGGCGGAGAAGAAACCACGGTTCTAAAATGAGTTTCTCTCGAGATACAAGATGGAGAATTCATTACCATCATGGGGCCATCATGAAGTGGGAAATCTACTCTTATGAATATCATAGGTCTTCTTGATGTGCCAAGTAGTGGAGAATATATTCTTGATGGAGTCCCCGTTGAGAGTCTTACTGGAAATGAACAATCTGCCTTTCGTGGAAGAAAAGTTGGTTTCATATTTCAATGATATAATCTTATACCCAGACTTACCGCATTGGAACAAGTATCCCTTCCACTTTCATACCAAGGAATATCAGGAAGTGAACGAAAAATACGTGCAATAGAGGCACTTAAACGAGTCGGCCTCTGAGATAAGATATACAATAAACCAAATGAACTATCAGGATGACAACAACAGCGTGTCGCTATCGCTCGTGCAATCGTAGCCAATCCATCCGTTATTCTTGCAGATGAACCAACAGGAGCACTTGATAGTAAAACATGAAGTGAAATCATGCAAATATTATCAGAACTCCATGAAGAAGGAAAAACTATTCTTCTTATTACACATGATGCAAATATCGCAAAGTATGCAAAAAGAACAATTCGTATCAAAGATGGAATTATTGATCTCGAATAATAAAAACATTGACAATTAATAATTATAAATTATTATTCACTCAAATAACTTTATATTATGAGTGAAATTATCAAAGCACCTCCATCTATATATATTGGTGGAACCTATATGTCTCCAAGTGATATTAGCCGAGAACAATTTGAAAAAATCATTGGTGGGTGTCTTGAAATTGGTTGAGATGATCTTGGAAAAGTAATGGCCACATACGATCTTGCAAAAGTGAGCTTTTGATACAAATGAGTAACCACTCGTCGATCTGGAGATAGATACTTTGAACATCCAAAAGCCATTGCACTTATCGGCGCGGTAGAATGTCATGATACAAGTATTAATAATACGCATGCTCGGCTCCTTCATGATAATGATGAAGATACAAGACTCTGAGTTAAAAGTATTCAGTATCTTGTAAATTTTGCAGTAGCTAATCGAGTTGGACTGGTATCAAATCCAGAAAAAACAGGTGATGCCTATGTAGATAAAGAACGAAAACGTGTTCATTATCTTGCTATCAAGGAGGATGATAATGCTGGAAAGATAAAGGTTCCTGATAGAATTGGCAATCTCCGTACTCACGAAATACGACTCTTGATTAGTGGGATTATCCAATCTGGAAATATTACACCAGAACAACTTACAAAATGGCTCCAAAATGCAGAAGGACAAATTCAAGAAACAGAAGAATACATTCTTCCAATTGCTGAGAAAATCGGTTGAAATTATCTTCCACTTCTTATGAAAGAGTTTCGCACTCTGAGTGAATGAGTGAAATCAATTAAATCATAATATAAAAACTCCCAATATTGGGAGTTTTTATATCTCTACAATATCTGTATGTATTTGCAATAAGAAAATACTATTCTTCTTTTCTATTTCTTGATGGAAGCTAGAAATTATGAGACACTATTCATAATGGTTGTATCTTCTTCTTTCTATGAATTTCCGTCTTCAATATCGCATCTCTCTCATA
>ERZ1034365.101-NODE-101-length-44900-cov-16.800393_pt1 | contig 44900 bp, 26 predicted proteins | sample MGYA00520615_ERZ1034365 | MGnify/ENA primary metagenome ERZ1034365 (study PRJEB33736, sample SAMEA104284505) | Azolla filiculoides | biome: Urban; feature: Water surface; material: Ditch water | place: Netherlands | collected 2015-10-28 | depth 0-0.1 m ...
TTTTTTCAGCATTTTTCTAATTTTTCAGTGTTTTTTTTCTCTAAGATACCGCTGGTTTTGAATACTTTCACTGTCTCCATTGTTTACGAATGATGCGCTTTAATCCCTCCATGCTACAATCTTGCGAACAACAAACAAGATAATCAAGTTCTATGAAACACCCCATTGACCCCAAAGTAGACTGTGTTTTCAAAGCCTTGTTAGGCTCAGAAGAAAACCGCGATTTGTTAATCCACTTTCTCAACGCTTTTTTGGCAGAGGAACTTACCGAACCTTTGGTTTGGGTTGAAATTCTAAACCCTTACAATGATAAAGAGTTCATCAGCGATAAACTCAGTGTGGTTGATGTAAAAGCCAAAGACAAACACGAGCGACTTTATCAAATTGAAATCCAACTGAGCAGTTATGGACATTTACCCGCCCGAATTTTATACAACTGGGCAGATATTTATAGTCAACAACTCAAAAGTGGACACGATTATGCTGAACTTAAACCCACTTATTCCATTTGGCTGCTGGCTGAGAACCTCATCAAAGACGATCTGCAAACCGCCCATCACTATAAAATGCGTGATGAATTGGGCAAAACGTTGAATGCGCACGGCGGTATCTGGCTGTTGGAACTGGATAAATTTCACACTAATTTGATTGAAAGTGAAGACCAGCGTTGGTTAAAATTCTTCAATGAAGCTGAAAAATTAGACGATAATGCCTTACCGGATTGGATGAATACCCTGCAAATGAGACAAGCGATGAATACATTAACTGTTTTTTCCGAAAAAGAACGCCAATATTTTCAATATCAAGCGCGGCAAGAATACCTGCGCCAACAACGCACCATCCAAAAAGAACAACTGGCAGTGCAAAAAGAACTGGAGCAAAAAGAACTGGCGTTGTTGCAAACGACTCAAGAATTGACGCAGACAACTCAAGAATTGACGCAAACAACTCAAGAATTGACGCAAACAACTCAAGAATTGACGCAAACAACTCAAGAATTGGCACAAACAACTCAAGAATTGGCACAAGAACGTCAGGAAAAACAAGCTGCTTTTATTGAAATTGAACGCTTGAAAGCACTCTTATCCCAAAAAAAGTAAATCACAAAAAAAGCGCGGATTGCTAAATGATGCGCTTCATTTTCCAAAGCCTCAGTTTTATTCCAAACTTGCCGCAGCTTCCAAAGCACACGCATGTGCGCTTTCTAATGAATTGATTAGCAACGAAATTTCATCCATATTTTGAGTGCCCAACGCATATTCTAATTTCGTTGCTAAAGCATACAGCTCTTTCGCCTCCAAATTTCCCGCCACACCTTTGAGAGAATGCGCCAACTGAATGGCATCTTCAAGATTTTCACACGCAATCGCTTTCTGCAATTGCGAAATGGTATCGGCATAATTATTTTTAAACATCAAAAGCAATTTTCGCAATAATTGCGTATTGCCATTTACGCGCAGTAAAGCGGTGGGAATATCAAACGGCGGTAAAAAAGCGGGGAAATTATCCTGCGTCAACTTTTGTTCTTTTGGCAGGCGTAAATACACAGCTTCTGTGGAAATGCGCTGCGCTGGCAGCCAGCGACTCAAACTTTCACTCAACATTTGCGGGTTAATCGGCTTAGTCAAATGATCGTTCATGCCAGCGGCTAAACTTTTTTCACGATCGCCGCTCATTGCATGTGCCGTCATTGCCAAAATCGGCAAATCTGCAAGACGTTGTTCAGAACGAATCAAGCGCGTTGCCGTCAGTCCGTCCATTTCAGGCATTTGAATATCCATGAGCACTAAGTCAAAGGCTTCGCTGGTGGCTTTTTGCAAACCTTGCTTACCGTTTTCCGCAATATCAACGTTAATCCCTAAATCGTTTAATAATTCAATTGCCAATTCGCGGTTAATTTCATTATCTTCCACCAACAACACGCGCCGCCCCGTAAAATCATTGTTAGCTGCAATGGTTGGTCGCTCTGAAACCACCGTGCTTTGCAGAGAAATTCCTACTGTGACGGTAAAATAAAATGTGCTGCCTTTTCCTAATTCACTTTCTACCCAAATTGTGCCCTGCATCAGCTCAGCGAGTTGCTTGCTAATCACCAAACCCAACCCCGTTCCGCCATATTTGCGTGTGGTGGAATTGTCCGCTTGCGTAAAAGGCTGAAATAATCCTGCCATTTGTTCAGGACTAATCCCAATCCCGCTGTCTTTCACCGAAAACCGCAGTTTTACCGTGTTATTTTGCAAAAATGCCTCAGTAGCGACAGAAACAATAATATTGCCTTTTTCAGTAAACTTAATCGCATTGCCTACCAAATTAATCAGAATTTGGCTTAAGCGTAGCGAGTCGCCCATTAACAAGCGCGGCGTTTGTGAACTCACCAAAGTCAGCAAATTAATATTTTTTTGTTTGGCTTTAATGCCGACAATATCCGATAAATTGCGCAACAAATCATCCACCGAAAACATCAGATATTCTAGCTCTAGTTTTCCTGCCTCAATTTTAGAAAAATCTAAAATATCATTGATAATTCCTAACAACGATTGCGATGCGTAATCAATTTTACTTAAATAATGCTGTTGTTTTGGGGTCAATTCAGTGCGCATCGCCAAATGTATCATTCCCATAATCGCATTCATGGGCGTGCGAATTTCGTGACTCATATTCGCCAAAAAGTCCGATTTTGCCTTGCTAGCACTTTGCGCAAGATTGCGCGACTCCTCCAATTCTTTGGTACGCTCCGCCACGCGCTGATCGAGTAAATCTTTTTCTTTTGCCAAGGCGAGAGTAGCTTCTTTGCGCAACCGTAAATTTTGGAATAAGGAAACAAGCAACAGCGATTCAATAATAAACGCGATAATTGCAACCGTTATTTCTACGCGATATTTATACCAATCCGATGCTTTGCGATTAAGAATAATGCTGCCAGCAGGCAAATGACTATCGGGAATATGCCAACGTTTTAATTCTGCATCATCAAAATAATAACCCTTAGTTGCAGCATCTATTTGCGCTCTGGTTTCTGGCAAAGGCAAACCCAACACTGCATCAGCGGTTAAGTTGCCTATTTTAGTCGCGCTAATCATATAGCCGCCCACTGCGCCATATCCTAAAAAAGTATCGTAAAAACTAAAAATCGGCACAGGAGACAGTGTTTTTAATTTAGACAGTAAATTACGCGGAATTTCACGCATATTCAGCCTATCGACGGTGACTGGATAATACAAAATTGCCGTATTTGGCGGCAGTTTTTGAATCTTTGCATATAACCCAGCAAAGGAAAAATTATCCCAATTTTCCAGCTCGATCGGTCTTGATAATTTAGCTTTAGCCGCGTTGCAGCTTTCAGCAACCATGTAACCGAACTTGCTAAACTCAGAAATCACAATCACTCGCTGCACAGTAGGCTGCACTTTTAAAATCGTATTCAAAGGCTCAACACACTCTTCACCCGCCATCAACGCGCCTTTTTCCTCCCCCACAGAAAGCGTAATAAATTGGCGTTTAATACCCGGAAAAACAGTCGGATAACGATTTAAAAACTCAAAAACATAATCATCTTCGGTCACAATCAAATCAAATTTAATTTCACTGTATTTTGCCTCTAACAATGCCAAAAACTTGCTATCGGACACGTTAAAACTCAAGCGTTGTGCTTCAAATCGTTCTTCAAATAATTCAGGTCTTTTTGTAAAAGGCACTTGTTCTAAGCGAGCAAACAACGCAGCACGCAATGTAGCCTGCCAAGGCAAGGTATCGTGGTAAGAATAGAGAATTAGCACTTTGCGGGCTGCATTAGCCGAGGGAGGTGGCGAAATCGCCATCGGTCTAATCGCTGAGTTTTCAGAAAAACCAATCGCAAGAGCGGTATTTTGAAAAAACAGGCAAACGAAAATCGGTACAATAAAGTACAGCGTTGTGACTAATGTTTTTTTGATGTCGATGATTTTCATTTATACAGATTTTATCAATTAAGTGGCGCGGCTGTCTGTGAAACTGAAAATTATAACCTGTTGGTTGAATTTTAAAATTTTACAGTTGATAATAAAACCACTCATAACTACTTGAGTAAAAAGTTAAATTTGTCTGTGCACTCAGTTAAGGCAAAATTCATTAAAACACCATATACTGGCTGAGTGTATTCACTTTACACGTTTGACTGATGTTTTTAACAATAATAAAAAGAGAGATTTACTATGAACAAAATAACTATCTTGTTGGCAGCTGTAATTTTTGCAAGCCCTGTGTTTGCTGAAGAAGCTAAAGTTGAAGCAGCTCCAGAAGTTGCAGCTCCTGCTGTTGCTGAAGAAGCAAAAGCTCCTGCTGAAGCAGCTGCGCCAGAAGCGGCTAAAGCAGCAGAGCCTGCGGCTGAAGCTAAAAAAGAAGTAAAAGCAAAAACGGCTATGAAAAAACACAAAAAAACAAATCTTCATTACACCGTTGTTGAACCTAAAAAATACAAAGTTATCCCTGTAAAATAACTTTTGCAACTCGCTTAACTATTAAGCAAAAGTTTTACCCCAAAAAACCTGTCAGGTTTCGACTTGGCAGGTTTTTTTTATTGCCTAACATTTACTTTCTTTAAATAAACCACATCTACTTTGAGAAACGTAGTTTTTTGTTGAATCGTAGAGACGCAATATTTTGCGTCTCTACACGTTTGCATAGCGTCTAACCATTTAAAAAACTATGTATTTCTGAATGGATGCGGTTTAGTGACAAAACTTTTCAAGACAACCGGTCGTTTTTTATTTTCAGAAAATGTAGGTTCGGATTTATCCGCACAATGCGAATTTATCACACCAACAAAAACATCAATCGCTCAAAACGGATGCTTGACTACTTAATCAGCCCTTCCACATCTTGCAGTATTCGGTGTTGCAAGCAACAACTCCACTTCAGGCTTTACTTTTTCCACAGCGGCAATCAATTCAATCAACAATTTTTCAATATCTTGCTGCCGCTGTTCATAAAAAGCCGCTTCAATTGTCAAAGTCGCCTTAAATAACTCGCGCATTCCCAAATTTCCGGCAACGCCTTTCAATTTATGATTAAGTTGTTTAATTTCTTGAAATTTCTGCTGCGCCAACCACGTTAATAATTGACTCTCCATATCACTATATTCCTTTAAAAACAACGTTAAACCGCATTGATACATCGGCATTTCTCGCCACCGTCGCAAAGCATCCTCAAGATCAATACAATGCAAATCAAGCACCGGCAGATTAACTTTTGCCTCAGTCACAACAGCTTTAGGCTGAATCAGCGTACCTATTCCCGTTGCTAAAATCTGTTCCATTGTGACAAATAACTCATTAAAATCAATGGGTTTTCCAACAGTGGCATTCATTCCAACTTTCGCATATTTCTCACGCTCTTCTGACATCACACTCGCCGTCATCGCAATAATTGCTATTTGCTCAGAACGATTTTTTTCTAACGCGCGGATTCGTTGTGTTGCTTCCAAGCCGTCCATTTCCGGCATATTAATATCCATTAAAATCAAATCGAATCGTTGCTTGCCAAACGCTGCCACCGCCTCTAAACCATTTTTAGCAACCGTGACGTTGTGCTGCTGCTGTAGCAAACGAGTTTGGGTCAACAAAATATTTTCCTCAATATCTTCCACCAACAAAACATTAAATTTTCGTTTAGAAACAAAATCTTGAGATAAAACATCGTTGGCAATGGTCTCAGCCAGCAGCGCGTCTTGCTCCACAGTTGTTGCGGCTAATTTCACGGTAAAATAAAACTTGCTGCCCTTTCCTAACTGACTTTCCACCCAAATTGTGCCGCCCATCAACTGGACTAATTGTTTGGCAATGGTTGTTCCTAAACCTGTGCCGCCAAAGCGTCTGGAAGTGGATGAATCGGCTTGTTGAAAAGCGTTAAAAATATGCTCTATTTCTGCCGCTGTCATCCCAATGCCGCTATCTGCAATACAAAAACAAATCAATTCAGCAGAATCAGGATAAAAATCAGCCGCAATTTTAACAAAACCTTTTTCCGTAAATTTAATCGCATTCGCAATTAAATTGGTTAAAATTTGATTTAGCCGAAAAGAATCGCCGACAAAATTACGTTTTAATGCCGGATTTATGTCAACAGATAAAGCTAATCCTTTATCACGCGCATTAATTTCCACAAATCGCACTGTTTCTGCAATCAGATGTGCTAAATTGAAAGGGCGACTTTCTAAAACTAATTTGCCACTTTCCAATTTACTCACATCAAGAATATTATTAATTAAGCCTAATAATTGTTTTGCAGAACCATAAGCTGTTTCAAGATAATAATGTTGTTTTGAGGTGCACTTAACATCATCTAATAACAACTTCATAAAGCCTAAAACAGAATTCATCGGTGTGCGAATTTCATGGCTCATATTCGCTAAAAAATCACTTTTTGCTTGACTTGCAGCTTCGGCTTTTTGTTTTGCCTTTGCCAATTTTTTGTTTAATTCTGCTAAATCATGGGTGCGTTTTTCAACTTCTCTTTCTAAAAAAAGATTTTGTTCTTTAATTAAATAGGTATTTGCGGCTAATGATTTTTCATTTTCAGATTTTAGAATGCTAATTTTATCAGCTAAGGCAAATGATAAGAAAGCCGTTAATAATACATAAGCAAGCAGTAATGAATCATAGGTTAATAAAACTCTCGCTATTTCATGTATATCAAAAGGCCATAACTGATAACGAATAGACATGGCAAACAAACCATGCAATACGGGAAATGCCCAGCCAATCATAAAATAACGCGCTGGGTGATAACCTTTGTAGTATAGAAATAACCCCATGATTAACATAGAAGTATTAGCAACAACTTGCGCGATAAAACCAATTGCCATAATGCTGAAATAATAATCAGCGGAAATAGCTAGATAGATAAGCAATCCGGCTAAAATATATTTTTCTAATTGCGCTATTCTATAAAGAAGGATTGATTGTTTCTTGATTTGTAAAAAACTAATGCCAAAATTGATGCCAGAAATAATACCAATTCCCCAAATGGCAGGAACAGCATAATAATTGAATTCAGGATTATCTGGCCAGAGATATTGCGAGCCTAATCCAATTTGTGAAAATCGCGCCGCGCCAATGGTTAAATTAAATAAACAATAATATAAATAATTGCTTTCTTTTAACGATAACCACATAAATAAATTATGAAAACAAACTAATAAAATATACGCATAAAAAGCTCCCCAAACAAATGAATCTTCTCGCGAGGTTAATGCAAATTCGTCAGGTGATGAGATTCTGAGAGCAATATTCATGCTCGATTCTGTTTGAAATCGCATATAAAAGGTTTTTGTTTCACCTAGAGACAAAGGCAGCTTGAAGGTGAATTTAGGATAAGCTATTTCGCGAGTGGAAAAAGGATAATAAGTGCCTGTTCTTTTACAATTGTATTTTGCGTTGTTATTCTGTGGCACACAAAAATCAATATGCTGCATGTTAGGAAAATACAATTGCAAAAACCATTGCGGAATTTGCGTGGCTTGATGATTCACGCGAAATCGCACCCAATAAACTGAATGGGTAAAGCCGTAACTGACTGAAATATCTTGAATAGGCGCAAAGCGTTGTGCAGTGCTGTTTTGTGTGACATCTGCAAGGGTTAACGTGCCGAGTATGTCTTCTAAGATGTCAAATTTTACCGAATAGCCTGGTTGCTGATTCGCTAAAACAAGGGGGGAGCTGGCATAGTTGGCGACAGGAAATATCCAGCAGACTAAGAAGAATAGTAAAATTTTATTCATGTTTTTGCTGCCGATATTGCTAAACCTTGTCAAACGTAAATTGCTAAACATAAGTTTTAGGTCTTTACGTCACCTGAAAGTTGCGAGGAATCGCGCCTCTACATTTTTTATTGGGTTTACGCATAAAGTTCTGTTTTCGCGCTACAAAAATAACTAACTATTTATTTTCAATGAGTTATTGCGCTTGAAATACCACAAACTGGTTTCTACCTTGGTGCTTCGCTTCATATAAAGCGATGTCAGCTTGCTTAATTAACACATCAGGTGCTAGGTCTAAATTAGGAACCATGCAGGCAACACCAATGCTGACAGTGACTATATCTTTCACTCGTGAGGCACGATGAGGCATGGCTAGCGCGGAAATTTTATCGCGAATCGCCTGTGCAATGACCATCGCACCGGCTTGATTGGTTTCTGGCAAAATCACCACAAACTCCTCGCCACCATAACGCGCGGCTAAATCCGCAGGGCGACACACGACATCTTGCAAGGCTTGTGCAATTTGAATTAGACAATCATCACCTTCTTGATGTCCGTAGCTGTCGTTGTAGAGTTTAAAATAATCCACATCCAACATCAGCAAAGAAAGAGCGTGTTGCGAGCGATGTAAGCGTCGCCATTCTTGCGCTAAAAAATCGTCAAAACAGCGGCGATTAGCAATTTTAGTCAGCCCATCTAAATTCGCTAAAATTTGCAGTTCGTGATTTGCTGCTTGCAAATCCAGCTCCATTTGTTTACGCGACGTAATATCTCGCACCGTAATTGCAAAGCCGTCACCTAATTTGACAGCGACAAAGTGAAACCAAAGTGAATCACCATAGACATAATAAAAATCCTCTTCAAATGATTCGCCCGTTTCCACGATGCTGACAAAACGCTGAAATAATTCTGTATTGATGCGGTGAATAAACTTTTTAAACACCAATTTGCCAATCAGCTCTTCTCGACTGTGATTAAACGCGCGTGCGATCACAGGATTCACCACTAAACACCGAAAATCTTCAATTTCACCTGTTTGCGAATTGCGCACGGCTTGTAACGCTGCAATGCCATCAAGCGCACTGTTTAAGACACTGGCTAATAAAGCTCTGGATTGATACAGCACTTCTTCGGTTTCTTGGCGTTTTTTAACTTCTTGCTGTAAGGCATTTTTTTGCCGCTGAATCGTGAGTTGATTTTCTATTCGGGCAACAACTTCTTCAATTTCAAAGGGTTTGGTAATGTAATCGACACCGCCGCAGCTAAAAGCCTTCACTTTATCAATTTTATCATCTAGCGCACTGATAAAAATAACCGGAATATTGCGTAATTTAGCATCCGCTTTGAGAGCGGCACAGACTTGATACCCGTCCATTTCTGGCATTTTAATATCTAATAAAATCAAATCCGGCTCTTTAACATGCAGTGTTTTTAACGCCATTTTGCCACTGGTCACGCTGCGAATGGTATAGTCTAATTGAATCAATAACTCACTAAGTAATTGTAAATTATCAGGTAAATCATCCACTAAAAGAATGCTGCCTTTGTTGTTGCTGGAGTCGGTTGTCGTCATAATTCGGTTGTCTTTATAAGTAATCAGCTATTATCGCTAATAATAGGCTCAATGAAATCAAGAATCTTCTCAAATTGAAATTGCCGTGCCAATTTAGTTAAGTTTTTCGCTAAAAATGCTTCCGTTTCAGGAATTTCTGCTATCAATAGTAAAACGTGCTCGCTATCGGCTTCTAAAGCTGTTTCGAATAATTTTTTCAGCCATGCTACTGGCATCACTTGAAAATGTTGGCTTGATAATACAGGTTCAGATGAATTGAGACTATCAGCAGTGATATTTTCATAAATAAATTGTACGCCTAAATGTTTCGTCAACATTTCAAAAATAATAGATTCTCTAAACGGTTTGCGGACAAAATCATCACAACCTGCTGATAACACAATCGCTTTTTCTTCTTCCAATACACTAGCGGTCAATGCAATTACCGCAGTCGCATTACCTCTAACGTGCGACTTAATGTATTTTGTGGCTTCGTAACCATCCATCACCGGCATTCGCATATCCATCCAAATCAAATGCGGTTGCCATTGTTCCCAAATAGCAATGGCTTCTTGTCCATTACTGGCTTCTTGTAAATCAAAACCAAAAGGGCTAAGTAATTTACACAGTAATTGCCGATTAATGGCTTTATCATCGACAATTAAAATTTTATAGGTTGGTTGATTAGGTGCGAGTCCGATAATTTGACGTTCATTCAGCGAATTATTATTGTGAATTTCTTTGCCAATCTGAGCCTTAATTTCAAAGTCAAAACAAGTTCCTTTGCCTAGCTCACTGGTGACGCTAATATCACCACCCATTAAACGGACAAATTGTTGGCTAATCACTAAGCCTAATCCCGTCCCTTCTTGTGCATCGCGTCCTGAATTAGTTTGACTAAAGGCTTCAAATAATTTATTTAATTCATCGGGAGCAATGCCAACGCCTGTATCACGAATACTAAAATTTAATTCATAATTTTGATTATCTTTTTCGATAGCACTGATACTTAAAACCACTTCACCTTGTTGAGTGAATTTAATCGCATTGCCTAATAGATTTAACAAAACTTGCCTTAATTTAACGCCATCTGCATAAAGATAACGCGGTAGATTATTATCTTTAACAAAAATTAATTCCAAACCGGCATTATAGGCGCGTAAATGCAAAGTATCTTCTAAATCATCCAATAATTGAAATAAGTCAAAATCTTTTTTATTTAATGTCGTTTTACCTGCTTCTATTTTAGAAAAGTCCAGCACGTTATTAATCAGGGTTAATAAATAATCACCGCTACGATGAATAATCCCCGCATTCTCATATTGCTCTTTTGGCAGGCTTTTAGTGCGTAACATAATTTGCGAAAAGCCAATAATGGCATTTAAAGGCGAGCGTAATTCATGGCTCATATTGGCAATAAAAGCACTTTTGGCTTGATTGGCGACTTCGGCTTTATCTTTAGCAATCGCTAATTCCGCTGTTCTTTGTGCAACTTTATGTTCTAAGGTTTCAAAAGAGTCTTGTAATTCATGCGCCATACTATTAAATGATACGGCAAGCTCAGCTAATTCATAAGTGCTGCCAATCGCCAACGTTTGCTCCATGTGACCTTGTGCTATGGCTTTAGCCGCTTTATTCATGCGTAGAATGGGTTTAGTAACCGAGCGAGCGGTTAAAATACCAATGAATAGCACCAGAATTAATGCCGCCATTGAAATTAAAAAAGTTTGCTGAGTATTCTCATAAATATGTTCAAGAAAATCCGATTCAGGAACAATAGTGACAATAAACCAATCCAGCCCTAATTCATCTTGATAAGGCGAAATTTGCAGTAATTGTTTTTGTTGTTGATAATCAAATTCTAATTGATAACTGCGGTCAATTTTATCAAAACTTATAAAATGCTGTTTTAAATAAACGGCTGTCGCTTGAATAATTGGATTGCTGCTTTTATCAATCGATGGTCGTGTTATTTGTTTAACATCTTGACCTATATCAAGACTGTGTTCATGCTGAGAACTGGCAATCAATAGACCTTGCTTATCAAAAATAAAACTCTGCCCTGATTTACCAATTGTAAGTTTACTTAGAAAATTTTGGACAATATCTAATTGATACGTTGCCCCAGTAATACCTAAAAGCTTTCCCTGTTTATCATGAATCGGCAGACAAATATCAAGAAAATACATATTGTTATAATCAGGCGCAACAGCAATGGGAAGCCACATCATTTTATTAGCTTTAATGGTTTCGCTGTACCAAGAGCGTTGATGCGGATCAAAATAAGTATTGATTTTTTCAACTATTTCAGCGGGTTTATCTTCATCATTAATACGGTATTCAAAAGTAAAATGGTTAGTTGTAGCATTAGAAATCACAAAGCGTAATTCACCATTATCGGGTTTTCTACGAATGCCAAAATAAGCATTTTCTTTTTCAGAGGACAAACTAATCCAACTGACTTGCTCATAATGCTTCATTAGCTGTGCTAGATATTGATACATTTTTGCCGTTTGTTTTTTTGAATCAAAACTTAATTCACCGCGTTTAACCGCATCAGTATTGAATTTAAGAATCATCACCAGTGCAGATAATTCTTTTTCAATATAGTCATGCACTTTTAAGGTGACTTCTTCGCGCAATTGCGAGGCAATATCATTTACCGCTTCTTTACCATTTTGATAAGAAAGAAAACCGACTAATCCGACAATAATACAAACTTCTATTAAAAAAGGAATAATTAGCACTAAACGCAGTGAAATTTTGTGCTTTTTTTTAGTAATGTTAATGGCGTTATTCATATAAGTGATTGGTAAAAAGTTGACAAGTATAAATCACGCAAACCTGCGAAGTTTTTAAAACCTTGCTGGTTTACTTAGTCAATCGAAATTCCAGCAGAGATGCTGGAATCCAGACAGAGGATGACATTACATTGAACACATCCCTGTGACTGGATTGCGGCATCCCCCTCAAAGGGGCAGGCTCTGCCGCAATGACGGTAACGCATTGATTTATAGTCATGCCTTATATCGAACTCAGGTTAAATTAAGTGGCTCAATCAAATCAAGAATTTGTTCAAACTGAAATTTGCGCACTTTTTGCGTCAAACTTTGAGCTAAAAATTTTTCAGTTGCAGGAATTTCTTGTATTAATAGTAAAACGTTTTCGCTATCGGCTTCTAAAGCAGTTTCGGATAATTTTTGCAGCCATTCTGCTGGCATCACTTGAAAATCTTGGCTTGATAATACAGGTTCAGATGAATTGAGACTATCCGCAGTTATATTTTCATAAATAAATTGTACGCCTAAATGTTTCGTCAACATTTCAAAAATAATAGATTCTCTAAACGGTTTGCGGACAAAATCATCACAACCTGCTGATAACACAATCGCTTTTTCTTCTTCCAATACACTAGCGGTCAATGCAATTACCGCAGTCGCATTACCTCTAACGTGCGACTTAATGTATTTTGTGGCTTCGTAACCATCCATCACCGGCATTCGCATATCCATCCAAATCAAATGCGGCTGCCATTCTTCCCAAATTGCAATCGCCTGTTTGCCATTAGTCGCTTGTTTTAATTCAAAACCCAAAGGCGCGAGTAATTTATCCATTAATTGTCGATTCACTTCTTTATCATCCACAATTAAAATTTTATAACGGGCTTGATGCGGGGCAAGAGCAATCACTTGACGTTTATCAATCGTTTTTTCAGTGGTTAATTCTTCTGCACATTTCACGGTAATCGTAAAACTAAAACGACTGCCTTTATTTAATTGACTTTCAACACTAATATCGCCGCCCATTAATTGCACAAATTGCCGACTAATCACCAAACCTAATCCTGTGCCTTCTTGCGATTCGCGTCCTGAATGGGTTTGATTAAACGCTTCAAATAAAGTTTTTAATTCCTCTTCTGCAATACCAGCACCGCTGTCTTTAACAATAAAACCCAATTCATATTCGTTGACGGTTTTCTCATAAGCACAAACCCGCAATAGCACTTTGCCTTGCTGCGTAAATTTAATCGCATTACCTAATAAATTGAGTAAGACTTGGCGCAATTTCAATCCATCAGCATAAATATAACGCGGTAAATTATTGCCTTTATCAAAAACTAAGGTTAGATTTTTAGCGGTAGCGCGTAAATGCAGCATATCCTCCAATTCATCTAATAATTGATAGAAATCAATATCTTTTATATTTAGTGTCGTTTTACCGGCTTCTATTTTAGAGAAATCTAACACGTTATTAATTAAAGTCAGTAAATATTCCCCACTGCGATAAATAATTCCTGCATTTTCGTATTGTTCAGCGGGTAAATTTTTTGTGCGTAGCATCACTTGTGAAAAACCAATAATGGCATTTAAAGGCGAGCGTAATTCATGGCTCATATTGGCAATAAAACTGCTTTTCGCTTGATTGGCGACTTCGGCTTTTTCTTTGGCAATGACTAATTCGGCGGTGCGTTGTTCAACACGATTTTCTAAAGTGGCAAACGATTCTTTTAATTGCCCCGCCATTTGATTAAAAGAGCTTGCTAAGGTTTTTAATTCGGCAGTTCCTGAAATTTGCACGGTTTGATTTAATTGTCCTTCGGCAATCGCTTTACTGGCTTGGCTTAAACGGCGTATCGGTTTGGTAATTAAACTGGAGGTGATAATACTTAAACCAATGGCAATCATTAAAGTCAATCCGCAAAGCAATAAAGTCATTTGGGTATTGGCTTTAATTTCGCCCATAAATTCATTTTCTGGAATAACAATCACGATTCGCCAATCCAAACCAAGATTGTCGTGATAAGGAATGACTTTGACAAAAGGATGTTCTGTTATTTTGGGATGTAATGATTGCGCTTGCTGAATATTTCGCAAACTGCCAAATTGTTTAATTAAAGACAGCGTTGTTTCGCGTATGATTGGAATAGAGCTATTAATAGGATTGAGACGAGTCGATTTAAATAATTTTAAATATTGAGATGACGCTATGGGAGATTCATCAGAACTGGCAACCATTAAGCCTTGTGCATCCACAATAAAAATATGTGCCGCGCCGTTATCGGTTAAGGTTTTTAGAAAGTCACTGATTAATGACAAATCTAACTTGTTGCCAATCACGCCTGCGAGTTTTTTTGTGCGTCATAGAGAGGGGTACTGACGGAAATGAGAATAACTTCATAACCTAAATTCCGGCTATAGATGGAACTCCACACCTGTTTACCGGCTTTAACGGCTTCCACATACCACGGAAACGTATTAGGCGTGTTGCTGGTTGAGTCGTGGTGAAGAATGTCGGTAATCTTAATCCGCTTGCCTTCAGCATTTAGGTCGTAGTTAATTTGTTTGCCTGGATGAAGGATTTCATAAATTTCAAATTCAGCACTATTGTTCATTTTCTTACGACTGGCGGCGATAAATTCACCGCTAGGTTTGCCAAAGCTGACTACGGTATGATTAAACGTTTTTATTTGCCGATAAAAATAGCTGCCCAGAGCTTGAAAATCATTGAAATCTACCGTATGCGTCTCAAAAGCATCGACATTGGTACGATTAATTTTTTCCGCCGTGCCTAAATAACTCTCAAGGTGTTGCTGAATGCGCTCGCTGGTTTGAATCATCAGTTTATCGGCTAGTTTTTCCACCGCTTGCTGTCCGCTACGATACGATAAATAGCCGACTAAACTGACAGCTCCAATAATTTGCAGCACAAAAGGAATGATTAACAGCCATTTTAAAGAGATTTGTCTTGGGAAAATGCTCGGCGTATTAATCATGGTTTGCTAAAATCCAAAATCTATTAAAATGCGCATTTTGTCATTATCTCTTAATGGAATCCAAACGATGATTAAAAAAGCTTTATTACTGAATGGCTGTCTGTGGTCTTTTGCCGTTTTTGCAGATGAGGCGGTGATTGAACTTGCGCCTATTACAGTGGAGGGCAGTAAAACGGTTCCCGCTTCTTTTAATACGGAAGCCGTTAGCAAGAATACATTGACGGGAAGTGAATTAACCGAGCGCGGTATTAACGGCATTGATGACATTAGCCAACGCATTGCCAATTTTCACTTAACCAGCCAGGGTACAGGCTCTTTTACGCAACGTTTTAGTATGCGCGGATTGACCAATACCGCAATATTCAGCCCGCCTGCCGTCGTTTTTTATGTGGATGATGTCCCTTATAGCAATTCAATCGCAACTATGGGGCGTTTACTGAATATTAGCAGCCTAGACGTTTATCGGAGTGCGCAACCCGGCAGCTTTGGCAAAAATGCTTATGCAGGAGCGGTTGATATTAAAACCCGACAACCGGAAAATAAACTCTCGGCGGGTGTTTCATTGGAATTAGGCAACTATGACTTTCATCAAGTCAGAGCAAATGTTTCAGGCGGTTTAATCACAGATCAGCTTTTTTTTAGTTTAAACGGCGAATTTCAACAGCGTGATGGTTTTTTATACAACAGTTACTTAAATACTCATCCTGATGCGGTAGAAAATTTTAGTGGCAGAGCCGCATTAAAATGGACACCGAATCAAGCTTGGGATGTCCGTTTAACTTTCAGCCGAGAAAACTTTAATTACGGTGCGAGTCGCTATGTGCGTTTGGATTCCCCCGATTTTTTTACCGTGAGTTCTGAAGTGAGTGAAAAATTAAAACAACGCGCGGATAGTCAGGCTCTACGCATTGCCTATCACGCTGATAATTACGAACTGTTATCCATCAGCAGTCGTCGATTTTGGCAGATGGCCCCCTTGAGAGCTGATTTTGATTCACTGCCAACGCTGTTTACCCGCTTTCAAGACTCAACAGAAACGGCTTGGACACAAGAGTTTCGTTTACAACCTAAACATAACAACGGTGATTGGCAGTGGCATATCGGCTTATTTTATTCTGATATACAAAAACACTCTTCATCCGATGCTTTTTTGCCAACGAGTTATACCCGAAATGAATCAAAAAAACGGACGATGGATAACTATGCAGGTTTTGCACAACTTTCTTATCAGGGGATTAAAGATATAAGAGTCTTTTTGGATTTGCGCATGGACTATGTAAGAAACACAGTGGATGTCTATAACTTTTATCTGCCCAGCAACAATAGAATTGTTTTACAACAAGCGGATACTAATTTTTTTATCAGCCCAAAATTTGGCATTGACTATACCTTTTCTCCGCAGTTATTAGTTTATGCCGCAACAGGAAGAGGCTTTAAGCCGTCTGGATTTGCTCTGCCAGCCTTTTATCCGGTTTTATCACATTTTTACAAAGAAACCAGTTGGCAAAATGAAATTGGCATGAAAACAAATTGGTTTGATAATCGGTTTAAACTGAATTTAGCAGGCTTTTATTATGCGATTAAAAATTATCAAATTGAACGAGGTTTTGCTTCAGGTGATTATGCAACAATTAATGCGCCTAAAGCACATTCACTCGGTTTTGAAGTTGAATCACAAAGCGAGTTAGTCAAGAATTTATGGCTGGAAACCGCTTTGGGTTATACCCATACGCAATTTGATGACTACCATGACCCTATTACTCAGGCAAATTATGCGGGGAAAACCGCTCCTTTTATTCCTGATTTTACCAGTACCATCGCGCTGCAATACAAACATCCCGAAGGCTATTTTGCGCGTGCAGAATGGTTATGGACAGGCAGAACGTATTTTGACGAATCAGAAAGAGCCGCATTAAGTCAGCGTGAATATTCATTGCTGAATTTACGCATCGGTTATAAGACTAACGGTTATAGTGCTTATGTTTATACCGATAATCTCACGAATACTGATTATTATAGCTTTATAGTAGGAACACGCGGTGTGCCCGGAAATCCGCGTGTCATTGGGGCGCAGTTGGGATATGAGTTTTAGGACGCTAAAAGCGGCTCAAGCAAATCAAGAATTTGTTCAAACTGAAATTTGCGCACTTTTTGCGTCAAACTTTGAGCTAAAAATTTTTCAGTTGCAGGAATTTCTTGTATTAATAGTAAAACGTTTTCGCTATCGGCTTCTAAAGCAGTTTCGGATAATTTTTGCAGCCATTCTGCTGACATCACTTGAAAATGTTGGCTTGATAATACAGGTTCAGATGAATTGAGACTATCAGCGGTGATATTTTCATAAATAAATTGCACGCCCAAATGTTTCGTCAACATTTCAAAAATAATAGATTCTCTAAACGGTTTACGGACAAAATCATCACAGCCTGCGGAAAGCACAATGGCTTTTTCTTCTTCTAAAACGCTTGCTGTTAATGCCACAACTGCTGTCGCATTGCCTTTAATATGCGATTTAATATAGCGGGTTGCCTCATATCCATCCATCACCGGCATTCGCATATCCATCCAAATCAAATGCGGCTGCCATTCTTCCCAAATCGCAATCGCCTCTTTTCCATTAAAAGCTTCTTTTGTCTCAAACCCTAATGGACTTAATAATTTACTGATTAATTGGCAATTAATAACTTTATCATCAACAATTAATATTTTATAAATAGGTTGATTCGCGGCTAAAGCCAAAACCTGCTTTTGGTTAAAATTCTGTTGCTTAATCGCATCGCCTAGTTCTACTGAAATGGAAAAACTAAAGCTTGTGCCTTTTTCCAATTCGCTGGTTACGTTAATATCGCCCCCCATTAAGCGTATAAATTGTTGACTGATGACTAAGCCTAAGCCTGTGCCTTCTTGCGCATCACGTCCTGAATGGGTTTGATTAAAAGCCTCAAATAAGGTTTTTAATTCTTCTTTAGAGATACCTACGCCAGTATCTTGAATCATAAAACTCAAAGTGTATTGATGAGAGGATTCTTCATAAGCCTGCACATGCAATAGCACTGTGCCTTGCTGTGTAAATTTAATCGCATTACTTAATAAATTGAGTAAAACTTGACGTAATTTCAGCCCATCAACATAAATATAACGTGGCAAATTATCAGTTTTATCAAACACTAACTCCAATCCTTTAGCAGCAGCGCGTAAGTGCAACATATCTTCTAAATCATTGAGCAATTGATGTAAATCAACATCTTGAATATTTAAGGTGGTTTTCCCCGCTTCAATTTTAGAAAAGTCCAGCACGTTATTAATTAAAGTTAATAAATAATCCCCACTGCGATGAATAATCCCTGCATTTTCATATTGCTCTTTTGGTAGGTTTTTGGTGCGCAACATAATTTGTGAAAAACCGATAATGGCATTGAGTGGCGAGCGTAATTCATGGCTCATATTGGCAATAAAAGAGCTTTTAGCTTTATTGGCAACTTCCGCTTTATCTTTGGCAATTTCTAATTCAATAGTGCGTTGTTTAACTTGCTTTTCTAATAAAATATTTTGCTCTGTAATTAAACGAGTATTATCTTCTAATGCTTTTTCACGTTCTTTTTTTATAATATTAATTTTATCGAGTAAAGCGAGGGATAAAAACGAAGTAAAAATAATTAACGCTAAAAAACTATAAGAACTGCTTATTTCGGCAATATCCACTTTTTGTGGAAAAAAATTAAGTCGTGCCATAATATTAATAATATTATAGACAGAGAAAATTAAAATCCCTAATACATAATAACGCGCCGAGCGATAACCTTGGTATAAAATGGATACGCCTAAAACAAGCAAAGTCAGAAAAATAGCTGCCATTGTTAAGGTCATAATTCCTGTTAAAGCAGCGTAATCTTTGAAGGTAAATACCACAACAATCGAAAAACATAATATAAATGCTTCACTAATCGCTATTGTATGCAGTAATGGTGCGTGTTGTTTTGACTTTAAGAATTGGGTACTAAATAAAATAAGAAAAACAAAACCTAACGATACAAATAGTACAACAGCATAGCGGTTGAAATCGGGATAATTAGTCCAAAGATATTGCGGGGCAACGCCATTAAATGACGCATGATATAAAGTAAAGCAAAAATTAAAAAAAATATTGTATAAATAACTACTTTCTTTAAAAGAAATCCATAAAAATAAGTTATACAGCATGGTTAATAGTAAATAACCATAGAAAAACCCGAACATTAATTGACTGTGCCAAGTTCTTTGCATCATTTCACTGAGTGAGTTAATGGCAAAGCTAATTTGCATAATAGCGTTTGATTGCAAACGCAAATAAAAAACTTTGTTTTCACCGTTGGCAATAGGCAGGTTAAAAATAAAGCTAGAATAAGGCAATTGGCGAGTTGAAAATGCTTGCAGCGTACCTGTTTTATGACAAGTAAATTCTGTATTCGCACTATTGGGACTACAAAAATCGATATAATTAATATTGGAGAGTTTTAAATTAAGATACCATTGTGAAATATTCGGAGATCGCTGGGCTACTTGAAATCGTACCCAATAAGCTGAGCGAGTATAGCTATAATTTGCTAATTCCGTTTCGATAACTTTAAAATTGTGAGCCATCGCTGGATGGCTCACCTCTTTTATGGTTAATTGAGAGCTTTTATCTTCTAATATATCAAACTTTACGCGATAATTTTCTTGATTATCTGTTAAATTCAGCGATGCAATTGCATAGCCACAAACAGGATGTAATAACCAGAATAATAAAAATAAGGTTAAAATTTTTCCCATTATTTTGTTATTAAATACAGATGTTTTTTTCACATTCGTTAGTTTTATAGATGGAATCATTTATGACAGAAGTGGTTCAATTAAATCCAGAATCTTTTCAAATTGAAAATGCCGCGCCAATTTAGTTAAATTCTTCGCTAAAAACTCTTCCGTTTCAGGAATTTCTTTTATTAATAATAAAACTTGCTCACTATCGGCTTCTAAAGCGGTTTCTGATAATTTTTGCAGCCATGCCTGCGACATCACTTGAAAATGTTGGCTAGATAACGCAGGTTCAGATGAATTGAGGATATCAGTAGTAATGCTTTCATAAATAAATTGTATTCCCAAATGCTTGGTTAAGCTTTCAAATATCACTGATTCTTTAAATGGTTTACGAATAAAATCATCGCAACCTGCTGAAAGTACAATTGCTTTTTCTTCTTCTAATACACTGGCAGTCAATGCCACAACCGCTGTTGCATTGCCTTTAATATGCGATTTAATATAGCGGGTTGCCTCATATCCATCCATCACTGGCATTCGCATATCCATCCAAATTAAATGCGGTTGCCATTCTTCCCAAATCGCAATCGCCTCTTGTCCATTGCTCGCTTCTTTTAATTCAAAACCTAATGGACTTAATAATTTCACCATTAATTGCCGATTAATCGCTTTATCATCAACTACCAATAATTTATACACCATTTGATTGGCTGCAAGTCCAATCACATATCGGTCTCTATTCTGGTTGTGATGATTATTTTCTTTACCTAATTCAGTTTGAATTTCAAATTGAAAGGTCGTTCCCTTGCCTAGCTCACTTGATACTTGAATATCACCGCCCATTAATTGCACAAATTGCCGACTAATCACCAAGCCCAATCCCGTGCCCTCTTGAGATTCGCGCCCTGAGCTGGTTTGCGAAAAAGCTTCAAATAAATGAGTTAATTCATTCTCTGCAATCCCTACGCCTGTATCAGAAATTGTAAAGCTTAATTGATATTGCGCATGTTCTAGCTCTATTCCATTGATTCTGAGTATCACCTCGCCGTGTTCAGTAAATTTAATTGAATTGCCTAATAAATTTAACAATACTTGCCTTAGTTTTACGCCATCTGTGTGAATATAGTGCGGTAAAGAATCTCCGCGAATAAAAATAAGTTCTAAACCTTTATTGCTGGCTCGCAAATGCAATATATCTTCTAAATCACTTAATAATTGATAAAAATCAAAATCGATTAAATTAAGCGTTGTTTTTCCGGCTTCTATTTTAGAAAAATCCAATACGTTATTAATTAAGTTTAATAAATAATCGCCACTTCGATGAATGATTCCTGCATTTTCATAATGATCAGTTGGCAGATTTTTAGTGCGCAACATAATTTGCGAGAAACCAATAATAGCATTTAAAGGTGAGCGTAATTCATGGCTCATATTGGCAATAAAACTGCTTTTTGCCTTATTAGCGACTTCTGCTTTTTCTTTAGCAATTTCTAATTCATGAGTGCGCTGTTTAACTTGTGTTTCTAAACTAATATTTTGTTCATTAATTAAATTAGCATTATCTTCTAAAGCTTTTTCACGTTCTTTTTTGATGATATTTATTTTATCCAATAAAGCTAACGATAAAAATGTCGTCAGAACAATTAGCCCAATGCCACTGTATGTATTGCTAACTTGTATAATAGCGACATTAAATTTGTCAGGTAAAATATTATATCGTGAGGTTATTATAATAATATTATGAATCGAAAAAAGTGAAAATCCTAAAACAAAATAACGTGCAGAGCGATTTCCTTTATATAAAGTAAAAATTCCTAATATCAGCAATGTGATAAAAACGATAACTGCCATTGAAGTAACTATTTTCATTACAACGATATAAGAGGTAACGAAAAAAAATAGTAATACACTGGTTAAAAATATAATTTCACATATTGCTAATTTATGTAAAAGCGGTGAATTTTCCTTAGACTTTAAAAAACTCATGCTAAATAAAATAATTGAGATTATGCCTAGATTAGAAAAAACGGGGACTGCATAATGATTGATTTCTGGAGAATCTGGCCATAGATATTGTGGAGTAAATCCACTAAAAGCTGATTGAAATGAAACGAAGAAAAAATTGAATGCAATATTGTACAAATAACTCACTTCTCTAAATGATACCCAGAGAAATAAATTATACATCATCATTAATAGTAAATAGCCATAAAAAAAACCAACAATGATTTGGTTTTTCCAAGTCTGACGCATAAGTTCGCTTAATGAATTAACGGTAAAACTTATTTGCATCATTCCTTCATTCTGAAAGCGCATATAAAAAGTTTTTGTTTTATTTTTTGTAAGCGGCAGTTTAAAAATAAAATAAGTATAAGGCACATCGCGCGTGGAAAAAGCTTGATAAGTTCCGGTTTTTTTACAATTAAAACCTGTATTTTTTATATTCGGACTACAAAAATCAATATTTTGCATATTCGGGAAATTAAAATTTAAATGCCATAACCGATTTTGTGTTTCTTGATTTGATATTGTAAATTTTACCCAGTAAGCGGAGTGAGTGTAACCATAGCTAATATTGGTGGGGGCGATAGTTTTAAATTGTTGTGCTCTATTGGATTGGATTACATCTTCTATCGTTAAATTTGTTGTTTTGTCTTCTAATACATCAAACTTTACTGAATAGCTTTGCTGATTATCTGTTAAAACCAGTGGCTCGGCTGCATAAGTTGCAATAGGGAATAGGCAACATAACAAAAATAACGTTAGGATTCTGCTCATTTTCTATCTATACAAGTGAAGATTAAGTATTGCTTATATTTTAACTGAGTGACCTTGATAAACTCAGGTAAAATAGGCGCGGTTGTGCTAAGCACCTTAGAATTATAAAAAATCGGGCTTTAGCTAAAATATTGTGAGTCAAAGCCCAAGCCTTGTTGCTACAAAAAAGACTGGAGTTTATGTTGCTTGATTTTAGAACCCTGTCCTTGATGGTTGTGATTTCTTCTGTCTTATATGCTGTCACCATTGCTTTTTTCGCATTACAGGCCAATCAATATCAAGGGATTAAAGCTTACATGTGGGGAGCAATTTGTGCCGCGATTGGATTTTTAGCAGGTGCAATCTACTCGGCTATGCCAGAGCTTGTGTTTCTGCGTTTTGTTGCGACTGAGTTTTTAATTATAGCTCCTTACCTTTATTGCATTGGGATTGCGAATTTTTTAGATTTCAAACCCCATTATCTGCTGTTGTCAGGAATTTTATTCAGTGCTTTTGTATCTATAAGCTATTTTGGGTTATTCAAAACCACAGTTGTTTTTGGTAATGCCGTTACACCTGTTTATGGAATTATTTTCTACAGTATAGCTTGCTATTATTTGTGGCAACGCCGCGAGGAAAACTTTTCTCGATCTATTTTTTTTATGCTGGCGAATTTGATTTTCATCATCATGGTTTTCATCTTACGTTGTTATGTTGTCATCGCGCTTGAGGTGAAATCTTCCTTTACCAATCATCCTTTAAATAATGGCTTTTTATTGGTGGTTTTTATCAGCGGCTATTTACGCAATGTTGGTTTTATTGTGATGGTTAGCCATCGTTTGTATGAAGATTTACGCGCCGCAGCTTTTCAAGATTTTTTAACAAAACTGTATAACCGCCGTGCAACGCAACAGTATTTAGAGCAGCAATTTAACTTATTTAAGCGTCACCGTTTTCCTTGTTCGTTGATTTTATTGGACATTGATCATTTTAAAGCGGTTAATGATAATTATGGTCACGAAATTGGCGACCAAGTTTTACAAACCATAGCCAGCACTTTAAAAGCACAATTGCGCAAAACCGATATTTTAGGGCGTTGGGGCGGTGAGGAGTTTTTAGTTTTGTTGCCTAATACCCGCATAAAACACGCTTGTGAGGTTGCTGAAAAACTCAGAGAAAAAATTCAGACCCAGCCGATTAATGAACTTTTTTGCACAATCAGTTCAGGTGTCAAAATGCTAGATGAAGATGATCTGAGTGCTGATATGGCAGTTAAACGCACGGATGACGCGCTTTATGAAGCTAAACACCTTGGGAGAAATCGAGTTGTTATTTATAAAAATTTACCCTCGTAGGTTATTTATGCGGAACTTATTTAAATGTACGTTGATAAATTGTTGCCTATTTTCATCTGTGTTGGCAGGCACAGAGGAGATTGAGGTTGAGCTTGAACCGGTTGTGGTGACGGGCAGTAAAACCTATCGCCCCTCTTTTAATACTGAAGCAAGCAGCAAAAATAAATTAGTCGGAGCAGAATTGATTGAGCGCGGTATCAATGGCGTTGAAGATATTAGTCAGCGCGTGGCAAATTTTCATTTAACCAATGAAGGAATTGGCTCTTTTTCTCAACATTTTAGTATGCGTGGACTGACTAATACCTCAATTTTTAGCGATCCTGCGGTGGTTTTTTATGTTGATGATGTGCCTTATGCCAGCTCAAATACAACCATGGGACGGTTATTGCATATCGAAAGTTTAGAAGTTTACCGTAGCTCTCAGCCGGGACGATTTGGCAAAAATGCTTATGCAGGTGCTGTTGATATAAAAACCCGCCAACCGGATAATAAATTAGCAGGAAATCTAACGTTAGAATTAGGCAGATTTAATTTACATCAAGTCTCCGCCAATGTTTCTGGTGCATTGATAGCTGACCAACTTTATTTCACCTTAAGCGGTGAATATCAACAACGTGATGGTTTTTTATACAATAATTACTTAAATAACCGCCCCGATAGTATGGAAAACTTTACCGGCAAAGCCACGTTAAAATGGACACCTACTCAAGCATGGGATGTGCGCTTAATATTAAACAAAGAAAATTTTGACTATGGCGCGACCCGTTTAGCACTTTTGAATTCGCCGGATTTTTTCACCGTGCGTTCAGAAACGATGGAGAGACTGAAAGAACAATCGAATAATCAATCATTACGAATTGCCTATAACACGGATAATTATGAAATTTTATCTATCACCAGTCACCGTCATTGGCATATGAATCCGCGGATAGTGGATTTAAATTTAATTCCAACCGTGTCTAATCGCATACAAAATTCTGTTAATCAAACCTGGATGCAAGAACTGCGGATGCGTTCTAAAGACAAAAATAGCGATTGGCAATGGCAAGCGGGATTATTTTATTCCAATCTAAACAAAGGCGGCGTTTCCGATACCGTCTCGCCCGGTTTCCGAGCTATCTTGGAACTAAAAAAATCGACAGCGGATACCTATGCGGCTTTTTCCCAAATCTCTTATCAAGGGATAAAAGATACAAAAGCGTATTTTGATTTGCGGGTGGACTATGTAAACGCGAGTGTTGATGCGGCTACCTCTTATCTTATTGGCAAAAATACGAGAATTTTTGATTTACAACAACAAGATAGCACTTTTTTTGTTAGTCCTAAATTTGGCGTGGATTACACATTTTCTTCAAATCTGATGCTTTATGCTGCCACTGGTTTAGCCTTTAAACCGGCTGGTTTTGCGGTGGTGAGTACTTTTCCAGAATTAGCGCATTTTAATAAAGAAAGTAGTTGGCAAAATGAAATCGGTTTAAAAACTAACTGGTTTAATCAACAAGTTAAATTAAATTTGGCAGGTTTTTATTACGATATTGAAAACTATCAAGTGGAGCGTTTTTTCAGCAATCTTGATTATGGCATGGCAAATGCTGCAAAAGCGCATTCCTACGGGTTTGAAGTTGAATCACAAGCAAAATTAATTGAAAATTTGTGGCTAGAAACTTCACTAGGTTATACGCATACTCAATTTGACCAGCACATTGATCCGATTACTCATGCGAATTACGCCGGAAAACTTGCGCCGTTTGTGCCGGATTTCACCAGCACTGTTGCTTTGCAATACAAACACCCAGACGGTTATTTTGCGCGGGCAGAATGGCTGTGGACAGGAAAAACATTTTTTGATGAATCTAATACCGCGATTATGTCGCAAAATGCTTATTCCACCGCCAATCTTAGAATAGGTTACGCGCACAAAAACTATAGTATTTATGGTTTTGCGAGCAATATTACCGATACGCATTATTACAGCTACAAAGTCGGCGGCACACGCGGCACACCGGGCGAGCCAAAAATGATTGGAGTGCGCTTAGGTATCAATTTTTAAATAGACTTTGTAAAATTATTTTAATATATCAACGAGTTATATATTAAAAAACAGGAGTGCAAAACAGGTTTTGCACTCCAGCAGATAATAAAACTGCTCACTTGCCGTTGCCGTTTAAAACGAATCCTACGTCATAAAACCTAAAACTTAAAAAAACGCGCTTTATGATTTCTTTGGATCTTCCGACAGTTTTTATTATCTGTGCCAGTTTTATATTTCTTTACGGCATCGGCATGACGGCTTTTGCCTGTAAAGTTTCACCTTCTTTTAAAAGCATTTACTTATTTGCCGCGATTAACTTTCTGATTGCCATCGGCGTTTCATTAGCGTTTTTAAGAAACCATATCAGTGTTTTTTGGTCGATTATTGTCAGCCAAAGCTTATTAACGCTGGCTTCTACGTTGATTTATCAAGCGCATTTGCAATTTATTGAGCACGAAAAAAAATCACAGTTTTTATCTGCCATTTTATTAATCAGCGTGATTAGTTTAATCGTTTTATTTACCTATCATTTTCCCAATAGCCAGCATCGGATTCTTTCAATCAATAGCTTCCATTTTTTGCAATTTTCACTCACCGCATGGGCAACGTGGCGATGGCAACGGCAACAAGGTCATTCTATTTATACTCCGTTGATTGTTATTTCTACTGCACTCGCCCTCACAATTGCATACCGAATTATCAATATTGCAACAAGTCCGTACATTCCGCCCTACGCACTGCAAGGTACTTTTTCCCATTCGTTGCAAACCATTATTTTGATGCTGTATGTTGCCACTTTGGATTTTTCCATTGTGTTAATTGCCACAGGTCACTTGGTTAAAAAAGTAGAGCAACTTGCCGATATAGATATTCTGACCACGCTTTATAATCGGCGCGGCTTAGATCATGCGTTGGAAAAAGACGATATTAGAACAAAGCCGTTGTGCGTGATTATGTGTGATATTGATCATTTTAAATTGGTCAATGACCGCTATGGACATGCGGTGGGGGATATTGTGATACAAAAATTTGCGCATATCATTGAAGAATCTACAAGAAAAACAGATATTTGTGTGCGCTGGGGCGGGGAGGAGTTTTTAATTATTTTGCCAGTCAGCAATCCAGAAGATGCGTTTTTGGTTGCTGAAAAAATTAGAACGCGCTGCGAAAAACAACTTTTTCCACAGCAACCGAAATTGTGTTTTACCAGTAGTTTTGGGATTAGTTGCAAGACAGTTTCGCAGAATTTTGACACGATTGTGAATAATGCCGATAAAGCCCTGTATCGCGCTAAAACACAGGGCAGAAATCAGGTGTGTGTTTTTAATGAGGCGGCTGATAATGGTTAATAAAGCCGTTGCGATTTGGCATTTTTACTTTTGGCAAGGTGCTGGCGTTAATCACATCATTTTCTTTAACCAAATGATTTAAATACAATAAATATGCAGTTACGGCATAAAGTTGGTCGTTAGTTAAAATTCCCGGTGCATTCAGCGGCATGGCACGGCGGGTGAAATCAAAAATCGTGGTCGCATACGGCCAATAAGTGCCGATGGTTTTATCGGGAATCGCATCGGTTAAACCGTGTTTCGCGCCTGCCAATTCATCCGCGCTATCGCCCGTGCCATCCACACCATGACAGCTTAAGCAATATTGCTGATAGACTTTTTTGCCTAAAGCCGCCGTGCCTGAGCCTGCGGGTAAGCCTGTGCCGTCAGGAAAAATATCTAAATTCCAGCGTTTTTCTAATTGTGGCGAAGCGGGTTTTCCTAAATTGGGGCTGTTTTCTGCTTGCGCTAACGAATTGATAAAAAAGGAAAATACTATTGCAGTGGTTACGACTGGCAGTCCTTTAAGGACTGCCAGTCGTGTTTTAAACCTGTTACGCATAAACATGATTAATGCTCCCATTGCTAGAAATTTCCCAGCTTACAATCGCGTTGTAATGAAAATAGCCGTGCTGACCTTGGCTTTTTATCAGCACATCGCGTTCTGGTTGCACATAGCCTGTTTCATCAATCGCGCGACTTTTTAAAATGGCTTTTTCACCATTCCATTGCCAAGGAATGCGAAAACGGGTGAAACATTTTGATAACACCGGCTCTTGCAATTGCGCTTCTGCCCACGTTTTGCCGCCATCTGCGGACACTTCCACTTTTGCAATTTTGCCGCGCCCACTCCATGCTAATCCGCTAATTTGATATAAACCGGCTTTTTTTAACTGATGCCCAAACGATGGATGAGTAATCAGCGATTTTGCTTCCATCACAAACGTAAATTGCCGCGCTTTGCCGGTGGGCATTAATTCCGTGTATTTAGAGGTTTCATTACGCGCCATAACCGGTTGATTTGTAATGTGTAATCGTCTGAGCCATTTAACATTGACCACGCCTTCCCAACCCGGGGCAATTAAGCGCAGCGGATAGCCATTTTCAGGACGAATTCGCTCGCCGTTTTGATACAACGCCAAAATACAATCATCCATCGCTTTTTCTAAAGGCAAACTCACATTCATCAAAGAAGCGTCCGCGCCTTCCGCAATCAACCATTTTGCTCGTCCTTTGATTTTCGCCTCATTGAGCAACAAGCGCAGCGGAATACCAGTCCATTCGCTGCATGATGCCATGCCGTGAAAATAACCGAGCTGTGTTTCGATGGGTTTGCTGTGCCAACCTGCATTGCTATTGCCGCCGCATTCGATAAAACACAACACTGAAGTCATCGGATAACGCAGTAAATCTTCGATGTTAAAAACCAGTGATTGATTTACCAAGCCATGAATCAACAACTGATGCTGTGCGGGGTCAATTTGCGGCACACCATTATGATGGCGTTCAAAATGCAAGCCGCTAGGGGTAATAATTCCTTCTAAATCTTGCAACGGAGTCCACGATACACCGTTGCCAGCCGCAGCCGCATTGCCCATTGTCCAGCGAATTGTTTTTCGCTCATAAGGCGAAGGATTGCCATAATTGGAAAACGGCAAGCCCGGTTTTTGACTCCAAGGCAATCGCTCGGCATCAGGGACGGCCGCCAGAACGTCCGCACTCACCGCGAGCGCGGAAAACGTTAAACTTTTTTGCAAAAACAAGCGTCGATCTAATAATCCGCCACCTGCTACGACTTCTAATTCTTGTTGTTTAGTCATATTTTTCCCCTGTTGATAGACAATTTGCGGTTACGCATACTGTGTGCAGATTACCTCAATTAACAAAGGATTGTCATTACTGAAAGGAAGTTTTTATTTTTGCCTCGTTTGTAAGGCTGGCAAGCTTTCTGTTCACCTAAAAATATTTCTATATTGCTAGAAATTTTCAAGACGACCGGTCATCTTTTATTTTTAATGATAAAAACGACTGGTTGTATTTGATTTTTTCACGCCTAAAATAATTGTTGCCACTCCAAACTCTTACATTTACGCCGTGCTAATCGCAGTTATATAGGCTTAAAAACGTGCTTCTCTAGCCACAATTCTTATCAAAATCATCCAATTGGCAATCTTAACGACTAAAAATAGAAAATACTTATGTAGCGAATGTGATAAAATTTTTTCATCAGATTTGGACATTTTGGCTTAATTTGCACAGATTCAGTGCAGTTTAAGATGAATGCTGATTTTTGAATCTGGCTGATAGGTGATTATTTTCACCTGCGTTTTTAACTTAACAATCGTACAACTCATTATGAATAAACCTAAAAAAGTTGCAATTCTTACGGCGGGCGGTTTAGCTCCTTGTCTTAACTCTGCTATCGGCAGTTTAATTGAGCGTTACACTGAAATTGATCCAAGCATCGAAATCATCTGTTACCGCAGCGGTTACAAAGGTTTATTGTTGGGTGATTTTTACACAGTAACTCCTGAAGTCCGCGCTAACGCAGGTTTATTGCACAAATTCGGCGGCTCAACCATTGGCAACAGTCGGGTTAAATTAACCAACGTGAAAGATTGCGTGAAACGTGGCTTAGTACAAGAAGGACAAGATCCACAAAAAGTGGCGGCTGATCAATTAGTGAAAGATGGTGTGGATATTCTGCACACAATTGGTGGTGATGATACTAACACCGCAGCTGCTGATTTGGCGGCATTTTTGGCAAGAAACAACTACGGTTTAACTGTTATCGGTTTGCCAAAAACTGTTGATAACGACGTTTTCCCGATTAAACAATCATTAGGCGCGTGGACAGCAGCAGAACACGGTGCAAATTATTTTGCAAACGTGGTTGCAGAAAATAACTCAAATCCACGCATGTTGATTGTGCATGAAGTGATGGGACGTAGCTGCGGTTGGTTGACTGCTGCAACGGCTGTGGAATATCGCAAATTGTTAGACCGTTCACAATGGTTGCCAGAAATCGGTTTAGACCGCGCTGCGTTTGAAGTGCATGGCGTTTTCGTTCCTGAAATGGCAATTGATTTAGAAGCCGAAGCTGCACGTTTACGCGCGGTAATGGATACAGTCGATTGCGTGAATATTTTCGTTTCTGAAGGTGCGGGCGTTGAGTCTATCGTGGCAGAAATGCAAGCGAAAGGACAAGAAGTGCCACGCGATGCGTTTGGTCATGTGAAATTGGATGCGGTGAATCCTGGCAAATGGTTCGGTGAGCAATTTGCACAAATGATTGGCGCGGAAAAAACCTTGATTCAAAAATCGGGTTATTTCGCGCGTGCTGCGGCAGCGAATGTGGAAGATATTCGTTTGATTAAATCATGCGCAGATTTAGCGGTGGAATGTGCTTTCAAACGTGAATCAGGCGTAATTGGTCACGACGAAGACAATAACAACATCTTACGCGCGATTGAGTTCCCACGCATTAAAGGCGGCAAACCGTTTGACATTGACACACCTTGGTTTAATGAAACTTTAGCGGCAATTGGTCAAACCAAAGGCGCGAAAGTCGAAACTTCTCACTAAGCAGTTGTTAAACCTTTCAGGTTTTTAAAACCTGAAAGGTTTCTGCCAGACTACTTTCTCTCCACACGTTTAAGTCACTTCCATTAAGTTAATCGAAACAGCTTAATTGATAGGGTGTAGGTTGGGTTAGCTTATTGAGCGAAAGCGAGATAACGTAACCCAACATTCAGCGGTGAAATAAACGCTCTTGTTGGGTTACGCTTTTTTGCTTACGCAAAAAATGCTAACCCAACCTACATATCTTATTGAGTATAAAGAAATAAGCTCTTAACTTAACGGCTGTGATACGTTTAAGTGGTAACTGGGCTAAACTGCCCGCCCTATTTTTATTTTTAGAGTTGAAAATGAATGATCCCCGCGTTGGTTTTATCAGCTTAGGTTGTCCAAAAGCCTTGGTTGATAGTGAACAAATCTTAACCCGCTTACGTTCTGAAGGTTATCAAGTCTCGCCAACCTATCAAGATGCCGATTTAGTCATTGTAAATACCTGCGGTTTTATTGATGCTGCGGTTGAAGAGTCTTTAGATAGCATCGGTGAAGCTTTAGCGAAAAATGGCAAAGTGATTGTCACAGGCTGTTTAGGCTCGCGTGAAGCGGAAATCCGCGCTAAGCATCCACAAGTCTTAAAAGTCACAGGCGCACATGCTTTGGAAGAAGTGGTGAGTGCTGTACATGAATATTTACCCGCTCCGCACAATCCATTTTTAGATTTAGTACCGCCACAAGGGATTAAATTAACGCCTAAGCATTATGCGTATTTAAAAATTTCCGAAGGCTGCAATCATCGTTGCACGTTTTGTATTATTCCCTCAATGCGCGGCCATTTAGTCAGTCGTCCGGTGGATGATGTGTTGTTAGAAGCGCAACGCTTAGCTGATGCCGGCGTAAAAGAATTATTGGTCGTTTCGCAAGATACCAGTGCGTATGGTTTAGATTTGAAATATCAATCGCGTCACTGGAATGGGCGCGAAATTAAAACTCAGTTTTATGATTTAGCAGAGGCTTTAGGCGATTTAGGGATTTGGGTGCGTATGCACTATGTTTATCCTTATCCGCATGTGGATCATGTGATTCCGTTAATGGCAGAGGGAAAAATTTTGCCGTATTTGGATATTCCATTTCAACACGCCAGCAGTCGTATTTTAAAACTCATGAAACGCCCAGCGGCGGCAGAAAACAATTTAGAGCGGATTAAAGCGTGGCGAGAAATTTGTCCAGATTTAACCTTGCGTAGCACCTTTATCGTGGGATTTCCCGGTGAAACCGAACAAGAGTTTGAAGAATTATTAGATTTTTTAACCGAAGCACAAATGGATAGAGTCGGTTGTTTTGCGTATTCGCCAGTCAAAGGCGCGGTGGCAAATAATTTGCCAGATCCGATTCCTGAAGAAGTGAAACAAGAGCGTTTAGCACGCTTTATGGAGCATCAAGCGAAAATTAGCGCGGCACGTTTGCAACAGCGCGTTGGCAGAATTGAAACAGTATTAATTGATGAGGTTGTTGAAGAAGGTGCGGTAGCGCGTAGTAAAGCAGATGCACCTGAAATTGATGGGCAAGTGTTTATTGATGGCGCAACTCATTTGCAAGTCGGCGATTTTGTACAAGTTCAGCTTGAAGAAGCGGATGAATATGATTTGTGGGGACGCTTAATCTAAAAAGCAAAACCCTAGAAATGAAAATGCCGCACTGTTTTTCAACAGTGCGGCATTCTTAAAGCATTTAGCAGTAACGATTAAATTGCTGTAACGTTTTCTGCTTGTGGGCCTTTTTGACCTTGAGTCACTTCCATAGTAACTCTTTGACCTTCTTGTAAGGTTTTACGGCCTGAACCATTAATTGCACTGTGGTGAACAAAAACATCTTTACCGCCTTCTTGCTCAACGAAACCGAAACCTTTTTCGTCATTAAACCACTTAACAGTACCTTCAACTAAATTTGGCATATTCTTCTTTCTCTTACTTTAATGTGTCAGTTTTCACTGACGTTATGGATATTACATGTATTAATAAAGCGGGCACTGGAAAACGATGTACTTTTTTTCGATCTTTGCTGTCAACATCACGGTTAAGGCAACACTGGCAAACAACTTTTTTCTTACCTAGCTGTATTGAGGTCAATTCTACACTGTAATGCCCACAAAATAAATAAAAGGGATTGAATATGGCTGTTAATACCAAAAAATGTTTTTTTTAATATCTTATTTAAAGCATAACTCATTGTTATTAAATAGCTTATTATAAAAAGTCAATCTTGATTTAATTAAGTGTCATATCGGCAAAAGTAGCCAGCCAGATTAGTTTTGATTCCTAAATAAAGTCATCAATTTGTAATATTTCACTGTCTGAATGCTTTTTAGTTGTCATTAAAATCTAACATCCTCAGGAAAAGAATCTGTTTCTACCTTGTTAGGCGTTATGTGTTCGTTTAAGATGCTTAACCCTCGTTAAGCTGCTGTCTAATTTTTTAGGGTATAGTAGGGAGCTTCAAAATATCCATTCGCCTGTCATAAATATTTCTAGGAACTCAAGGGAATTGAACATTATCACTGTTAGCATCGTTTTCAGATTGATTAAAGGTTATGCTTTAATCATTAGCTTATTGCTAGAGAAATGGCTGACAGGGATTTTTGGTGGAAAAAACCTTTATGAAAAACATCTGCGTTTTTTAGTCAACAAAACTAAACTTTTTGACACAGCGTATTATTTGGAAATGAAACCTTCTCTTGCTGAGCAAGGAAAATCAGCGATTGCAGATTATGTGGCTAATGGCGATCGTAAAGGTCGTTGGCCGATGCCATTTTTTGATCCTCAGTATTATCGCAGTCAAATTAAAAGCAATCTTAAAACCGTCAATGCCTTGCTGCATTATGCTTATATTGGTCGTTATCTGCGTTTATCGCCAAGTCCTTGGTTTGATGTTAATTATTATCTGAAAGAAAACAAAGATGTGTTGAGGGCAGAAATCGATCCTATATTGCATTATCTAAAATGGGGAGGATTGGAGGGACGCTCTCCTACGGTTCAGTTTGATGGTTCGTATTATTTGCGAAAAAATGCCGATGTGAGGGAGGCGCGTGTTAATCCTTTATTGCATTACTTACGCATAGGTCGATTTGAAGGTCGCCCTACAGCTTTCAATCAACAACTAAATGGTGAAAGTTATCAAGCTTACACTTACAAAAATGCGCCGCGCAATCGACAATATGATCAACAAAAAATATTACCGAAACGACAAGGTGTATCTGATGCAAAAATTGATGTGATTGTCCCAGTCTATAAAGATCAAGAGCTGACTTTACGAACTCTTTACAGCATATTAATGGCAGAAGTTGATGTAAGCTTTGAGTTAATTGTTATTAATGACTGTACTCCAGAGCCCGGATTACTTGTTGCACTAGAAAAGCTTAAAAATGAAAAGCTGATCACTTTAGTGCACAATGTTGAAAACAGAGGTTTTGTTCATACTGCCAATCGTGGTATGCAGATACATAGCAATCGCGATGTCGTGTTACTAAATGCAGATACTGAAGTATTTTCTCATTGGTTAGATAAACTTCATACAGCGGCTTATCGGCATTTGCGAACCGGAACAGTCACACCTTTATCTAACAATGCCACAATTTGCAGCTATCCTTGTTTTCTACATGACAATCCTTATCCGTTAGAGCTTTCCTATGAAGAGTTGAACAATATAGCGGCCGAAGTTAATAGTGGTGTTGACATTAAAGCACCAACAGGAGTGGCTTTTTGCTTATATATTCGCCGTGATTGTATTAGTAGCGTAGGACTGTTTAACGAAAACTCTTTTGGTTGGGGATACGGTGAAGAAAACGACTTTTGCCAACGTGCTATTTCTAAGGGCTGGCAAAATATTCTTACCGCAGATACTTTTGTTCGTCATTGGGGAAGTACATCATTTAAAAGAGAGAAGGCGGAACGTGTCAATGCTGCTCTAAAAGTTGTTAACCATCTGCATCCTAGTTATCTTTTACAAGTTGATGACTTTATTAGACAAGACCCTCTTGCCGCAGCGCGTGAGCGTTTAGACTGGGCAAGATTGCTAAAACAAGTCAAGCAGCAAAACGTACTAATTGTGTGTCATCATCGTGGTGGTGGTTCTGAACGCCATGTTCACGAAGATACCGCGCGTCTTTTACAAGAGGGAGCGGGAGTCTTTTATTTAAAACCCGTTCCAGGTAAGCCTAAGTATGTTAGATTGGCGCATCCAAAATGTTCTCAGCTGCTTAATCTTAAATCTTATTTTTTCGCTGATATTAAACACCTAGCATCAGCTTTAACCGAGCTTGGTATCACGCGAATTCATGTGCATGGTTTGGTTGATTACACTATTAACGCGCCTGATTATATTTTGCAATTAGTTGATGTGTTACAAACAGAACTTTGGTTAGATTTGCACGATTATGAAATGATTTGTCCCCGCATCAATTTAACTAACCGTGCCGGACGTTATTGCGGCGAACCCAATGAAATGTTTTGTAATCTGTGCTGTGAAAGCGAGCGCAATGACTTTGGAGCGACGAATATTGAATTTTGGCGCAGATCTCATCACCGCCTGTTGCAACGAGCAGATAAAGTATGGGTACCTAATATAGATATTAAATTACGCTTATTGCGATATTTTGATGATATTTCTTTTTCACTATCGCCCCATGAAGAGATTGAAATCAACAAAATCACTATTACAACACCTCAATTAAGTTCTGATAGCACATTACGAATTGTAGTGATAGGCTCAATTGGCAAAGCAAAAGGCTTTGATATTTTAAATGCCTGCGCAAAAGATGCTAAAAAACGCAAATTACCCCTAGAGTTTGCACTGCTTGGTTATAGCTTAAAAGATAATGAGTTGGAACGTAGTCATGTAAAAATTACTGGACGCTATTTAGAGCACGAAGCACAGGCAAAATTAAAAGAGCTTTCTCCGCATATTGTTTGGTTACCATCGACTTGGCCTGAGACTTACAGTTATACTCTATCTTTGGCAATCAGTGGCGGATACCCTACTTTTGCTTTTGATATTGGAGCTATTGCAGTGCGTTTACGCGAAATTGGTCAAGAAGATACGCTGATGCCTTTGCAATTGTTAGAATCACCCCATATAATCAACGACAGATTCGTTAGTTATCTAAAATACTGCCAAAAGCTCTAACCACTCCCTCTTCTAATCATTAACATTATTGCCACATATCTCACAGTTAGAGTATTAGAGAATGCTCTATCATCTACTCCTGTGCTATTTTTCATATAATGGAAGGATATTATGTTACTCGCAGCAGATGTCCACAAAAAACGACACCGCCCCTCACTTAATCAATCTAGCCAAGGGCTAATCATTAATAATCAAATAGGGACTTTAAAAAGATTGAAAGTAGTTAGCATTAGCTCTATTCCTCACCTAATTAGAGGATACTCTTTATTATCCTTGTTACTATTGGAGAAAGGACTAGCACATGTATTAGGCGGAAAAAAGCTCTATCAAAAGCACTTGCGTTGTTTAGTCAGTAAAACTCAACTTTTTGATTCTGGCTATTATTTAGAAATAAATTCTGATGTGTTTGAACGGCATGTTAATCCGCTTAATCATTATGTTGCACACGGCGATAAAGAAAGTCGTTGCCCCATGCCGTTTTTTGACCCTAGCTATTATCGTAGCCAAATTAGTTTGCATTCTGAACACATTAACAGCTTACTCCATTACAGCTATATCGGGCGTTACCTTAACGTATCTCCCAGTCCTTGGTTTGATCTACCTTATTACTTAAAAGAAAATAAAGATGTGTTACGTTCTGGTGTTGAGCCGATGTTGCACTACCTAAAGTGGGGTGGATCTGAAGGACGTTCTCCTACACCACAATTTGATGGATCATATTATCTGCGTAATAACCCTGATGTTGCTGAAGTACGAGGAAATCCACTACTACATTATTTGCGGATTGGTCGTTTTGAAGGCAGACCCACCGCTTTATATCAACCATCCGTAGTAGAACAAGCTCAAAAAAACAGCGAGCCTCTCAACTTACATAAGTTACATTTAGTGGCACAAAGACAAGCTGTTAGTGATGCAAAAATTGATGTAATTGTGCCTGTATACAAAGACCAAGAACTGACTTTACGCACAATTCACAGTGTCTTAGTGGCACAAGTCAATCTATGTTTTGAACTAATTGTGATTAATGATTGCAGCCCAGAACCAGAGCTAGTCGCTGCTTTGGAAAATCTTCATCATAAAAAACTCATTACACTACTGCATAACAGCGAAAATCGTGGTTTTGTATACACGGTTAATCGCGGCATCCAATTGCATCCTGAACGCGACGTGGTTTTATTGAATGCCGATACTGAAGTATTTGCGCAATGGCTCGATAGACTACACGAGACAGCGCATCGACAAACAACAACTGGCACAGTAACCCCGCTTTCTAATAACGCCACCATTTGCAGCTACCCACGCTTTTTAGAAGATAACCCTTATTTATTAGAGTTAGGATATGAAGAGCTAGACCAATTAGCAGCAAGCGTTAATCAAAATATTGAAGTTGAAGCACCCACCGGCGTAGGTTTTTGCATGTATATCCGCCGTGATTGTCTTACTGCGGTTGGCTTATTTGATGAAGAAACTTTTGGGACAGGCTACGGCGAGGAAAATGACTTTTGCCAACGAGTTATCATTAAAGGTTGGCGCAACATAATAGCCGCCAACACTTTTGTGCGGCATTGGGGAGCTGCCTCGTTTCAAAATGAAAAAGCTGAACGGGTTAATGCCGCAATGAAAGCGTTAGACTTTTTGCACCCTGACTATCGCTTTCAAGTCAGTGATTTTATTAGACAAGACCCCTTAGCACAAGCACGCGAACAACTGGATTGGGCTAGATTATTAAAACATGTAAAAGCTCGCAATATTTTGATTGTTGGACATAATCGTGGCGGAGGCTGTGAACGTCATATTCAAGAAGATACCGAGCGGCTATTACAAGATGGCATCGGTGTATTTTATTTGCGACCTGTACCAAGAAACCCCTCTCAGGTCAGATTAAGCCATCCCAAATGCCCACAGTTATTTAATCTCAAATCGTATGATTTAGCAGACATTGACACGTTAGCTTTGGCTTTAACAGAATTGGGTATTAAACGCATTCATACGCATAGCTTGGTTGATTTTTCTATTAACGCCACAGAAAATATTCTAAAACTCGTTAAGCGTTTGAAAAGCGAGTTTTGGGTTGATTTGCATGATTACACCGTGATTTGTCCACGCATTAATTTAACAAATCACATAGGGCGTTATTGTGGCGAGCACAGCGAAGAAGCCTGCAATAGATGTTGTGAAGTTGAGCCTAATGATTTTGGCGTAACTAATATCAGAGAGTGGCGGCGCATGAACCATCAGGTTTTGCAACAAGCCGATAAAATATGGGTGCCAAGTGTTGATATGGAAAAACGTATGCAGCGTTATTTTAGAGATATTAGTTTGTCGCTGTCACCACACGAAGAATTTGACCCGCAAAATTTAGTCATTACCCCCCACACACTGACAACGCATAGTGCTCTACGCATTGTCGTCATCGGAGCAATTGGCAGAGTTAAAGGGTTCGATGTTTTAAACGCCTGTGCAGCCGATGCTAAAAAACGGAAATTACCGCTGGAATTCGTAGTGTTAGGCTATAGTTTAAAAGACGCTGATTTAGAAAAAAACGGTGTAAAAATCACAGGGCGTTACTTAGAAATTGAAGCGATGGCAAAATTGCAAGACCTAGAGCCGCATGTTGTGTGGCTGCCTTCTACTTGGCCAGAAACATATAGCTATACTTTATCGTTAGCTCTAACAGGCGGATATCCTACCTTTGCTTTTGATATTGGTGCAATCGCAGAGAGGTTGCGTCTAGTAGGACAAGAGCAAACATTAATGCCTTTTGAACTGCTTGATTTTCCTCAAATGATAAATGACCGCTTTGTCAGTTATTTACAAAACTGCCAAAAACAAAAAAATATTTCTCAAGAGGTAATATTAGAATCACAAATACTCAGCGAAGCTTCGTAAGATTTTTCCAAGGCAAAGCGAGCCGCCCATTCGCTATTACGATTATCGCTGATTTTTCTAAACGCAGAAGTAGTCTCAGGCAACATCACAGCATGAGGGGTCACATGAACATGCACCGCAATACGCCTCATCACCTGAAGAATATCTTGTTCAATTTCTTCGTATGTAATAGCTAATGCGTTGATATTTTTTTCAGCAAAATACTGTTGCCACCCCTGCTCCTGCGCCACAATATGTCGCTGCCAATAATCTATTTCGGCAAAATCGTAATCCAAATTTGCCAACTTCTTTAAAGCATCTTCACTATGTGATTTATCCGTGTGAAATACCGAACTAGCAGTGGCTTTATATAAAGAAACCGCCTGCTCATCTAAGTTTTGCCGCGTTAAATAAATAAATTTAAAGTTATCAAAATAACTCGCATCCGTCATGGCATCCATAAAATTTCTAAATTGAAACCAACTTGCTTTTAAACCCGATACTCCATTTTTTGATTTTTTAATCTGAATAATATTTTTAACATACTCATCAGGAGTACGAGCCGGAATCTGACGGATTAATCGCGCCACTGCTTTTTCACCTAAAGGTTCAGGAGGACTGCCAAAACGCCCTGTTTTTGCCAACATATTCGATAGATAACTACTTCCTGAACGCGGAGTAATTGCAATAATATAACGACTGCGCGGCTCTGGCATGGATGCAAGTTGCTCTAAACGCGGGGTATCAAGTGGTGTTTGATTAAATAACTCAAGCATTTGATTTAGTAAAAAAGGTTGCGGAGTAAAAAATAACTTGCCATCTATTTCAGCAATTATCGCGATTAGGTAAATAAGCTGTTCTGAAATGCAAGGGCGTTTACGTTAAAAGTTCAATTTTCAAATTTAGTAAAAGCCGCCTAATGCACTGTCATTATTGTAAATGTAGTGGTCTAATATAACCAACTGCTCAATTTAATCAAATCTGGTTATTTTTCTGCCTGATTTCTTATTCATTCTTTTCCCTAGAGACTTTTAAAGTTTTATGAAACGTTTATTAATACATATTGGCACAGGAAAAACAGGAACAAGCACGATTCAGAATTTTCTTTTTGCTAATCAAAAAAAACTAGCAGCAAAATTCAGTATTTTTTATCCAGAACAAGGACTCTCTAAAATTGACCATTTTGGAGAAGAAATTCACGCTCACTATCCGATTGTCTCTTGGTTAAACAATCGAGAAACAGAGAGTCTTGATAAATTAATTCACAGCATCAATTCATCCGCTTGCGAAACAGCCATTATTTCATGTGAAAATTTCTATCATCATCTTCAAACCGAAAGCATTGCTTATCTAGGCTCTGTGTTTAAAGATTATTCGGTAGAAATTATTTGTTATGTGCGCCGCCAAGACCAATACATGGAATCGGCATGGAAACAGCAAATTAAAGTAGGCGCAATGAAAATGGCTTTTGCTGACTTTTTGCAACGCCATACCCATGAAAAATACTTAAACGAGGTGCACGCCAATTATTATCGGATGCTTAAACCTTGGGCAAACGTTTTTAGCATGGATGCTATAAAAGTCAAAGTATTCGATAAAAGTGAATGGGTTGAGCACGATTTAATAGCCGACTTTTTAAATACTTGCGCTATTGACGAAAAACACGCTCTTTCAGTTTTAACTAAACCCAACTTAACCAATCTTGCCTTACCGACTGGACTTATCCGAATCTTGCAAAAAACCAACGCAAAAGGCTTAATTCCAAGAGAAGAACAGCAAAGTTTTGTGATGTATTTAAATAAATTAACGCTGTTTAACAACGCCGCACTCCTTTCCACTCAAGATCGGTTAGCCGTTATTCGCAATTATTCACAAAGCAACGCACAACTTTTTTCTGAATTTAACAAAAAAGAAATACCAAAATGCTTTCAGCTGAGTGCGATTCAAGCAACTGAAAAAGAAAATACTCCCCCACCTTCTTTAGAAGATATTGCTATTTTGTCGCTTGTCGAAAACTGGCAGCAATCAAAGCGTTTATCTGAAAAACTTTCTGTTTCCAGTCTTTTTAAAAGTGGTTATAAATCTTATAAACAGAAAAGAAATAGGCTGTCGAAACTGTTGTTTTCAAAAAAAACAAAAACAGCTGCAACGAATCTGCAAAATAGTTTTTGGATAGAAGACTGCCTTAATTTTCAAATCTGCAAACAATTTTCAGAGCATTTATTACAACACAAAACGATTGATGTTAAGCAGCATCAGCCAATCTTAAAAAATTTATTAAGTAGCCTAAAAATCATCACGTTAGGTGAATTAGAGCCACCGTTTTCAAAAGAAGGTACGATTGCGGCAATTCAATTTTTGCCACACAGCGGTTATGAAGTGACTGTGCAAAACACCCCCAGACTTTCAGAAATATTAATGCGCTTATTGCCTTTATGCCGATATGCAGAACTTTTCTATAAAAAATTTCCTAACGCGGCTGGCGTTTTACATCTTTCCTTAGCTGATGAACCTAAAGCCGATGCAGCTATTTTGGCTTTTTGCAGCAATCAAAAAACTCACGCATTAATACCTGATTCTTATTTTACGCGTAGCAGCGGCTATGAAGCATACCGACAAACAATCACTCAAAATTGGATTGATTGGGAAAAGCGCACTCCGGTCGCCTATTGGCGTGGTTCGTCTACAGGCAATGGCAATAAACAAGAATGGCGAAACATGCCTAGATTTCAATTATGTCAATTGGCGGCTGACTCTGATGTGATTGATGCCAAAATAGGTGCATTAACCATAGGATTTAAAAACACACCGTTTGCTGAAGAAATAAAAGCCAGCGGTTTGTTAAACAAACGCGAAGAACCCGAACAAGGACTTCACTACAAATATTTAATTGATATTGATGGTTTTTCCAATGCTTATTCTGGCTTATTTAAACGCTTACTTTCTGGCTCAGTTGTTTTAAAAGTTGAATCTACAAAAGGCTATCAACAATGGTATTACGATAAGTTAATCCCTTGGGAAAACTATGTTCCCATAAAATCTGACTTATCTGATTTGGAAGAAACCATTCAATATTTAATCAAAAATGATCAGAAAGCTAAAAGCATTGGCGAACAAGGGCGAAAATTAGCACTTGCAATCACAAACGAGTCTGCCATTGCAGAGACCTTGCTGAAATTCGATCAAGCTCTTAAAAAAAACCTGGGTGTCAATAATCCTCACGAACAGCGGCTGCCTTATGTTTTAAACCTTGCAACGCTCTCAAATCCTATTAAAAACCCTGAACTGTTTTTTTATCATGGTTTTCCTAAACATATTCCCATTAAAACAGCCTTGCTATCCACATTGCCGCGCCACTTTATGAAGGTGAAAAACGGCTTTATTTCAGAAGTTGCACTCAATGCCGATAAAAATGCGAAGGGATTGTTAGGCGCATTGTACGAAAATGGACAGCTTATCGAAGGAGCAAGCTACCGAGGGCCCGGCAGCGCGTTGCCAATTGACCCACCTACCATCAATGCAGAGCGCATCAAACAAGCGCGTGTCATTAAAGGCTCTTGTGTTTATATGGGCTGGTTATTACACAGCTTTGGACATTTATTGCTGGAATCTCCAGCAAGATTTTGGATTATCAACGAAATTGATGTTGCCAATAGCCGTTTTATATTTCACCCTTTGCATTATCGCGATAATTACACAGAAATACCGAAACATTTTTTACAAAAAACACTTGGAGAAAAATCAAGTTTTGAATATATAGGACGCAAAAATGTTTTCCAAGATGAATGGACACAAACATTATTAGAAAGCTTTGGTATTTCTAAAGAACAAATTGTGCTTGCAGAGCAAGATTTATACGTTGAAGAATTGATTATTCCCTCATCGCAGTTTTTTTTAAATCAATTAGCCGACCCTACACAATTTAAAATTTATCAGCATGTAAAAAACTATTTGCTAGACGATAAAAAAACAACTCATTCTATAAATCCAGCCTCTCAATTAGTCAAGAAAATCTATTTGTCACGCCGTTTATTAAAAAAAGCGATTGGCAATCGCAAAGCTAATAATGAAGAATTGATTGAAAAACTCTTTTCTGCTTACGGATTTGATATTGTTTATCCTGAACAACTTTCTTTACAAAAACAAGTGCAGCTGATTAGTGGCGCAGAAATGATTGCAGGGTGTGATGGCTCTGCACTACACATGGGGATATTTTTGCCAAAAAATGCTAAAATTATTATATTAACCAATCGAGGACTTGTCAGAAATCAACTGATAATGAGTGCGTTAGGGAATACGACAACACATTATATCAATGCACGAAAAAACCAATCAGGCGTTCAAACAGCAGGTGCGTGGGAAGCCGATATTGAGTTTATACAAAAAGAATTGGATAAAATTATCACTATTTCTCCATAAAATACTCAACAAAGGTTTTAAAAACTTAATCTATACCAAAACCTAATCCGAATTAACTTACACTTAAATAACTGTTTAAATATATTTTTTTAATTACTATAACAATGCCAATATTTACTCGAGACGATATCAATATATTTTATATTCACGTTCCTAAAACAGGTGGAACTTATATCGAACAATTCTTTAAAAAAAATGGTTTTTCTATTTTAGAATTAAGCGCGTCACCACAGCTTAATAAACTTCGTTATTGTTCGCCCCAGCACATGCACGCAGAACAAATCAATAGTATTTATCACATCAAAAAATTTGATTATGCTTTTATGACAGTGCGCAATCCTATTTTTCGACTTAGAAGCGAATTTATTATGCGAAATAGGCATTTTAATGAAGAAAAGCGCGGTCTGTTTAGCAGAGGTCACAAAGATATTAATGCTTGGTGGAAAGTTGTTAGAAAAAAGTTTAAAAATAATGCTTTTGCCAACGACAATCATATTCGCCCACAATCTGAGTTTTATATTGAGGGTGTTGATGTTTTTAAACAAGAAGAGGGCTACCACGAAGCGTGGGCGCAAAAGTTGGAATCTAAAGCAGGGATTAAGCTTGAGTTTTTAACACTTCCTAGAAAAAGGAATGCGGAAAAAGACTACGGTGATGATATTAATAAAATTATTTTAAGCGACGATACATTTGAAGATGTTAAACGTTTTTATCAAGCCGATTATGCAAAATTTGGCTATTCGCCTGATACTCGCTGGTAAATTAACCGAAAATGTTTTTCTGTAGAGACACCATTCACCTTGTCTCTACAGAATAGCTCTATTGTTAGTGTAAAGCCTCAGGGTCTTTCGCGCCTGTTTTATGAATGGCTAAACCCTGCAAAAAATTGCGCAACACTTGGTCGCCACAATCGCGGTAGTTTTTTTGCCCTTTTTTTCTGAAAAAAGCACTCAATTCCGATTTTGATAACGCAAAGTCAGCAAGTTTTAAGGTGTTTAGCATATCGTCTTCTTTAAATTCTAAAGCCACTCTGATTTTTTTCAATACATCATTATTGCTTAAAAAAGTCATAGGTGCTGCCTGAACAATTGGTGTTGTCGGTTTGCCCCTTTTATGTGTAATCAGCCCTTCTAAAAATAACGCCATCGTCTGATGGTTTAATTCCACAAATCCTTCTTGCTCGTCTTTTTTCAAAAAGTTCAACAACTCATCTTTGGTTATTTCATGCTCTGCCAGTTTAAAAATGGCGATCATCGTTGCATCATTAAGGTCTAAAGCGTAGCGCAGACGGCGTAAAATATCGTTATTTTGCATAGTTTTGTAATGGTTAGTTTCTGTTAATTGCTTATATTATGCAGTGTACACGAAAAACACTTCGCATTCCTTACGAAAGCTGCTCGGATATCATTTGTGACAAATTTTTTTAAGACGACTGGTCGTCTTAAAAAATTTCAGTTTATTCGTACTAAGGGTAAGAGACAGTGAAAGTATTCAAAACCAGCGGTATCTTAGAGAAAAAAAACACTGAAAAATTAGAAAAATGCTGAAAAA
>ERZ1034365.107-NODE-107-length-44215-cov-4.286352_pt1 | contig 44215 bp, 43 predicted proteins | sample MGYA00520615_ERZ1034365 | MGnify/ENA primary metagenome ERZ1034365 (study PRJEB33736, sample SAMEA104284505) | Azolla filiculoides | biome: Urban; feature: Water surface; material: Ditch water | place: Netherlands | collected 2015-10-28 | depth 0-0.1 m ...
AAATCATTGCTAAACACCACGCAAAAAGAGATCGCAACAGCGGATTGTTTACTGAATTACAGGAAGAAAAGCGCCGCCAACTAGGGCTACATCCCACCTTAAAGCCAGATCCCAAAGAGGTGCGGGCGGAGAAAACAAAAGACCCGCTAACGAAACGTCAGCGGGCGCTTTTGGAAGAGCTAGGGCTAAACCCTAAGGATAAAACTTAAGAAGCGTAGGTAAGTCCTAACGCATCTTGTTCACGACGAAGCTTCACGATTAATGAATCTTCCTTAAGTTCTACGTGATCATAGGTAAGAAGTTCACCAACACCAATTGGCTTGATGATCTTTGCACCTGCAACTAATCCGATTGGAACTAAGTTGTCGCGCTTTGCATCAAGTGCGTTATCTGCATAACCACGAACTGTGTAGCCACCGATACCATCAATAACATCGCCAGCAGCAAGATCCTTCTTAGTCATACATACAACTTCAGCGTTTAGGTGTGGTGCGAACAATGATGATTCACGATCCAAGATTGCGCGGTACACAGTGATTGGCGCTTCAACAGATGCCAAGTGGTACGGACGGTACAAAGCAAAGTACGGTCCAGGACCCATTGATAGGTAGCTCATCTCGTGTGCGATGTAAGGATCGTTGTGACGAACTACAACGAATACTCCTGGTGCAACATCGCCGGTGCAGTAATCAACCACACCTGGGCGATCCAAAACTCCACCATCTGCCTGTAGCGCGAAAGTGTCCTGCAAAGTCTTGATAGTTGATGCAGGTCCGTACATTCCACGCTTTGAAAGCTGCAATCCAGTTGTGTTTGCAAGTGCAACCATTTCAGTCATGGTCTTTGAACCATCTGTAAATGAGCACAGCATCTTTGGATTCATCTTCTTTGCTGTTGCGCGCTCACGTACTGAATCTGGGTTGCTCAAAGGCTCAAATGGGTTGTTCTTGCCCTTACCTGCTGCAACGATTTCAAAGTTCAAATCACGTGCGTAATCAACTAAAACCTTGGCTTCAACAGGCTCATCACCGTGGCATACGGCGTACACAACGCCGTTGTCCTGTGCGATCTTGTGAAGAAGTGGCCCGATAGTTACATCCATTTCAACGTTGAGAACAGCTACATCCTTCTTTGCAAGCAATGAAGAGTGAGTAATTCGAGCGCCAATATCTGGAATTCCGGTGCCTTCTACAACTACATCTACTGGAAGCTCAGAAACGATTTCGGAATTTGAAGTACCGGTGTGCTTTCCTTCAAGGATCGCCTTTGACAGTACATCTTTGTCATCGCTGAAAACGATGTCAGTAATACCCAAATCTGCGTAAACAATCTTGATGCGCTCTGGATCAATATCAATCACAACAGATAGCGCAATGCCATCCATGTGACCTAGTTGATTACCGAATCCGCGACCCATCTGGCCTGCGCCAACAAGTGCGATGCGGGTATCGCGACCAATCTTCTGTGCGTGCTCTCGTAAACGAGTTGAGTAAGACACCGTGAGCTCTTTTCTAAGGTTGTGAGATCACGATTAAGCGATCTCCGATTTTTACAACTGGAAGCGACACTGCTTCAACATTTACATCGCCAGGCATTTCAGGTTCTGTTAACCCATTTGCCTTGAGATCTAGATGGCCAAGATTTAATAAGTTGTCGCTGGCAACTGAGCCAACGGCTAAAACGTTGTAAGTGTTATCTGCAAGTGTGATTGTGTCTCCCACTTGTGGTGCTCGAGTCTGCACATCTGGCGTATGAATAATTGAAAACTCATGCAGCTCAGCTGGTGCATTCTCGCCGAAAAATACAAGGACTCCTTGTTCGGCAAAATCAGGCACTAACTCGCCAACGGCGGTAACCGTCGTTGAGTAAACGATTTCGGACAATGGCTTACTTTTCTTTGATGTCGTCTGGCTTTACACCTGACACGAAAAGCTCTGGAGTAATGAACATCGCAAGTGGGCCTGCTGGGCTTGTTGCGTGAATATCAACTGTTAATACCTTCTTCATTGGGTACACACCAACGCGCGCTGTTCCGCCACAGTCGATAACTGCAACTGCGATCTTGTCGAAGGGAACGCTGCTCTTGAAACCATCAAATGGTGTTCCGCCTGTTAGCTCTGCAATGCGAGCTGCTACCGGGTGAATTCCACCGCCAGTAACTGAGTAAATGTATGGGCGATCATCTGTAGGCGTGATTGTTAAAGGTCCGCCCCAACCACCTTTTCCAGCTGCGATAACTACTGACTTGTATTCGCCCATTTTCTTCTCCTTTTGATAATTCTTAAATTTAGATCTTCTACTTAGAGTATTAAACCCCAAGGTGCAGTTACCCACACCTTGGGGTTTAAATTCACTACTACTTGCTGCTGTATAGACCGAAGCTTGCGAAGTAAGCGATTACAACTGATAGAGGTCCAGTTACTAGACGGCTAAATAGAACCGCTGGTACACCAACTTCTACAGTCTCTGGCTCTGCTTCACCAAGTGCGAGACCTACAGGGATAAAGTCGCAACCAACCTGTGGGTTGATAGCGAATAGCGCTGGAAGTGAGTATTGAGCAGGGATGTTTCCCTTACCAATCTCTACACCAAGAAGTGTTCCAACGATCTGTGCAATTACCGCTCCTGGTCCAAGCAATGGAGAGATAAGTGGAATCGCACAAACAACTGAGATAAGTAGCAACCCTGGAAGAGTTGATGCAGATCCCTTAAGTCCCTTAGCGATCCAGTCACCAATACCAGTTGTAAGAATCAAACCGATAATGAATGAGATGAACGCCATGAATGGGATCACGTTGCGAATTACTGTATCTACAGAATCGCGACCTGCCTGATAGAGAGTTCCTACTACTCCACCAACAGAACGACCGATCTTAACGATGAGGTTATTTAATGCGCTCATGTTATGCACCCTTCTTCATCATTCGAGCAGTAATTGCTTCAGTAACAATTCCGCGAATGAAGATAACGACTAGACCAACAAGTAAGTAACGAACAGCTAGGTCTCCAAGACCGAAACCGAGTTGCTGGATACCTGTTGCGATACCTACGTATACGAAGAGCTCGCCTGGGTTCGCGTGAGGGAATAGACCCAAGATTGGGTGAACAAATGAAACCGCTGAGTCATAGAACGCTGGCTTGAAGCGTTCTGGTAAAAAGCGTCCCATTGTGTAAGCCATTGGGTTTGTTAGAACGAAAACTGCAACGAATGGAAGGATGATGTAACGAACTGGGTACCACTGGATACCAGGACGTGCAGCTGCCTTTCCAAGGTTTTCAATCTTCTCTGGTCCGATTAAACGAACTAGAGCATTAACTGCGGTTAGCAGAACGATAAGTGTTGGAAGAATTCCGCCCATTAGTGAGAGAAGAACTGATCCACCCTTATTGAAGACTGCAATAAAGTCTTCTGCTGCTGTTGCAAGAGCGCCGAGAACGCCGTCTTGCTTTTCAACCGTTACATCTGCTGACAAAAGAATCAGTGAATGTAGGTTCAATGCACACCTCCTAAGTGTTTTTGGGTTGGTTGTACAACCGTTAAATGACCACCCGTACGGATTGTTTGGTCATTACTCTCCACCAGCTTTGATCCGCCCAAAGTGTTCGATGATGTGCTGAGCGCTGCTTTGTGCAGCCTCTTGCACCTTCTTCTTTTCACCTTCAGCGATTCGGTTTCCCGAAGCGATCTCTTCGATGGAGAATCCTGTGTATGAGCTCAGTGGCTTTGATTTTGCAAAGATGGTGAAGCCCTTAAGGACCATTCCATCTTTGACGATTCCACTGTCATCGCATGTCAGCGCAACAAAAGCGCGACCACCGCGGTATCGACGTCCACCCATGCCAATTGCCATGGTGCCTTGCTTGCGCAGGCCGCGGATATCTTCTTGGAAAATTTTTGCTTGCTTATAGGCGAACCACAATTGGAAGAGCCACATGATGCCGATGAGAATAAATAGCTTGCCTAGATTGCTCACGCGCTCTTCACCGCCGTTGGTTGAAGTGACTTAACTACAGAGTTAGCACACGCTAAATCCACTATTAGGGTATCTATTAAGCCCGCTTTAGCGGCCCCAACCACGCCCAAAACCTTCTCCGCACCTGAAGCAACCCCGATTACACGCGGGATATTTTTGATCTCTTCGAGGGTCAATCCGATGACTCGGTTATCCAATTTCGCTGAAAGCGGGCTGCCATCCTTCTTATAGAAGCGGGCTGCGATATCCCCGGCGTAATCCTTGGCTAGCTCTTCGCGCTCTGCCTTGGTGGTCTTGAACTCGCTGAACACCATCTCGGATGAGGATGAGCCAGCAGAGCCGATTCCTACTAGGGCAACGTGGGCGCCACGGGCCAACTGAAGAGTCTTAGCGATGCTCTCCTCTTCCAATAATGAATCGCGAACCTTGGCGTTGCTGACAACGACAGGGGACAAGAAGGGAACAAATTGTGCATTCAGGTTCTTAGCCAAGTTACGGCCAACCTCTTCGGCGCTAACCGATGTATTAACAGATGAAAGTGAACCCATGACCTGTGTGACCTTTAGGCCTGACAAGGTTTCGCTATGTGTATTTACAACAGTTGCTTCAAGGCCACGGCCCCAAGAGATTGCAATAGTTTGGTTATCTCGTAGGTTTTTCAATAGTGCGCTCGCAGCTGCACGGCCTACGGTGTTAAGTGTTAAATCATTTGATTCGCTTGTAATTACCTGAACATCTTTAATCTTTAATAACTCTGAAAGCTGTGCCGACAATGCTTCGTGCTTATGCGTGGGCGAAACAATTTTAATTTCGACATAACCCATGCGCTTTGCATCAGACAACATGCGCGAAACATTTGATCGAGATGTATTTAATTTTGATGCGACCTGATCTTGCGAATAGTGGCCCTCGTAATACAGGCGTGCTGCGCGAAGGATTAGCTCCGTCTCGCGCTGCTTCACAATCATCACATCCGTTCAGTCGTTGAACATTTGCATAAGTGTGCTGTTTTCACTACCCATAAATCAAGGACATTTGTGAATTTATTTATAACGATTAAAGGCCGAGATTTACCAGTTCAGATAGTTGCGAACGGGCCGAATTCTTAGCGTCCTGCGCTGTGTTTGCGGCAATTGCGACATTACCGGCCAGTACTAATTGTTGTAAAGAATGTGCGGTTACTGCTTGCGCAACATCTGTAAGTGTGGCAACGCTGCACGAAAGTGAAGATACTCCCAAACCAACTAAGACAGATCCCAGCGCTGCATCTGATGCAGCTTCACCGCAGACACCAACAGGACAGTTGTTCTTGATACCCGCTTGTGCGACCAGATGCACAGCGCGCAACAACGCTGGCTGCCATGGATCATTGAAGCCTGCAAGAGGCGCAGATTCGCGATCTGCTGCATGTAGATACTGCCCTAGATCATTTGTTCCAATTGAAACAAAGTCGCACACCTTTGTAATTTCATCTGCATGGAAAATAGCAGCAGGTACTTCAATCATTACTCCCGCTTTATTTAAACCGTACTCACGCGCCATCGAAACAAAGGCTGCAGCTTCACCCGGCAAGGTCACCATCGGCGCCATTACCCACACCTCTGCCGTTGTTGCCTTTGCCGCCGCCGCAATTGCTTGCAACTGTGTGCGCAGTAAATCTTCATGTCCACCGATTGTGCGATATCCACGAACACCAAGTGCTGGGTTTGGTTCTTGATCAAAGTTAATAAATGCCATCGGCTTATCGGCACCGGCATCTAATGTGCGGATTACAACCTTTTTGCCATTAAAGGGATTAAACAATTCGGTATAGATTGCAGTTTGTTCTAGCAGTGTTGGTGCATCGTTGCGATCTAAGTACAAAAGTTCTGTGCGCAATAAACCAACACCATCAGCACCTGCAGCAACCGCCGCAACTGTGTCCTCAACGCGACCAATGTTTGCGTAGATCGGAACTACCTTGCCATCGGTTGTTACATATCCTTCGGCAGAACGTGCAATAACCCTTGATTTACGCTGCTTTATCTTCTCAATAACGCTGGCAATCTCAGCTTTTAACGCTAAATCTGGGTTGAAAGTGACCTGACCCTTTGTTGCATCAATTGCGACGGTGCCACCGGCATTTACCATTGCTGCATCTACAACTCCTGGACAAGCAACGATCGCTGCGATTCCATTTGATCGAGCAATGATCGCTGTGTGACTAGTTGGTCCACCACCAACTGTGACGATTGCAAGAATCTTGTCTGTTTCTAAATCAGCGGTATCTGCAGGAGATAAATCCTGTGCAATCAAAACGGTAGGTACTTCAAACTTTGGAATTTCAGGGTATGCAATACCTGCGATTTCGCACAACACACGATCACGAATATTTGCAACATCACTTACACGTTCTGCAAGGTAACCACCAGATGCGGCCAATAGCTCTTGGAAAACTTCAGTTGCCTTGACCATGGCATAACTTGCGGTGTGACCACTTGCAATAAATCCAGCAGCCTCTTCAGCAATCGCAGGATCAGTTGCGATCTCAGCTGTTGCTAACAAAATCTCTTGTAGCTCACCCGTTGTTCGGGCTGCTCGTGCCTCTAAATCTGCGCCAACGTTTTTGATTGCAAGATTTAAGGCATGGCCTTCTGCTTCAAAACCTTTATCTGAGGGCTGACCAGTTGCAACTGGAATATTTGTATTAAGAACAAAGAAGGGACCAACAGCAGCGCCTGAACTTGCAGGTATGCCAGTAAGTGTTGTCACCGATTGTCCTTTAGTTAGGTGCTTCTACAAAGAAGCGACGAGAGCGTCTAGAAGTAGTGCACCATCATAAAAGTCACAGAAGTTAAGATCAATAGTCAACGAAACAATCTTTGTTGTTGCGCTTTCATAGCCAATCGTCACCGATGTTACTTGGTTGGGAAATAGCAATGGAGTTGCAGAGCTCATGGAATATGTAGTCAGATCAAATACTGTCGTTGTAGCCCCTGAAAGCATTGCTACAGGCACCTTTCCGTTCTTTGCAGCATCTGTTGTGGATGCAACCAAAGCGGCTAAATCTGCGATCGATGATTGATCTGGATCTCTAAATACTGGCAATGCGCTGCCGTACTTCGATTCGATAATCAGAGCAACACCAATATGTTCATGAGCTGCTAAATCTGGACGACCACGTAAAACTTTGGCCCAGGCAGCGATAAATTGGGCGTGATCAAAGTTGGCGCTAACACTTCGAGTAAAGGATGCTTGCGCGATTCCGCGGGTCATTTCAATACCCTTGGCAATTAAAGCCTTGTTTGCTTCTTGGCGCTTGATGATTGCAGGATCTAATTGCGCGCCGTTGACATCTTGCATTGTGATTGTGCGATCTGGTCCAGTTGGATGCACGGTGCGCAGATCAATGCCGCGGTTTGCTGCCTCTACTCGTGCCTTTGGAACCGCCTTCACATTGGTGTTAACAATGATTGGCGCAGGTGGAGCAACAACAACTGGTGTTTCAACAACAGGTGCAGGTGCCACAACTTCAACAGATGCAACCGGCTCGTTGTCATCACCGAAATCAAAAGCCATTACTTCTGTTTCAGTCAGCATGATTAATACAGGCTTACCGATTTCAACAACATCACCTGGGTTTGCAACTAAAGATTCGATAACGCCATCTGCAGGTGCTTCAACCTCCATGTCGATCTTGTCTGTCATTACCTCAAACAGAACATCGCCACTTTTAACCTGGTCGCCAACAGCAACATGAAAGTTGATTAGCTCGCCAGTTTCCATAGTCATGCTCATCTTCGGCATGACAACTGGATATTTGAAACTCATCGCCAGTTCTTAACAATCTCGCGAGCAGCAGCTTCAATATCCTCGATCTGCGGAACCGCAGCCTTTTCAAGCTGTGGTGCGTAAGGGATCGGAATATTCATGCCTGCAAGGCGCTTAATTGGCGCTATTAATGAACCAAATGATGAAGAACCAGCAAGCTGCGCAATTACCTCGTTGATAAAGCCTGCTTGTGCTGGACCTTCTTGAACAACCATTAAGCGACCAGTTTTTTCAACTGATTCAAATACAGGACCCATATCCAATGGCGAAATTGTGCGCGGATCAATCAAGGTAATTGAAATACCTTCAGCTGCTAATTTTTCTGCAACTTCGTAAGACTTATTTACCATGATGCCCGTTGCAACGATCGTTAGATCCTTACCTTCGCGAACAACCTTTGATACTCCAAGCGGAATACGTGCTGAACCTTCTGGCACAGGATCGCGACCAGGAATCTTGTACAGCAGTTTGTGCTCCAAGAAAATAACAGGGTTTGGATCATCAATTGCTGCAAGCAACAATCCCTTTGCATCTGCTGGGTTTGATGGAACAACAACCTTTAATCCAGGTACTGATGCAAACCATGGTTCAAGATTTTGTGAATGCTGCGCAGCAGCACCGGTGCCTGAACCTTGCGGTGTACGCAAAACCATTGGTACGTGCAAAGCGCCACCTAACATGAAGTGAATCTTTGCTGCCTGGTTTGCAATCTGATCCATTGCTTGCGCAGTGAAATCTGAAAATTGAATTTCAACAATTGGACGCATGCCAGAAAGGGCTGCACCAACTGCTGCACCAACAATTCCAAGCTCTGCAATTGGTGTATCTAAAACTCGATCTGCTCCGTAACGGTGGTACATATCGCCAGAAACACCAAATGCTCCACCGTAAATACCAACATCTTCACCCAACAAGAAAACTTCTGGGCGTTCATCGAAGGCAATAGACATTGCTTCGCGTACTGCTTCTGCCATTGTTAACATGCGATCGCTCATGCTGACACCGCCTTAAACACAGCATCTAATAGCCCTGATGGCTCAGCAGATTCAGCCTTTACAGCCTCATTGACAGCGGCCTTGATGGCTTCAATTGCATCATTTTGAATCGCATCGCACTGCTCTTGATTTAACAGGCCAGCTTCGATTGCCCGAGAAATGAAACGTGGAATTGGATCTTTAGTGCGCCACTCTTCAATCTCTTCCTTGGTGCGATACAAATTCTTATCAGAACGTGAGTGACCCTTCCAGCGATAGGTCTCAGCGATAATCAACGTCGGACCCTCGCCAGCTTTTGCGCGATCTACAGCAGCTTGAGCAACTTCGTAGACTGCAACAACATCATTGCCATCAACATTTACTCCAGGGATTCCATATCCCTTTCCACGATCTGCCAAGTTATCAATTGCAAATGCCTTTGCAGTAGAAGATGACATTCCGTAGCCATTGTTTTCGCAGAACAAAATCATCGGCAGCTTCCAGATCGCTGCCATATTTGCAGCTTCGTGGAATGCGCCTTCATTCATCGCACCATCACCAAAGAATGAAACTGCAACAGTTCCACGATTCATCATCTTTGAAGCAAGTGCTGCGCCAGCTGCGATTGGCAATCCGCCACCAACAACACCATTTGCGCCAAGGTTTCCGGTTTCAACATCTGCAATGTGCATCGAACCACCGCGACCGCCGCAGTAACCAATCTTCTTTCCGAGCAACTCTGCGATCATGCGGGTTAAATCCGCACCTTTTGCAATGCAGTGACCATGTCCGCGGTGTGTAGAGGTGATCTGATCCTGCAATGTCATCGCCATACACATTCCGGTTGGTGATGCTTCCTGTCCGATCGACAAGTGCATAGTGCCGTGCATCATTCCGCGACCAAAGAGATCTTCAACCGCCTCTTCAAATTTACGGATTCGCCACATATACAGAAGGGCGTGACGGGCATGCTCGGTCGATGACAATGGATGACCCATAAGCAGGGGATTGACGCTCATATTCCAACTTTCACATTTGTGCAGCGGCTTGAATGGATGTTCATATTAAACACCACTGTGAGTGACGTTACGCTACGGGGTATGAAGGAATTTCGCTCAGTAGTCGCATCAGCCGTAGGTCTGCATGCCCGTCCAGCAGCACTTTTCGCCTCAACTGCAAAAGGTTCTGGAAGCACGGTTCGCTTAGCAAAGATCGTTGATGGCCAGGCAACTGCAGCCGTTGATGGTGCAAGCGTGCTTCGCGTCATGACCCTTGGCGTCAAATGTGGCGATGAGGTAGTTGTAACTGTTGAAGGCGATACAGAAGAAGAAACTATTGCGAAGCTTCAAGAGATCGTAGAGAGCAACGATCATTGATTTCTAAATTACGTACCGGCGTTGGAGTCGATGCTCATCAATTTGGCGAAAGCGGACCATGTGCGCTCGCAGGTTTGTCATGGGCCGATGCTCCACGTTTAGTTGGTCATTCAGATGGAGATGCAGCGGTGCACGCGTTGTGCGATGCGGTTTTATCTGCCTGCCAACTTGGTGATGTCGGAACATTCTTTGGTGTCGATAAGCCCGAAATGGCTGGCGCATCTGGCGTTGCAATGATTGAAAAGTTGCGCGACTTTGTAACTGGTAAAGGTTTTGTCATTAACAATGTTGCTTTGCAGATTGTCGGCAACCAACCAAAGATCACGCCACGTCGCGATGAAGCGCAGAAAGTCTTAAGTGATGCACTTGGTGCACCCGTTTCGGTTGCTGCGACAACATCTGATCAAATGGGATTTACCGGTCGTGGTGAAGGTATTTATGTAATCGCAAATGCATTGGTAGTTGCTCCATGACATTAAATCTCTATGACACAGCTACACGCGAAGTTGGCGAATTTAAACCGCTCGTTGCCGGCGAGGTTTCTATTTATGTATGTGGCGCAACCGTGCAGGCAGCACCACACATCGGCCATGTTCGCAGTGGAGTTAACTTTGATATTTTGCGCCGATGGCTCATTAAGAGCGGATATAACGTTACTTTTATTCGAAATGTCACCGATATTGATGACAAAATCCTGCAAAAAGCAGATGTAGAAAAGATGCCTTGGTGGGCGCTGGCGATGAAGTATGAGCGTATTTTCACCGCTGCATACGCATCTTTAAATGTTATGCCGCCAACCTACGAACCTCGCGCAACTGGGCACATCACACAGATGATTGAACTTATGAAGACGCTCATTGAAAAGGGTGCTGCCTACGCGCCGGGCAATGGCGATGTATATCTCGAAGTTCGTAAATTAAATCGCTACCTAACTTTGTCTCGTCAGCACTTAGATGATTTACAACCAGCAGCAGATGCTGATGAAACTTACAAAAAAGATGTTCGCGATTTTGCTTTGTGGAAAGCTGCAAAGCCCGGAGAACCATCATGGCCAACTCCATGGGGTGCAGGTCGCCCAGGTTGGCACTTGGAATGTTCAGCAATGGCGCATGCGTACCTTGGTGAAACATTTGATATTCATGGTGGCGGATTAGATTTAGTTTTCCCACACCACGAAAATGAAATCGCACAATCAGAAGCTGCAGGTTATGGCTTTGCAAAGCGTTGGTTACACAACGCATGGGTTACTCAATCTGGCGAAAAAATGTCCAAGTCACTTGGTAACACCTTGCAGGTTCATGAGATCTTAAAGAATTTCCGTGGAATTGAACTGCGCTGGTACTTAGGTGGAGCGCACTACCGATCAATGTTGGAGTACTCACCAGAAGCTTTGCAAGAAGCGGCAACAAACTTCAAACGAATCGAAAACTTTTTAACTCGCGCAACTGAACTGACTGGCTCGCAACCAACGCCAAAGATCAGCGCAGAATTTACCGCTGCAATGAATGATGATTTAGCTGTACCGGCGGCGCTTGCAACTATTAGCGAAAATCTACGACTTGGAAATCAAGCAATTACCGATAATGACAAGGCAGCGGTTTCAAAGAACGCCGATGAAATCCGTGGAGCGTTAGAAGTATTGGGTTGCGATCCATTTGATGCTGCATTTGCATCAGCTGGTGGCTCAGATCTAACAGAAGCGCTAGATGGCGTCATTAAATTAGCTCTTGCAGAGCGCGCATCTGCTCGTGAGCGTAAGGATTTCGCTGCATCAGATGCCATCCGTGATGGGCTTGCTGCTTTAGGAATTACAATTGAGGACACTGCTCAGGGGCCTCGCTGGTCTATTAATTAATTACTGAAACGAGATCTCATCATGGCTGGCAATTCATCCCGTAAAGGCGCTATTCGCCAATCAAAAAAGGGACCATCTGCCGGTACTGGTGGAAATAACAAGCGTCGTCTTGAAGGTAAAGGTCCAACTCCAAAGGCTGAGGATCGTCCATATCACGCAGCTGCAAAGCGTAAGAAGGCTGCTGAAAAGCGCGAGACTCGTTCTCCACGCATGCCAAAGGGTGATCGTCCTCGTGGTGAGATCGTTGCAGGACGTAACGCGGTTCTTGAAGCACTTCGCGAGAATGTTCCATCGACAGAGTTATTAGTTGCACGCAGTATCGATGTTGATGATCGCGTTGCCGAAAGCTTAAAGCTTGCACTTCACCACGGACTTCCAATCCGCGAAGCACACCGTGCCGAAGTAGAAGGTATTTCACCTAATAGCCAAGGAATCATCCTTGCGATCAAGCCATTCCAGTATTCAAGTTTTGAAGAGATCATGGAACGTGCAAAGTATCCATCATTGATCGTGGCACTAGATGGTGTTACAGATCCACGTAACTTGGGCGCAATCATTCGTTCTGCCGCAGCATTTGGTGCAGCAGGTGTGATCATGACCGAACGTCGCGCAGCAACAATGACAGCATCTGCTTGGAAATCATCTGCAGGTGCAGCAGCACGTTTGCCAATCGCACAAATTACAAACCTTGCTCGCACAATTGATGCAGCTAAAAAAGCTGGAATGTTTGTTGTGGGACTTGATGGAGAATCTGAAGATGACATCAGCAGCATGAAGGTTGCAACTGAGCCTTTGATGATCATTGTTGGTTCCGAAGGTAAGGGCCTTGCACGTCTTACAAAGGAAAAGTGCGACCTAGTTATCTCAATTCCAATCAGCGCATCTACTGAATCACTTAACGCAAGCGTTGCGACCTCAATCGCACTCTTCCACGTAGATCAGCAGCGCCGCAGTAAGTAAGGAAAAGCCTTGAAATACACCCGTTTTATCGCACTTGGTGACTCCTTCACCGAAGGCATGTGCGATGAGAAAAAGTACGGTCAGTATCGTGGATGGGCTGATCGCGTTGCCGATGTTATGGCTGCGCACTACCCAGATTTTAAATATGCAAACCTGGCTATCCGCGGAAAGTTGTTAAAGCAGGTAATCGATGAACAAATCGAACCGGCGCTTGCTCAGGTAACTGGCAAAGAAACACTGATTTCTTTTCACGCCGGCGCAAATGATGTTATCCGCCCCAAGTACAACCCCAATCTAGTTTTACCTTTATATGCCGAAGCGGTTCGTCGCGTAGCTGCATCTGGTGCAACAGTTATGTTGTTTACTGTTCTAGAAGATAGCGGCAGTGAAGGTCGATTAGCCGAGACCTGGAAGATTCGTTTTAGAGATTTCAATGAAAACATTCGTGCTATCGCTGCAGAGGTTGGCGCGATTTTGTGCGATGCAAATGAAGAGCCAGCCTTTAAGGATCCCCGCTTCTTAGCTTTTGATCGTTTGCACTTAAATCCAATGGGTCATGATCGTGTGGCACAAGCGGTGCAAGAAACGCTGGGACTTCCATTTGATCCTTCATGGCGTCGCCCGCTTGCAGCACAAGAACCGCAACATAAATTTGTGCAAGCGGCAATCACAATTGTTTGGTTTGGAACCTTTGCACTGCCATGGATGTGGCGACGTGCACGCGGTAAATCATCAGGTGATGGCCGTACCTGCAAATATCCAATTGCAATTACTTGGCCGTTGTCACACTTAGATTAAAGAGAAGTAACCGTCCACTCCCAGGTGTGTACACCAGTCTTAATGATGTACTTATCTAAAGTATCTGGACCACATGATGCAGTTCCTACTCCACGATGCGCGGTATCGATATGAACAACTGTGTTGCCACAAGCTGTTACCTCAACATCGTGAGTCGCATCAGCTAAATCCGCATCTCTGTTAGGGGTTACAGACACCTGTGCTGGCTTGCCCATCGCAAAGCGAAGGCCATTTCCAGCTGCGTTTGTAACCTCAAACCAACGAACCGCAGCGTGCCCACCATTTTCTTGTGGGCGAACATATGGAATGTACTGAGCTGCAACAGTTGAAATATAACGACCGATACGACCGATCTTGCGATCAGGGTATGACTCGTGTGCACCTGTTCCGAAATAGGTCAGTTCGTTAAGTGAACCATCTAATTCAAACAAAGTTCCTACACGTGCAAGATCATCAAATGCCTTTGGAATTGTTACAGATTCCTTAACTGTAAATCCATCAACAACTGGTGTAATCATTTGTGTGTGCTTGAAAGAAACTCCAGTGCTGGTCTGCCAGTTATTTACAACTTTGATAGATGTTGGAGTCTGTGTAACAACGCAATCGGTGCGCGAAATTTCGCGGATTCCGTAACGCTCCCACTTGGTAGCGATATGTCCGATGCGATCATTATCAGTTGGTGCGCGCCACAATGAAACAGATGGTGCAACGATTCCGTACGGCAAAATAATTTGGCCGTGCTCATCTACAACATCGCCTAGCTCCTTAACCTTCTTAGGCGCAGTTAGCGCTGTTGAAGGAAGAGCGATCTGGCTCCAACCGATTTCTGACATTGGTAATGCCCAAGGAGTACTTGCTACGCGAACCAGGGTGAAGGTGATGAAACGTTCTCCACGTGATGTTCCCTTTGCTAACTTCTTTGATGAAACCTTGAAGTTAACCTTCTTGCGAGGTGCAACTTTAGGAAGCTTTACAACGCCACCATCTTGGATAACGCCATCGCAAGTGATTGACCATTGCAGTTGATACTGACTTAGGTCGGTGAAGAAGTTCTTGTTAAAGATTGCGAATTGACCTGTTGCTGGCTTAACTCCAGTGACTACAGCAGGGGCTGCAATAGCCTTAAATTCATGCATTGCAGGCTTAGCTGTGCGGTCTGGGAAGACCATTCCATCGCAGCAGAAGTTGCCATCATGCTTTGTTTCGCCGTAATCGCCACCATACGCGTTGCGCTTTGAACCATCTGGCAATGTTTGAACAGGACCGTGATCCCACATCTCCCAAATGAATCCGCCTTGCAAGCCACGAGTTGATTCGATCGCTTCCCAATACTCAGCCAAGTTACCGTTGGAGTTACCCATCGCATGCGAGTACTCACACATGATCAATGGGCGATCGGCCTTTGGAGACTTTGCATACTCCTTGATGGCATTGATCGATGGATACATCGGTGCAATCACATCTGTAAGCGAGTGACTTCCCATCCAGTTTCCGCGGATTCCACCTTCGTAATGCAATGGACGTGATGGATCAAAGTTACGAGCAAATGCTGCAGCTGCTTCATGGTTTGTGCCAGCACCTGTTTCATTTCCAAGTGACCACATAACAACAGATGGATGGTGGATATCGCGCTGAACCATGCGACCAACACGATCAACAAATGCTGTTAGGTAACGAGTGTCATTACAGATTGATGAAATAAATGCATGTGCTTCGATATTTGCTTCACCGATTACATAGAAGCCCAGCTCATCACAAAGATCTAGAAAGGCTGCATCGTTTGGATAGTGCGATGTGCGAACAGCGTTGAAGTTCCAGCGCTTGAGTTCTAGTAGATCTTGACGCATGTCATCGCGAGTTAGCGCACGACCAGTAAAACGATTGAAGTCGTGGCGATTGATTCCGTAGAAGGTAATTGGTTGACCATTTACAAGGAAATCTTGACCCTTAATAACAATTGATCGGAAGCCAATACGTTGCTGTGAAACCTCAATGACAGAACCACTTGGATCAACTAATTCAATGTGCAATGTGTATAGATTTGGCTCTTCTGCAGACCATGCGTTGATCTTAGGAATACGTGTATTTAGCTGCACCTTTCCATGTGGCCAAGGCTCATTTTCCATGATCGCAGCCTTTGCATCAGCTGGAAGATTTCCGTGCCAGAACTTGCCGTGGAAGTAATCGTCACTGCGCTTCTTCAGATTCGCATCTCGTTCAGTCCACTTTGGTGGCGTGAAGTTCTTGATTTTCTGAGAAAGATTTGCAGCCTTTACCTTTGGAAGTTCAGTGATAGATGCGCGCAAGGTGTATCCATCTGTTGAAAGATCATCTAGCGAAGCAAGATCGGCTTCAATAGAAAGCGTTCCCGTCGTTCCATCTTTTTCTAAACCTGAAATCGTTTTGAAACGCTCAATGAATACCTTGTTTGTTGCATACAACTTAATTGAACGGGTAATGCCACCATGCCACCATTGGTCTTGGTCCTCAATAAAAGTTGCATCAGACCACTTGGTTACATCGATGCGCAGAACATTGTTTCCACTCTTTACAAACTGAGTTACATCAAACTCTGCGGCCAAGCGAGAATCCTTTGAAAGACCAACCTCTTGTCCATTGATATAAACAAGTGCAACGGATTCATAACCGCCAACCTGCAAAACAATTCGCTTGCCATTCCAACTTTTGGGAACATCAAAATCACGCTCGTACACACCAGTTGGATTTTCTGCAGGAACAAAGGGAGGTTGTTCTTCAAATGGCATCTGAACATTTGTATAAATTGGCTTATCGAAGAAAACATCTGATGGCTCCTGCATAGTCCACAAACCAGGAACCGGGATTGAAGCCCATCGCTTGCCTAACTTTTCAGTTGGCGAATGCAACAGCTGGAAGCGCCATGTTCCATCCAAAGAGATCTGCTCAAAGTGCTCGATGTTGAGCATCGGCAGACGGTTGATCGAGGTGGTCTCTGGGCTCATCCAATAGTTGTTAATCACGAGGGGAAGTCTCTCACTAAGCCTTGATTTAGCGAAAGAATCTCCTGTTTTTGCGATTTGGCCCATCACTGCCATAATTGCCCCTGCTGTATTCGATGAAAGTCGAAGAGCAGGCCTCTCTAGCTCAGTGGTAGAGCAGCGCACTTGTAATGCGCAGGTCGTCAGTTCAATCCTGACGGGGGGCTCCGGATCTTTCTAGAGCAAGTACTACCTTTTAAATGGGGGGAGTAGAAATGCCACATAACTCCTTTCCATTTGATTCATTTAAAGATGCACTAGATGCCAATGATGAATACATCAAGAGTTTCAAATACTCCGAACTAACAGGTACCGCACAAAAAGGTTTAGCGATTGTCACCTGCATGGATTCACGTATCAACCCATTATCTGTCGTTGGTATGCGATCAGGTGATGCAAAGATTCTTCGTAACGCAGGTGCGCGCGTAACAGATGACGTACTTCGTACATTAGTTCTTGCAACGTATTTGTTAGGCGTCGAACGTATCTTGATCATGCCTCACACAAATTGCCGTATGGCTCAGGTTGATGAAGCAGAAATTCACCGCGAGATTGATACAAAGTATGGAATTGATACATCCGAACTTGAGTTCAAAACCGTTGCAGATCAGCAGCAAGCATTAATTGAAGATGTGCAAAAGGTGCGCAGCTATCATCTACTCAATACTGGAGTTTCAGTTGGTGGTGCAATTTACGATGTAGCGACAGGAAAAATTACTCCGGTTGATTGCTAACTGGATTTGTTCTACGAATCGGCATACGAGTTACTGGATAACTTAGGTCTTCAAGAAACTCTGTAATTAACAGGTTAACCAATCCAGGCTTTTCCTTAGGCAAGATGTGTGAAGTTCCTGGAACGATTGCCAACTGCCCAAGTGGCAGCGCTTCAAATAATTCGATTGTGTGTGCATGACGAATCACATCATCATCACCTGCCATAACTAATACAGGACACTGAATTTTCTGAAGTTCTGAAACCGGAATTTCAGGCTCGCTCTTCCACATCTCGCGGAAATGTTCATGGATTCGATCCAAAGTATCTGGCGAATCAGGTGAATAAATAGCGTATTCAGCGCGGTCTTCATCGCTAATTGGGCCCATCTCAAATGAATCTACCGTGCCCTTGTAATGGAAATTTGCTCCAATTGCGACAAGAGATTTCACTAAGTCAGGACGTTGGATAGCAATAAACAAACCGATGATTCCACCATCACTCCAACCAATAATATGAGCCGGCTCTTTTACAACCGTTTCAAGGTAGGCGATCGCTTCACGCACTTGGTATCGAAAGTTAATGCTCTCTTGGCGATATGAGGTAAATCCATGTGAGGATCGATCGTAAGCAAAGACATGGTAATCCTCGAGCGAAGGAACAATGCTGGCCGCCCAATGTGCACTCTGACTTAAACCGCCATGAAGAAGAACTACAGCTTCGCCTTCATTTTCCCATTCGTAGCAGTACAGATCATGTCCATCTACTTTGATGTATTCACTCATGATTAAAGCGTATCCATGATGTGACGATTTCCGCGATCAAATGTCAGGTAATTCCAGGTCCAATCAGCCATCGTGCCGATCTTGTTACGTCCACCCAATAAATAAAACAGGTGCAGCCATAGCCATGCATACCAAGCAGGAATTCCCACCATGCGAAGATTCTTCACTTCAACAATTGCTTTATGACGACCGATAGTCGCCATAGATCCCTTATCAACATACTTAAAGTTTTCTAACGCCTTGCCTTGAGCCAAACGCTTAATCTGCTTTGCAACAAAACGACCTTGCTGCATTGCAACTGGCGCCACCATCGGTAGAAAACGGCCGTTTTCACCGACAAAACCTGCGATATCTCCGATAGCGAAGATGTGTGGGTAATGCTTTACCTGCAATGTTTGATCAACATCAATACGTGTATTTACCAGTGGAAGATTTAAATCTCCACCAGCTGGCTCGCCTTTAACACCCGCAGCCCAGACAGTTACCTCTGATGGAAGTGCATCCCCACCCTTAATCAGAATTGAGCGTGGCTTAATCTCTGCAACTGCGGTGTTTAAATGAACCGTTACGCCAAGTTTTTCTAAATCACTCTTAGCTCGTGCTGAAAGTTTTTCCGAAAACATCGGCAGAATTCGTGGACCTGCTTCGATGAGATTGATTTTGATATGAGCAGCAGCGTGTGCTTGATCATTTTTCAATGGTCCGCGAACAAGTTCAGCAAAAGCTCCGGCCATTTCAACACCAGTAGGTCCACCACCTACGATAGAGATTGAAAAGATTGTGTCATCTTCAAAGCGACAAAGATCTTCAAAACGGCGCATAACCTCTGCGCGAATTGCAATCGCTTCATTGACACTCTTCATTCCCAATGCATGCTCTGCAACACCAGGTATTCCGAAATCTGCAGTTGCAGATCCCAAAGCAACAATTAACTGATCAAAATGTAGAACTTCGCTGCTGTCTAACTTAATAGTTTTGTTTTTATGATCAACCGAAATTGGAGAACCCATTCGAAACTGAACACCAGTTTTGCGAAGTGCCCCGCGGATTGGATGGGCAACATGGTCGGCTGCTAATCCCGCTGTAGAAACCTGGTACAGCAAAGGCAAAAATGTTTGAAAGTTGTGGCGATCAACGACCGTGACATCAGCGGTATCGGCCATGGCACGGGCCGCTGTGAGCCCACCAAAACCCGCGCCAAGTATTACTACGCGAGGTTTCTGAGGTGTCTTTTGCATGGAGTAAGTCTAGGCTTCACAACATGTCCACGCCCAATCAAAACCGTAAGTACCTGGTTACAGGGGCTTCTGGCTATGTGGGCGGGCGTTTAGTACGTGCATTGATCGATGAAAACAGTGATGTTCGAATCCTGGTGCGCGACAAAAATAAGATTTTGGGTCAACCATGGTCATCGCAGGTGGATATCAGTGAAGGTAGTGCTGAAAACATCGCGGATTTAGATCGTGCTTTAGCTGGAGTCCACACCGCTTTTTATTTGCTGCACTCAATTAATTTAGGCCCACACTTTGATGAGATTGAAAGTGAGATGGCAAGCAACTTTGCTCAAGCGGCAGAGCGTGCGGGAGTTTCACAGATTATTTACTTAGGCGGAATCGCTAACGATAAAAATATTAGCAAGCACTTAGCCTCACGTTTAATGACAGGCAAAGCGCTGGCAACTACATCTGTCCCAGTACTCGAACTTCGTGCTGGAATTATTATCGGATCTGGTTCTGCAAGCTTTGAAATGTTGCGCCACTTAACCCACCGCTTGCCGATCATGACAACACCAAAGTGGGTTATGAATAAAACTCACCCAATTGCTATCCGCGATGTTTTGTATTATTTAAAAAATGCCGCTCACCTTGAAAAACCTGTTAATCAAGTTTTTGATATCGGCGGCCCTGAAGTTCTTTCATATGCCGACATGATGCAGAAGTTTGCCAAGCTTTCAGGATTGAAAAAGCGTTGGATTATTCGGGTTCCAGTTTTGACCCCAGGGTTATCGAGTTTGTGGATTGGCTTAGTTACACCAGTTCCAACCGCGCTTGCACGTCCGCTTGTTGGTTCTCTCATCAGCGAAGTTGTTGCAGATCCTGCCAAGAGTATTGACGCGCTGATTCCTAAACCTGCTGAAGGTTTAATCGATGTCGAAAATGCCATCAAGTTAGCTCTTTCAAAGATCACTACTCACAACGTTGAAACCCGCTGGTCTGACGCAACAATGCCAACAGCGCCGTGGCAAAAAGCACAGGGAGACCCTGACTGGGCTGGAGAAATGGTGCTGCGCGATCGCCGCGAGAGATTTACTGATGCATCAGTTGAAAGTGTGTGGCGCCAAGTCGAACGCATCGGTGGCGATAACGGTTGGTTTGGTTCAGATTTATTGTGGTGGGCACGTGGAGTTTTGGATCGGTTCTTAGTTGGCGGTGTGGGACTGCGTCGCGGACGTCGTGATCCTGATTTCTTACGCGTGGGAGAAAGCTTAGATTTTTGGCGAGTAGAAGAGTTAGAACCTGGTCACCGCTTAAAGCTGTATGCAGAAATGGTTTTGCCCGGTAAAGCCTGGCTTGAATTCACTGTTACAGAAGAAAACGGAAAGACAAAGATTGTTCAAGAGGCGACATTTAATCCACGCGGATTGGGTGGTCAGTTATATTGGTACGCAGTTTCACCATTCCATTTATTTGTATTTCCAACGATGCTCAGAAACATTGTAAAGAAAGCGAAAGCACATGCATGAGTTCACACCCGAGGTAGAAGCGCTTGCCGCTGAAGTTTTGAAGTACAGCCTCGAGCGCTTGAAAGATGATCCACCACTAGATGGACCACGCAGTGCAGAGGATTTATTTGCAGAAGTTGGAAACACAATCACCGCTAAAGGTTTAGGCGGACATGAAGCGTTGCAGGTATTTACAAATGTTTTAGCAAAGGCATGTATCTCAACTGACCATCCTCGCAACCTTGCATTTATTCCATCTGCACCCAGCGAGTACGCAAACCTTTTTGATTTAGTGGTTGGTGCAAGTGCTTTGTATGGCGGATCATGGCAAGAAGGAGCAGGTGCAGTCTTTGCAGAAAACCAAGCGATTCAGTGGCTTATTGATCTAGCAGGATTGCCATCAACTGCTGGTGGAGTTTTTGTGCAGGGCGGCACAATTGGCAACCTTTCAGCGCTTGTTGTAGCTCGCGCCGAAGCACGTAAAAAGCATTCAAATACAGGGCGTTGGGTCATTGCCTGCAGCGAGGAAGCCCATTCTTCAATTCAATCTGCGGCTAATGTGATGGATGTAGATGTTTTAAAGGTTGCAGTTGATGAAACTGGAAAACTGCAAGGCGCAACTGTTGCTGCTGCAATTGATCAACTTCATGCAACCTCAAACAACCGGGTCTTCGCAGTTGTGGCAACTTCTGGAACAACTAACCTGGGAATTATCGATGACCTTAAGGGTGTTGGTAAAGCCGCTCATGATCGTGGAATTTGGTTCCATGTTGATGGTGCATATGGATTAGCAGCATTGTGCGCACCATCTGTTCGCAAAGATTTTGATGGGGTAGAGGAAGCTGATTCATTTATCGTGGATCCACATAAGTGGTTATTCGCACCTTTTGATGCCTGCGCACTTGTGTATCGCAATCCTGAATTAGCAAAAGAGGCACATTCGCAACATGCTTCGTATTTGGACACATTAAAAGATGATCAATGGTCTCCAAGTGATTACGCAATTAACTTAACTCGTCGCACACGCGGATTACCTTTTTGGTTTTCACTTGCAGCACATGGCACCGATGCCTATTCCGAAGCTATGGAACAAACGCTGACAATTGCTCGTGATGCCGCTGAGTTAGTTCGCAAACATCCAAACCTCGAACTACTTCGTGATCCCGATCTTTCAATCGTCGCATTTACTCGTAAGGGTTGGGCGGCCGCTGATTATCAACAGTGGAGCGATCAATTATTGGCCGATCAGGTTGGCTTTATCCCACCCTCTTCACACCATGGCCAGCCGATTTTGCGATTTGCGATCGTTAATCCTTGGACCAAAATCACAGATATTCAGATGATTTTGGACAGGCTCTAAATCCCACACTTTGAGCTTTCGCTGACATAAGATTTCGGCCATGTCCGCACAAGAAGAGTCAGCGATCAACACTGGCCTCAGCGACCTCGAAGTTCGTATCCTGGATTTCGAAGGCAATTGGTGGCGCTATGCCGGCGCTAAAGAGGCTGCAATCAAGGAGCTTTTCGATTTAACTGCGCCTCGTTACTACCAATTACTCAATGATTTGATTGACCGCGATGACGCCCTAGCTGCCTCACCAATGCTAGTTAAGCGTCTTCGCCGCCTACGTGAGGCCCGTATGGCCACACGTACCGCTCGCTAACCCAGTAAGGAACTTCCGACCCAATCACCCTTCATAACTCCCTGCGGAATTATGAAAAGAGCGGACCCGACCGGTGTTGTCCATTTGTTTAACGCATCGATCATTGCCAACGCCGACTGAATGTCCGTAAATCGTTTCAACTCACTTTGAAATGAAGTAAAAATCAGGCCCGCATCATGGGTGCCATCAGAAAGATAGTTGTCATCGTAATTAACACCCCGACGAGTTATCCCACGATTTTTATCAGTAAATGCCAACTTTGCATGTGCATCCTCTGAAATTTTTGAATCCGTAACAGTCTCACCCGAAGTAGGTGTGCCATCACTGAGTTTTCTTCCGAGTGCATCATTTTTCTTATTAGAAGAGAGCATGTCCCAGGTTCCAAAATTAAAGCGGATTCGACGGATCACCATTGTGGAACCACCAGCAAAATTATCTGGGGATGTACTCCACGTACGTTCGGCAAATTCAGGAGTGCCATTTTTTGCATTTGCTGTTCCATCAAGCTGCCCAAAAAGATTGCGTGGATCATTACCTTCGTTAACCCCGGCAGCGTTTAAGAATCCGCGCTGCTGCCAACGAATTGTGGCAAAAGGAGCTGCATCCCTGGCAAGTTCATGTACCGCATGAAAGACCGAAGTTGGTTCATCGCCCCCAACTTGAATCAGTAAATCTCCGTCACTCCATGCTTTTTCCAACTTATCAATTGAATATGCCGGAATTGAACTTTCTTTGATGGGCCACGAATCCAGGGCGCCTATTTTCTTAAACAAGCTATAACCAAAACCAAAGGTAATCGTTAATCGTGCTGGAAATTCAGCCATTTCAAATTGAGAGTCGCCAATAATCCCTTGACCTTGCGTTAACAGCTCAGCATCTGCTGTAAGAACTCTCATCATTCGACCAACGGCGGCTTTGTCTGCACCATCTACTAAATCAAGTGCTAAATAAGTTGCATGTGCTTGGCGTGCAACTTCAATTCCATTTTGATGCTCACCATAAAAAGGCTCAGTCGCCATCGCAATATCTGTGGTTGGTTGCAATGAAATGGCTGTGAAGCCGCCGGCAGCGAAGATGCTGCCGGCGACCACAACCGCAAGAAGTTGCTTGCGTTTACTCATCAATTACATGCCACCCTTAACGCCGTACTTCTCATCATCCATAGCAATGTCCTTTACGGGCGCTGTGTATGAAAGCGTTTCGCCGTTGCTGAATTCGAGAGTTACCTCGACCTCTTCACCGGCTGTTAGTGCATGATCTAACTCGAGCAACATGACGTGATATCCACCCATGCGAAGCTCAACACTGCCATTGGCTGGAATTACCAACCCACCATCCATCGCGACCATTTCGCCGTTGATGACTTCGTGGATTTCAATGATTCCAGCAACTGGGCTTGAGCCTCCAACAAGAGTGATGTCCTCATCAGAGCTATTGGTGATTGTCATAAATGATCCGGTCATTGATTTTCCTGTTGTTTCATTAACAGGTGACATTGGATCTACTGCACGTACAACCGGCTCTGAAATAGACAGTGCAGGAAGTTCTTCTGCGCTCGAACATGCCGACAATGCGAATACAGCTACAAAAGCCGCCAAAAGGGCAGCCAATTTCTTGAATTTCATTTTTCCTCTTTCATAAATACTTAAAGTCGCATGTAGCCCCAGTGGCTAAATGCGTTAACTAATTAAGTATTGAAAGAGGCGGCGCTCGTAACGAGTACGAGGTCGATACAAAGAACTCTTTAACGCGTGCAATATATGAAATCCGCACCGATACATTTTTTGTTGAAAGAACGTGGAACTCAATAAATGAAAATGGAAGAAGTATCTCTTTCAACAAATAACTTAACTGGCAAATAAGTTGATCCATATGAGCGACCAACTGATATCCAACTACTCCGCCAATAATGTGCGAGTACATCATCGAGTCATTGACTGCGCCACCACCAAATAAAAAGTGGCCCAAGGTCTGAGCGATTAAAACTATGAAAGCAAGCCGTGGTCCCTCAAGCTCTTCAGGAATTGAAATCGATAGCGCTGCAATAATTAACGTGGAAAAAGTTAGTAATTGGGGGATAGCGATAAAACTTCCACCACCAATTGCATGGCCCAGTAAAACGCTGGCCAGTAGCCCCGTGTAGGCAACAACAGCTCGAGCGCGCTTCATTCAGGTAGGATACTTCAGGTGAAGTGGTTGATCCGAGTTCTTGCTCTCATCTCTATTTCTTTCCTTCTTTTATTCTCAGCTTCACCAGCCCAGGCACATGTCAGCGTTGTAAAAACAGTTCCTCAGTATCAAACAACTGTTCCGCAAATTCCCGAACAAGTTGTGATCACCTTTAATTCACCACTGGTAACCCTTGGCTCAAAAAATCCCAACACAATCTCGGTGATTAACTCTGATCGCGAGATCGTTTCCATCGGGTCTGCCGTTGTAGAGGGCGCACAAATCTCGGTTCAGTTAAATCAAGACAATGTGGTCGAGGGCGATTACACCGTTCGATATCGAGTGGTTTCTACCGATGGCCATGGCGTCTCAGGCAGTTATCACTTTGCCGTCGGCCAGGGCCAGATCGCTAGCCAATCTGAAGAAGAGGGCGGTTCCGAGCACGGCTTTTGGCATCTTCACTTAGCTCATGTGCTTGAAGGGGCGGCAGCGCTTCTCCTCATCGGGGGTTGGGCGCTTTACCGCCTTCGTTTTGCGCCTCGGAAATAAAGGCTCTAGATTTGGCGTTAGCACTCTCGGGGTGCGAGTGATAAAGCCCCCGATCAGGATGGACTAACACAAGGAGCACAACTCATGGCAAAGCAGATTGCCTTTAATGAAGAAGCACGTCGCGGTTTAGAGCGCGGCATGAATATCTTGGCTGACGCGGTCAAGGTAACCCTTGGACCTCGCGGACGTAACGTCGTTCTCGAGAAGAAGTGGGGCGCCCCAACAATTACTAATGATGGCGTTTCCATTGCAAAGGAAATTGAACTTGATGACCCTTGGGAAAAGATTGGCGCAGAGCTAGTTAAGGAAGTTGCAAAGAAGACTGATGATGTTGCCGGTGACGGAACAACAACTGCAACTGTTTTAGCTCAAGCACTAGTTCGCGAAGGTCTACGTAACGTAGCTGCGGGATCAAACCCAATGGCGCTAAAGCGCGGAATTGAAAAGGCTGTTGCTGAAATCGTTGCAGAGCTTCTATCAATGGCAAAGGCTGTTGACTCAAAAGAGCAGATCGCTGCGACCGCATCTATCTCTGCAGCAGATGCAACTATCGGCGAGATGATCGCTGAAGCAATGGACAAGGTTGGAAAAGAAGGCGTAATCACAGTTGAAGAGTCAAATACTTTCGGTCTAGAGCTAGAGCTCACAGAAGGTATGCGCTTCGACAAGGGTTACATCTCTCCATACTTTGTAACTGATCAGGATCGCATGGAAGTTGTTCTAGAGGACGCTTACGTATTGATCGCTAACTCAAAGATTGCAAACATCAAAGATCTAGTACCAGTACTTGAAAAGGTTATGCAATCAGGTAAGCCACTATTGATCATCGCTGAAGATGTTGAGGGTGAAGCGCTCGCAACTTTGGTTGTTAACAAGATTCGCGGAACATTCCGTTCAGCAGCTGTAAAGGCACCTGGCTTTGGAGATCGTCGTAAGGCGATGCTTCAGGACATTGCAATCCTTACTGGTGCAACAGTTATCTCAGAAGAGGTTGGACTTCGTCTAGAGGCAGCAGAGCTTGATCTTTTGGGTAAGGCTCGCAAGGTTGTTATCAGCAAGGAAGAGACAACAATCGTTGAAGGCGCTGGAGATGACGCACAGATCAAGGGTCGCGTACAGCAGATCCGTAACGAGATCGAGTCATCTGATTCAGATTACGACCGCGAGAAGTTGCAGGAACGTCTTGCAAAGCTTGCAGGTGGCGTAGCTGTTATCAAGGCAGGTGCAGCAACTGAGGTTGAACTCAAGGAGCGCAAGCACCGCATTGAAGATGCAGTTCGCAATGCAAAGGCTGCAGTAGAAGAAGGAATCGTTGCCGGTGGTGGCGTTGCACTTCTACAAGCAGGCGCTGCAGTGTTCAAGCGTCTAACTGGTTTAACTGGTGATGAAGCAACTGGTGCAAAGATTGTTGAATATGCAATCGAAGCTCCAATCAAGCAGATCGCAGTTAACGCAGGACTTGAAGGCGGAGTTGTTGTTGAGAAGGTACGTCACCTTCCTGCAGGACAAGGTCTTAACGCTGCAACTGGTGAATATGTAGACATGATCAAGTCAGGAATTATTGATCCAGCAAAGGTGACACGTTCTGCATTGCAAAACGCAGCATCAATCGCAGCTCTATTTATTACAACAGAAGCTGTTATCGCTGATAAGCCAGAGAAGGCTGCTGCTGCCCCACAAGGTGGCGGAGATATGGACTTCTAAGTTCAAAAGCAGAAAAAAGAGTAATTAGCACGCTTAACGCCGTCTCTGATTAACACAGAGGCGGCGTTCTGCTTTACCCTTAGACCATGGCCAAGAAGAAGAGCACCACTGCAGCATTTGATGCGCAGGATCTTGCCCGAAATGCAGCCCTTGATGTCGCCGAACTCCGCGATCAAGTTGGCGGATTTGTTTCAGTCGAGTTTGATGATGAAAACCGCGTTGCAACATATTTATTTGAAGCAAACCTTTCAGGGTACAAAGGCTGGCGTTGGTGCATCACCATTGCAAAGGTTGATGAAGATTCACAACCAACAATTTGCGATGTAGTTGTTCTTCCAGGTCCAGATGCATTACGTGCACCTGAATGGATTCCGTATCGCGATCGCATTCTTCCTGGCGATGTTGGCGTTGGCGACATTGTTCCAAGTTCACTTGATGACACTCGTTTAGTTGCAGGACAACAAGCGTTGCCACAGGATGAAGAGCTTGATACTGCGATGGCGGTTGAACTTGGTTTAGGTCGTGCGCGAGTAATGTCTATCGAAGGACGCGATCAAGCTGCAAAGCGTTGGTACGAAGGTGAGCGCGGACCTAACGCGCCAATTGCCCAGTCATCACCAAAGCCATGCCACAGCTGCGGATTCTTTATTCCTATTGCAGGATCATTACGTTCAACATTTGGCGTATGCGCCAACGCAATTGCACCTGATGATGCACGCGTAGTGAGCGTGGATCATGGCTGCGGAGCACATTCCGAAGCGACCTTCACAGAGCCGGTGTTAAACTAAGCACCTGCTATCGCACCCGCGATACGTAATATAAACGAGTAAAGAAAACTAGCAAGGAGCCCCCCATGCCTACAGGACGCGTTAAATGGTTCTCATTAGAAAAAGGTTTTGGCTTCATTGCAAATGATGAAGGCGAAGATGTTTATCTAGCTGCAACATCACTTCCAGAAGGCGTTGCAACAGTTAAGCCTGGAACAAAGCTTGAGTTTTCAATCGCTGACAGCCGCAAAGGCCCACAAGCACTTTCAGTACACATTATTGATGCCCCACCATCACTAGTAGAGAACTCACGTGTTAACAGTGATGATCTTGCAGCGATGATTGAAGACACAATCAAGATGTTGGACAAGGTCGGAAATGGTTTGCGCCATGGACGTCATCCAAATGCTCAAGAGGCTGATCGTCTTGGTCGTGTGCTGCGCGGTATTGCTACTGCGCTGGGTGCTTAAGCCTTTTCTTAAATACCGCTTCGTCGATCTCGACGAATTGTGTAACGAATACCAATTAAGCCAAGCACCGCTCCGCTAACGCATGTCCAAATAAGCTTTGCATCGGCATTTGCTGCAATAGCAATCACACCAGCTATCACCCAGCAGGTAATTCCAATAGCGACTAGAGTTACAGCATTGCGTAGTCGAGTAGTCATGGAAGAAGAGTAATGGGATTTCAGGTTAAAGAGGATGGTAATTGGCGCTCTTTTCGCCATCGTAATTACCGAATCCTCTTCCCTGCCAATACCGTTTCCAATATCGGCAGCTGGGCTCAACGTATTGCGCAGGATTGGTTAGTTCTCGAACTTACAAATAACAACGGAACCTATTTAGGTTTAGTTACTGCGGTTCAATTTGCTCCGGTACTTGCCTTTTCACTACACGGCGGAAAATTGGCAGATCGCTTTAATAAGCGCAAGGTTTTAATCCTCACAAACATTATTGGTGGATCGGCATCTCTTGCCCTGGGCGCATTGGTAATGACAGATCTAGTAGCCCTGTGGCATGTTTTTGTTCTTGCAGGAATATTAGGAATTTCAACGGCAATTGATGCTCCCGTACGCCAAGCATTTACAACTGAGGTTGTTGGGCAGACAGATTTACCGAACGCGGTTTCATTAAATTCAGCTAACTTCAACGCTGGACGATTAGTAGGACCTGCTATTTCAGGTGGCTTGATCGCCGCCTTTGGCACCGGGCCTTCATTTATTGTTAATGGGCTTTCATATTTCTTTGTTATTGCAGCCCTTGCAAACCTTAATGAAAAGGCGTTTTTCCATTTAGATCGTCCGAAATCAGATGGCAATATTCGTGAAGGAATTGCCTACGCAAAGGCACGTCCAGATATTTATGTTGTCATGTTGATGGTTTTCTTCTTGGCAACATTTGGTCTTAACTTCCAGATCTTTAATGCCCTTATGGCAACTCAAGAGTTTGGCTTAGGACCTGCCGACTTTGGTTTGATGGGAACCTTTATCGCTATCGGTTCGCTTTCAGGTGCCATTGGCTCTGCTCGTTTAGAGAGATTTAGAAATACAAAGTTTGTGATTCGTGGAGGAATTGCTTTCTCTGCATCCATCATGGTGCTGTCGATTCTGCCCAATTACATTAGTTATGTGATTTGGTTACCAATCTGCGGAGTCACAGCGCTAACTACTTTGGTTTCAGCAAACTCCATTGTTCAAACAAGTACTGATCCTGCAATTCGTGGTCGGGTAATGGGACTTTATCTGTTGATCTTTATGGGCGGAACACCATTTGGTTCACCACTGATTGGTGCAACCACAGACATCATCGGGATTCGACCAACAATTGCGGCGTGCGGTGCTATCTCACTATCCGCATCGCTTTTCATTTGGTTCACTTACAAGAACCGTGTAACTCTTCCGGCAGATATTTCAGTTGCTGCGGTATTAAAGACTGTTAATCGCAATAACGATTAATATCCCAACAAGTGTAAGTAAAGTTACTAAACGACGAACCTTGTAACTCATTAGGCGGCCTCGAGCACCTTTGATGGAATCGCTTTAACAATTGCAAAAGCAATAGCAATCAGCACAAAAACCATGATGTATGCGCGTGAAATACCAAAGCTATCGCCCAAGATTCCAAGCAAGAATGGGGCTCCGGCAATAGCAGTTCCTGCAGCTAATGAAGCGCGGCCAATAGCCAAATCAGGACGACCATCGCTGAGGCTGATCAGACGAATTGCTGAAAGCGCGAACTGCATTGAAATTCCCATGCCCACCGCTAATAAACACAGTAGTGAAAGCACCATGTTGTGCGATAGCCAGAAACCAACGAAACCAATGAACTGTAAAGAGATCACTGAAAGTAGTTGCGTATCTAATTTAAAATTCTTCAGCAGCAATCCGCCGTACCAGCGACCGATTCCCATTCCGGTACCTAAAGCAACAATGGCAACTGTAGAAATCGCAGCGGTTGAACCAACGCGATCTTTTAATAACGCAGCTGCCCAAAATGAAGTTGCAAACTCACTTGAAATACAGGCAACAAAACCAACCCAGGAAATCCAAAAACGTCCTGAAAGTTTTCCGCCTTGCGGGCCTTCTTCATCAGGGACATGCTCTTCTTCCTCTTTTTCACGTCCAACCAGAAAGAGGATGAGCGCGACAGGTAGAGCTAGTAGCAAACCAAGTCGCCATAAATTTGGATAAGCGATCGCGATAGTTCCAATTAATGCGGTTCCGGTAACAAATCCAGCAGATGCAATTCCGTTAGCTTGTGGAATCGCAACCTCTGCAGCTTTTCCATAATGTGATGACATCTTGGTAAGCATCGTGTTGATGACAACTGATACACCAAAGCCGGTAATTAATGTTGCTGGCAATGTGATGTACACAGGGGGAGAAACTACGAACATAGTTAATCCAACAATGAAGATCGATAGACCAATCCAGCTAGCTTTCGAGCGCCCGTACTTATGAGCGATACGAGGATTTGCCCAGCCCGCAATGATTGAAGCAACTCCCATTGCCGTACCGTGTAAACCAGCGATAGTCAGCGAGGTTCCTTGATCTGCGCGTAATAAGGATTGCGCAGGGCCAAAACCACCTAAATAGAAGTTAACTACCGCAGTCTGGATCGCAACGACCCAGAAAAAACGGTCGCGATGAAAACTCTTTGGCATTAAAGCGCTGCTACAACGTGGTCGATGCACTTAGTAAGTGCTTCAACATCACTTGGATCTACAGCAGGGAACATACCGATACGAAGCTGGTTCTTACCAAGCTTGCGGTAAGGCTCTGTATCAACAATTCCGTTTGCACGAAGTGCTGCAGCAATCTTTGTTGCATCGATTGCATCATCAAAGTTAATTGTTCCAACAACCTTTGAACGCATCGCTGCATCTGTAACAAATGGAGTTGTGTAACTTGTCTTTTCAGCCCATGAGTACAAGATGTCTGAAGACTGTGTGCTTCGACCTGCTGCAAATGACAAACCGCCATTTGAGTTCATCCACTCGATCTGTTCGGCAAGCAACATCAAAGTAACAAGAGCTGGAGTGTTGTAGGTCTGATCCAAGCGTGAATTCTCGATAGCAATTCCTAAATCAAAGAAGGCAGGAACCCAACGTCCGCTTGCCTTGATCTTCTCTGCGCGAGCAATCGCAGCAGGAGACATGATTGCAATCCATAGCCCACCGTCAGATGCAAAAGACTTCTGAGGTGCGAAGTAATAGGTATCAAACTCTTTTGCATCAACCATCAACCCACCTGCAGCAGATGTTGCATCAACTAGAACTAGTGCGCCGTCAGTGCCAGCTGGGCGAATGATTGGCATCGCAACACCAGTTGAGGTTTCGTTGTGGGTCATTGCGTAAACATCGATGCCGGCTTCAGCAACTGAAACAGGATGTGAACCAGGCTCAGCCTTAATGACTGTTGGCTCACCTAGGAATGGAGCTTCCTTTGAGGCAGCTGCAAACTTTGATGAAAACTCACCAAAAACAAGGTGCTGTGAACGCTCTTCAATCAAACCAAAGGTTGCGATATCCCAGAACGCTGTTGATCCACCGTTACCAAGAACAACTTCATAACCTTCTGGCAGATTAAATAGAGATGTAAGACCTTCGCGAACACGCTTAACAACATTCTTCACCGGCTTCTGTCGGTGTGATGTTCCAAGGATTGAGTTTCCACTTGCCGACAAAGCAGCGAGTGCTTCGGGACGAATCTTTGATGGACCGCAACCAAAACGACCATCAACCGGCTTTAAATTAGAAGGAATAACAATGTCTGCGCTCATGGGCTAAGACTACGGGTAGTACCGAGAGAGTTCCCAATCGACAGCGGTGTTAGCCCGCTCATAGCGCAAACGATCGTGCAAACGTGAGTATCGGCCTTGCCAGAACTCAATATTCAGCGGAGTCACTCGATAACCACCCCAATGTGGAGGTCGTGGAACAACACTACCTTCGGGCCACTTTTGCGCAGCGCCTTCATATCGTTGCTCTAGCTCTTCGCGAGATGCAAGTGGTGATGATTGATGACTTGCCCATGCACCGATTTGTGAACCCCATGGTCGCGTTGCAAAGTAATCATCTGATTCTTGCTCAGAAACTTTTTCAGCGATTCCGCTAATTGAAACTTGTCGCTCCATTGCATACCAAGGAAACAGAAGTGAAACATTTTGATTCAATTCAATTCCATGTGCCTTGCGTGATTCGTAATTAGTAAAGAAGGTAAAGCCACCTTCTGAAATATCTTTTAACAAAACTGTTCGCGTAGTAATTTGCCCATCACTTGCTAATGTTGAAAGCACCATTGCATTTGCTTCGACGATCACAGGGTTTTCATGTGCCTGCTTCAACCACATCGCAAAAGATTCAAATGGATTGTCTGGCAAGGTTTCTAAGCCGGCATCGCTGTAGGAGCGACGCATCGCTCTGATCTCGTCGCGGGAAACTAATTCATCGGCCATGGCCCTATCGAACCCCACTTTGCCCCGCGGCGCGATTTTTCAGCGCGCCCTGCAACGCCATATGTAACGCCAACCCTTTATAACAATTATGTAAATGACCACTGTAATGAGAGGTATTTGGTGATTTTCATTTGCTTACCCACGCCTAAAAGTGTGGAATTGAGCCACTAGCGCACACCCTCGTATGCGCAAATCCATCCATGGAGGATATATATGAACAAGAAGCGTTTCGGAGTAGTTGGCTTTGTAGCCGCTGCCGCACTCGCAGTATCTGGCTTGGCTGTTCCAACAGCTAACGCTGCAAACACAATCGTTGTCTGGGCTGACGAACAGCGTGGACCACAGCTTGAAAAGCTAATTGAAGGCAACAAGACAATTGCACCGGGATACACAATCCAGGTTAAGTACTTCTCTGCACTAGATGCTTTGCAAAGCGCTTGGGATAAGTCAACTGCTGCAGGTGGACCAGACATCATTACTGGACCAGCATCATTTGCTTCACAAGGTGCAAAGTCAGGAAAGCTTGCACGACTTGGCGCATCAGCAACAATCACAAACTCAATTCCAAAGGCTGGACTTTCAGCGATGACATACTCAAAGGGACTTTACGGAGTACCTCTTGATGTAGATACAACTGCATTCCTTTGGAACAAGACATTGTTTGGTGCAGATGCACCAGCAACATTTGCAGACATGGTTTCTTACTACACAACAAACAAGTCAGCAAAGGGTCTAACAGGCGGAATTTGTGCATTTGAAGGAACTTGGGGATCACACGCAGTGCTAACAGCACTTGGCGGTGGCGCTTGGGCTCTTAACAAGAACGGCACAGCAAACATGAACACAGTTGCGTTGAACTCAAAGACATTCAAGGCAAATGTTAAGAAGTACCTACTTGATTCATCAGGCAAGTCAACTGGATTCTTCCAGTGGGATGGTTGCGGCGATGCATTCAAGGCAGGAAAAATTCCATTCGCAATTACAGGTGCATGGAACTTTGACGGAATTGAAAAGGCTGGCGTTAAGTTCGGTCTTGGTGCAACACCTGGACTAACTTCATCAACAAAGGGTGCTCAGTGGGTTAACTACTCAGGCGCATTCCTAACTTCATATGCAGCATCACACGGTGTATCACTAGGTGCTAACAAGGTTATGAAGTGGTTTGCTAGCGAAGCTGGTCAGGCAAAGATGAGCGCGCTTTCAGGCCGCCCACCTGCCAACACAGCTGCTGCTGGTGCAGTTACAAACCCAAGCACTTTGGGTGTTGCTAAGGCTGCATTGACAGGCACACCACAAATCAGCCCAGCTCTTGATAACAAGACTGGTGGTAGCAACTGGTACGACGTACTAGGTGGCGTATATACAGATATCTTCACAAAGGGTAAGTCTGTAGATGCAACACTTGATGCTGCTGCAGCGATTTTGGCGAAGAACTTCGCTAACTACGCTACAAACGGCTAATTTGAAGAAATAGTAAAAACACCCACCGTCGTGCATAGTGCGACGGTGGGTGTTCTACTCCACAGAACCAAAAGAAACGAGATCAGTACATGATGTATCGCCTCGCAGGATTTACTGGATTACCTGCACAAATCCTAAAAATGGGATTGATGGCACTGATCGACTCATTTTTAATCTGGATGTTTTTCGCAGCTCTTGCAAAGGAATCAACGCCACTTTCAGTTGTGATTGCCTGTGTTTTTATTGCAGCTAATTTCGTTTATTTTGCAAAATTCACTTTGCCATTAAAGTTTTTATTACCAGGCATGATTCTGCTCTTAACATTTGTTTTGGTCCCACTTGTTTATACAGTGACGATGTCAGGATTTAATTACCGAACAGGTAATGAAATTTCCAAGGATGCGGCTATCGAACAGATTATTGCTAATGGCCTAGCACCGGATGCAAATAACACCGGTTATGACATGACCTTAGGTAAGTTTGAAGGCGACTGGTCTGCATTACTGCTTGAACAAGGTACAGCTAAAGTTTATTTAGCTACCCCAAAAGAAGTTAAAGAAATAACCTCGGGTTTTGAAGCAAATGAATATGGAATTCCAAATACTTACCCTGGATTCTCTGAAGTAACTCCAGATGATGCCTCTACGCAAGAGGCAGCGATTGTGGCTTTGAAATTCCCACTTGGTCAAGGACAGTTCATCGCACCTCAGGCATTAGATTTTGCTGCATTGCTTACCCAAGCTATGAGTTATGACGAAGCGACCGACACTCTCACCAATAATTCGACGGGTGCAACTTACAAACCCAATGATGAGGGAAATTTCGTAAATATTAATGACCCAACAGACAAGATCTTGCCGGGTTGGCGCGCGTGGAATATTTTCAGAAACTACACCCACCTGCTCACAGACCCTGTTGTCCGAGGCCCATTTATTGGCGTATTCATTTGGACAATTTCATTCGCCTTTTTAACCGTATTGAGTATGTTTTCGGTTGGATTGCTGCTTGCAATTGTTTTAAATAGAAAAATCAAGTTACGCCGCTTTTATCGCTCAGTTTTGATTCTTCCGTATGCCATCCCAAGCTTTATGAGTATTTTGATTTGGGCTGGAATGTTTAATCGCCAATTTGGTGCGATTAATGCATTATTTGGAACTCAAATAGATTTTATGAATAGTCCTACCTTGGCGAAGATGGTGATTTTGATTGTCAATCTTTGGCTTGGCTTCCCATACTTCTATCTGATTTGCTCAGGAGCACTTCAAGCAATTCCTGCCGAATTGGAAGAAGCCGCATCATTAGATGGTGCATCTACCTCTCAGATTCTTCGAAGAATTAAACTGCCATTGTTACTGCAAATTCTGTCTCCATTGTTGATTGCTTCATTTGCCTTCAATTTCAATAACTTTAATATCGTGTATTTGCTGACAGGAGGCGGGCCTACTGATGTGCTTGCTGGCAAGGCAGCGGGTGCAACCGATATTTTGATCACATACACATACAAGACCGCATTCGGATCTAATGAACAGAACTTAGGTTTAGCCTCTGCTATCTCAGTTCTGATCTTCTTTATTGTTGGTGGCTTATCTCTCTGGAGTCTTCGCCGTTCAAAAGTATTGGATACCTTCTAATGACAATTCGTACTAGCGAAAAGCGCTCATTTCTTCCTAAAGATTTCTGGTCGCACATATTTATTTGGGTCTTAATTCTTTTTACCCTATTTCCAATTTACGTTGTAATCACTAGCTCCTTCAATCCAACGGGCTCTCTTGCAACTTCTGAGCTCTGGCCAAAACTTTGGAGTCTGGATAATTACAAAGTTCTATTTACCCTTGAGTCGGTTCCGTATTTAACGTGGGTGAAGAACTCCATGATTATTGCCTCAATAAACGCTGTAATTTCAGTGTTTATTGGTGCCGCGTCAGCCTTTGCCTTCAGCAGAATGCGCTTCAAGGGGCGCAAATTCGGTCTTCAGGCTTTGCTACTTGTTCAGGTATTTCCATCCTTCTTAGCCTTAGCTGCGATTTACGTGATGATGGAACATGTTTACACAGTGTTTCCGGTAATTGGTCTCGGAAGTCTTGGTGGATTGCTATTAATTTATCTCGGTGGATCCATGGGTGTTAATGCATGGCTGCTTAAGGGGTACATCGACACTATTCCTATGGAGCTTGATGAAGCAGCCCGTATTGATGGAGCTAGCACCTTTCAGGTTTATTGGTTGATCTTCTTTCCATTGGCAGCACCAGTGCTTGCTGTCACCGCATTGCTTTCTTTTATTGGAACATTTAATGAGTTTGTCCTTGCCTCGCTCTTCCTGCAAGATATAAATAGTCGAACAGTGGCTGTTGGGTTGCAACAATTTGTTGGTCAACAATTTGGGCAAAACTGGGGACCTTTTGCAGCAGGCTCATTACTGGCTGCGATTCCATTGGTTGCAATCTTCTTATCTATGCAGCGATTTATTATTGGTGGTTTAACCCAAGGAGCGACAAAAGGATAATGAAAAATTATCCACATCACGATGGAAGCGACCTTTATGTAAGTAATAGCGCTCCTGAAGTTGGAACGAAAGTTACTTTGAAGGTTCGCATTCCAAATAGTTATAGCTTTGACAATGCCATGGTTCGGATTTATCACGATGGCGAGCCTCGCATATTTGAGATGAAGCTCGGCAAGAAGGGTGAAGTCGAATCGTGGTATCAAGTCACAATTGATATTTTGAACATTCAAAACTCTTATCGCTTCGGTTTTATAGGCGGCGGTAAGTATGAATGGTTAAATGCACGTGGCTTATTTGATCACGATGTTCATAGCAACAATGATTTTCAGATTGTCGCCATTCCAGCTAATCCTGAATGGATTAAATCTTCAGTTTTTTATCAAATCTTCCCTGACCGATTTGCCCGCTCTGGCAAGGTAAATATCACTCCAGACTGGGCTTATCCACGAGATTGGGATTTACTCCCTCGGGGAAGAGGCAAGTTCACAGGCCAAGAGCTTTATGGTGGCGATTTGTATGGTGTTCAGGAACATCTCGACCATGTGACGGAACTTGGGGCCAATGGAATTTACTTCACGCCGATCTTTCCTTCACGTTCTAATCATCGTTACGATGCAACGAGTTTTGATCATGTTGATCCGATTCTGGGTGGGGATAAAGCTTTTCAATCTCTGATCAAATCAGCCAAGAAAAACGGAATTCGAATCCTTGGCGATTTAACTTCAAACCATTGCGGTGCTGGACATAACTGGTTGGCAAAAGCAAAGAAGGATAAGAAATCCAAAGAACGGACCTATTTCTTCTGGGACAAATCAATTAAGTGGGGATATGTCGGTTGGTACGGTCTCGAATCTCTTCCAAAATTAAATTATGCATCTAAGGCGCTACGCAAAGCGGTGTATGAAGGCAAGAACTCAATCGTTAAGAAGTGGATTTCACCAAAGTTTGGTATGGCCGGTTGGCGTATAGATGTCGGAAACATGACTGGTGTCCAAGGTGCCGAAAATCATCACGTTGAAGTGATGCAAGGAATTCGTAATGCAATGCATGAAGTCAATCCAGATACCTGGTTAGTCGCTGAAAACGGTGACTTCATTGCAAGTGATTTGAATGGTCTTGGGTGGCAAGGCGCGATGAACTATCAAGGATTCATGCGCCCCTTTTGGAATTGGATTAACCGCAATCCTGAGATCACTGGCGGTTTCCAAGGATTGCCTTTTGCAATGCCAAAGATCAACGGAAAGCAGCTGGTCGAATCCATTGGCGAGTTCAACGCTTCAATTCCATGGCGTTCACTAACTGCAAGCATGATGCTTTTAGATTCACATGACACTGCTCGTTTCAGAACAGTTGTTTTAGGGGATATTGAGGCACATAAATCAGCCATGACAATGATGCTTTCATATCCGGGAGTCCCTTCTATATTCGCCGGCGATGAAATTGGACTTGAGGGCTCATGGGGTGAAGATGCTCGCAGAACCATTAATTGGGAGGATCGCAGTGGATGGGATCACCAATTCTTTGCAGAGGTTAAAAAGCTTGTAAAGCTACGTAAAACACAGGATGCACTCATTAATGGTGGATTACGTTGGGTTGTAGTTGAGAATGATTTCATTGTTTACCTGCGCGAATCTAAGAAACAATCCCTTTTGGTCTTAGTTTCAAGATCTGCGATTAATGCAACTATTGATTTAAGCTCTTATGGATATAAAGTTTCAAAAACTTTGTACGGGCAAGAAGTTACCGGAGAGATATTTACTGTTAAATCAGATTGTGCCGTACAAGCCATTTGGGTAGTAAATTGAAAGCAAAAGGCTTAATAGGTCTAACAAGTATTTTGGTTTTAGCTTTATTTCAACCAAGTGTTGCAGCAACGGACTTGACTGAGCTTTTTCGGCCTGCGATTCGTGGCTCACAAAGTGATGAGTCAGTTTACTTTGTAATGACAGATAGATTTAATAACGCTAACACTGAAAATGATAACGGAGGAGTTTCTGAGGGAAGATTTTCAAGTGGATATGTTCCTGACGAAATTGGTTGGTGGCATGGTGGAGATTTCAAGGGAATTACTGAGCGAATTCCTTATATCCAAAAAATGGGTTACACATCAATTTGGATCACACCACCGGTAAAACAAATAACCTTTCAGGGTTCATCATCTTCATATCATGGCTATTGGGGATTAGATTTCATGACCGTTGATCCCCACCTAGGAACTGAGGCAGAGTTTAAAGAGTTAGTTAAAGCTGCACACGAGGCTGGCTTGAAGGTCATAGTCGATGTGGTTGCCAATCACACGGCAGATGTAATTCAATTCAAAGCTAATGCTACGGAGTACCTAGAAAGCAATAAATTTCCTTATAAAGATGCATTGGGTAAGAAATTCATACCTTCTGTTTATGCAGGCAAAGTTAATTTTCCTAAATTATCGTCAACTAAGTCTTTCCCGTATGTGCCAATTTTAGATAAAAGCAATGCCAAAGTTAAGAATCCAAATTGGCTCAATGATGTAACTAATTACCACAACAGAGGAAACTCCTCATTTACCGGTGAGTCCTCATTAGATGGCGATTTCTTTGGCCTTGATGATCTCTTTACAGAAAAGCCCAATGTCGTAAAAGGTTGGACGGATGTCTGGAGCCATTGGATTAATGAGTTCGATATCGATGGTATGAGAATCGATACCTTCAAACATGTGAATCCAGAGTTCTGGAAAGCCGTGATTCCAAAGGTTTTAGAAGTTGCTAAGAAGAAAGGTAAGAATGATTTTCCAATCTTCGGTGAAGTTGCCGACTCAGATACATTCTCTTTGGCCTCATATCTAAGAAGCGGTCAAACCCCCAGCGTATTAGATTTTGCGTTTCAGAAGCAGGTTGCGAATTATCTTCGCTTTGGTACATCAACGGATGGTTTAGTTTCTTTATTCAACGCCGATGACTTATATACAACATCAGCCACCAACGCTTACCAACTTGCAACTTTCTTGGGTAATCACGACATGGGAAGAATTGGTTTGCAATTGAGTAAGGCGGTTGGAGAAAATCAAGACGCGGTCCTTCTTGATCGAGCCCTACTTTCAAATGCGATGCTCTTTTTATTGCGCGGTGGACCCGTTACCTATTATGGCGATGAAGTTGGAATGATAGGAACGGGCGGAGACAAGGAGTCTCGCCAAGATATGTTTCCAACTCAAGTCATTGATTGGCAAAATGAAGCGCGAATAGGTTCCCAGCCAATAGGAACTAAGAGCTCATTTGATCTCGCTAATCCACTTCGCACGCAGATTTCAACGCTGCAATCTCTAATAAAAGAGAATCCAGCTCTCAGAAACGGTGTTCAGCAGATCAGATACTCCGAAAATGGGGTATTCGCAGTCACTAGATACGCTGCAGGACGTGAGTATTTAGTTGTATTCAACTCAAGTGATCAGGCACGATCTGCAAAAATATCATTTGACAGCAGGAGTGCGCAGTGGAGTTCGGTGCTTGGAGACTGCACCTTTGCTCCAGGGACCGCCTTAGAAATTAAGGCCCGCAGTTATTGTGTGATCAAGGGCGAGTTTGAATCAGGATCTGTTGGATCTCAACCGGTGGCATTGTTGAAACCGATTGAAACTGCAATCACCGGGGATCTGGTGCAATTAAGTGCACGAGTTGCAGGTGGTGATTACACAGAGGTTTCGTTTTCAGTGAAGGCGCCAGGTAAGAGCTGGCTCCATGTCGGCACTTCGGATCGGCGAACCTATGCTGACTCAAAAACTAGCGGCGGACTCCACCGTGTCTTTATAAATCCAAGAAGCTTTAAGAGCGGAGCAACGGTAGAAGTTATAGCTGTATCGCGAAGCGCTAACGGAGAAAAGAGAGTTTCAGAAATTATTAAATATAAGATTAAGTACTAAGCCAGAATCGTAAAGGTTCATTCAGGTACTTTGCCCATGATCTTTCATTGTGGCTACTTCGTTTGTAAACCTTACTGTGGAAATTATTAGTAAAACCTCTTTGGTGCATTAACTCATCAACAAGTGATTGAAGTTGCACATACTCTTTATCTAAACCTTTATCTCCGCGACTCATCCAGATCTTGTGATGCGCAGGTAGCGCGCTAACCATCGCATTGGCAAAGCTCTCATCACTAATTACCCAATGAGGAGAAAGCGCTAACGCCGTTGAAAACTTTTCGGGGTGTTTGATAGCCGCATATAAAGTGGCTAGCCCACCCATACTTGAGCCAATAACAGCGGTTTTGGCTGGTGTTGCAAAGGGTGCAATTGCAGGCACGATCTCATTAAAAATGCTCAGCAGGTACTCGTCGGAGTGAAGCTTTACAGAGGGATCAGAAATCCTCCAACGAGGATCAACGTATTCACCATTTGAAAAGAATTGTTGTGGCGCTAAATCCTTGGCTCGCCCCCACGGATTCTGCTTAGAAGAGCTGTGCCACACAGCGATAATCGCTGGGGGATTGATACCTAACTCTTCGCTGACATGAATAGCAGATTGCGCCATCTTCCATGTCTGCCCCCGATGGGTAGAGGTTTTGCCATCAAAGACATTTTGGCCGTCATGCGCGATCAGTAATCGATCTGTGCCTTGCTTAGGAATCCAGTAATCAACGGTTCGATCGCCAAATTGAGCGCGAATAACCTCGCCTGGAACCCCACGAACTTGGATGCGCTTTATCTCCTGCATGATGATTTAATCATCCCATGTCACAGCCAAAAACATCAATCATCTGGTTTCGCCGTGACCTTCGAATCAATGATCATCCAGCGCTTTTAGCTGCGATTGAATCATCAGAGCAGATAATTCCGCTATTCATTCTGGATAAGAAACAGATTGATGAAGCCGGCTCAAAATTATTGGCGTACATGAGCCAATCTCTTCGCAAACTCGATGAATCTTTAGGAAACAAACTTCACATCATCGAAGGCGATCAGGTTGAGGTCCTAACGACTTTGATTAAAAAGTATGGAGTCGAACAGGTTCATATTTCCGATGAGTACGAACGATACGGCGCAGCACGAGATGCTCGGGTAGAAGCTGCAGGAATTACTTTAATTCGTACAGGAAGCCCATACGCCGTCACACCGGGGCGCGTTGTAAAGCCAAGTGATGGAACTCCATACAAGGTGTACACGCCCTTTTACAAGGCGTGGTGCATACATGGTTGGCGAGCACCGGCGGTGACTCCGAAGAAATTTAATTGTGTAGAACCAACCTCGGAATATCGCGCCTTTCCCGATTTTGTGATGCCTGATGGCGTTTCAGTAATTGAGGCTGGCGAAGAGGCGGCGCTAAAGCGTTTTAAGGCCTTCACCAAGAGCGGCTTAGATTCCTATGATGAAAATAGAAACTTTGCAGCAATCGATGGAACTTCAAAGATGAGTACGTATCTGAAGTTTGGCGAGATCCACCCACGCACACTTCTGCAAGGTTTGGGCGAGAGCAAGGCCCATGACACATTCCGTAAAGAGATTGCTTGGCGCGAGTTCTATGCAGATGTTCTATTTAACAACCCGATGACAGATGTTCAGTACTACTCAGAAAAGTTTGCGCAGATGCGTTATGACAAACCAGGTGCTCAATTTGAAGCCTGGTGTGAAGGAAAAACCGGCTACCCATTTGTAGATGCAGCGATGCGACAGTTAGTTCTTGAAGGTTGGATGCATAATCGAACCCGCATGGTTGTGGCCTCATTTCTTGTTAAGGATCTGCACCTGGAATGGCAATTGGGCGAAAGATTCTTTGCTGATCACTTAGTTGATTACGATGTTGCTTCTAATGCACATGGGTGGCAGTGGACCGCTGGAAGTGGCACAGATGCTTCACCGTATTACCGTGTCTTCAATCCAATTGAACAAGGTCGACGTTTTGATGAAAATGGCGATTACATTCGCAGATATGTGCCAGAACTTGCACACCTTTCAGCCTCAGAAATTCATGAGCCCTGGCTCTTCCTTGATGGATATAGCAAAGGTTACTCAGAACGAATTGTCGATCACGCTGTAGAGCGCTTGGAATCCTTAGCTCGATTACAGGAGATCAAAGCTGATAAACCCCTAGGCCCTCACGCTTAGCTTTGTACATCGCGTTATCTGCGCGAACAAGTAAATCTGGTTCACCTTTATTTTCTGCAACACCAACGCTGACGCCTAACCGAATCTCTTGATTGTTGATGTGAAATGGATATGAAAGCGTTGCCTTAAGCGCAAGCGCAACTTCAACCGCACTGTCCTGTTTGCCTTCAATCAGAACCCCAAACTCATCTCCGCCCAATCGCGCAAGAAGAGCACCTGCCGGAAGCGCTCGTTCAAATCGCATCGCCACCTGCTGCAAAACCTTGTCGCCGGTCTCATGTCCATGAATATCATTTATCGGCTTAAAGCCATCTAGATCAAGCAAAAGCAGCGAACCTTGTTTTTCCAAGAAGGAATCTATTTCACTGACTAAACGTCTTCGATTAGGTAATCCCGTTAACTCATCTGTTCTTGCAAGAATTCTCTCTTCACCAATATTTCTAGCTTGGGTTAAAGCGATAGCCATTCGAGTAAAGGCAAGAGCCAAGGTCGCAATTGCTGGTACCAAGACAAATGTTGGGAAGTAATGTGGCCGGATAGCTATTAATGCTAAAAGTGTTGCGCTGAGTGAAACCGAGATTGAAACCAAAATAGGACTTAAACCATTTCCGCTCTCTTCATCAACACCTGTCTGCCAAAAACTTTCGGCGATCACCACAAAACCTAGTAACCAACCAGTGTCTAGCCAACTTCCAAAGAGGTATTGATTATTTGTTTGCTGCCACAGAAAAATGAAATCGGTGAGTGCATATAGTGATGTGCCAACACAGAGAATCAATCCACGATATGAAAAACCTTGCGCTGCCATAGCAGCAATTACTATCGCTAATAAGATCACATCTGAAATCGGAAACATGACCGCAAAGAATGTTCCGCTCAAGTCACCACCAAAATGTGGAAGTAGTGGCTTCAAAAATACCGCCGATCCCAACGTTCCTAACCCCAGGCCCACAATGGAAGCATCAATAATCTCTAAAAGGCGTAGCTTCCTAGAGGCAACCAATAGGCGCGGCAGTGAGATCAAGGCAATCGGATAGAACAAGAGATAAAAAAGATCTGAAATCTCTTGCCCAAATGTTGCAGGTAGAAAGGATGATGAAGAGGCTAAAAGCGAACCTACGAGCCACAATCCAATAGAGATCGCGGTAAATGGTTTTGTGAATCGATCACTAATACGAGGCGCAGAAAGTATGGAAAGAATCGCAGCAAGCGGTACAAGGTTGTAGGCAATGAGCTCTACCCAGTTACTACTGACCCCTTGGTGCAGCGAGATATAGATTCCAAGTGTTATTAATCCCGCCCAACGCGCAAGGTGCATGCTTCGAGAGTAGGAAGGTTCAGAGAGTTAATGAATAGGGTTTCCCATAGATACAAAAAATCCCGC
>ERZ1034365.108-NODE-108-length-43811-cov-6.984543_pt1 | contig 43811 bp, 35 predicted proteins | sample MGYA00520615_ERZ1034365 | MGnify/ENA primary metagenome ERZ1034365 (study PRJEB33736, sample SAMEA104284505) | Azolla filiculoides | biome: Urban; feature: Water surface; material: Ditch water | place: Netherlands | collected 2015-10-28 | depth 0-0.1 m ...
TGGCCGCATCGCTTGTGACCTGTCACCTGCTGGGTACCCTGTGGGCAACAGCTGTGCATAAATCCGGGCACGTCGTTGGCATGATCACCGGTGTCAAGGACGCCATGGCTGATGATCCGGAGCTGAAATTCTACAAGCAGGTCCCCGCGCCGCGCTTTGCCAAGAATCTTTCTGATTCCGTCGGCCCGGCAATTACCGAAGTCATTCTGGTCTCTGGCATTCTGATCTGTCTTGTCTGGCCCCTGATCGAGCTTTTCGGCTGGATAAACAAATTCATCCCGTCGTATTGATCTGACAAGCAGTTCTGCTCAGGAAGGGCTTGCGCAGTCAGCAAGCCCTTTGACTTTTGGGGTGCAATCTTGGCCACATACGATATCGAGAAATTTCTCGGAATGCTTTCCACATTCGCAATCCTAATACTCGCTCTGCTCGGCCAGCCCGTGGGTGATGGCGTAGCGGATCAGTTCGCCGCTGTTGGCGATGCCCATCTTGTGCAGGATATGGGTCTTGTGGGTGCTGATGGTCTTGACGCTCAATGAGAGTTCCTGGCCGATCTCGGTCAGGCCCATGCCCCTTACCAGCATGTTGAAAACCTGGTATTCGCGGTCGGAAAGCAGGTCGTGTGGCAAGGTCTCAACGACAGGGCGGATGTCCCGCACCATGAGTTCGGCGACTTTTTCACTGATGTAGACGCCGCCCGCCGCCACCCGGCGAATGGCGGCGAGCAGGACTTCACTATCGCTTTCCTTGGTCAGATAGCCGGAGGCGCCCGCGTGGATAGCCCTCACCGCATATTGCTCTTCGTGATGCATGCTCAGGATGAGAATGGGCAGGGCGGGCTTTTCGTCCTTGATCATGCGCACCAGATCGAGCCCGCTGCGACCGGGCATCGAGATGTCGAGCACCAGCATGCCCCAGTCCTTCTCACGGACCAGATGCATGACTTCGACGCCGTTGGCTGCTTCCCCGGTGACGACAAGGTCGTCGGTATCTGACAGGATCTGTTTGAGGCCGTCACGGATGATGGCGTGGTCGTCGGCCAGTAACACTTCGATTTTTTGCATTGTTTCCTCACTATCCCTGTTCTGCCGGAATTCGAACTTCGACCAGCGTTCCTTCGCCGGGCGCGGTGGTCAGATTGAAGGCGCCCCCCAGGATCTGGACGCGTTCCTTCATGCCGATAAGGCCGATGCCTGTCGATTTTCCGACGAGATCGTCAAACCCGGTACCGTCATCCTGAATGGATAGTAGCCAGTGGTTTTCAGACAGGATGAGCCGGACATCGACATTCCCAGCCTTGGCATGCCGGGCGATATTGGTCAGCGACTCCTGCAGAATGCGAAACAGGGTTGTCGCCGTGGTGCTGCCGTTTTCCGGGTCTTGTTCAGGCAGGCTCAGATTGACACTGACCCCGGTTCGCTCGGAGAACTGGGCCACATACCAGTTGGCGGCGGCTGAAAACCCCAGGTCATCGAGCACCAGCGGCCTGAGCTCTGAAGAGATCCGGCGCACGGCTGAAATGCTGCCATCGATCAACTTCTTGATCGAGCCGACTTTTTTCTCGAGTTCCGGCTGCGCGGCCTGGAGGCGGCTGCCCAGCCAGGAGACTTCCATCCGGATACCGGTCAGCGACTGCCCCAGCTCATCGTGCAACTCGCGCGAGATGCGCAAGCGCTCCTCTTCCCGCACATTCTGCTGCGCCGCCGAGAGGGCATGCAGTTGCCGGTTGGTTTCGATCAATTCATGTTCTGCCCGCTGGCGTTCGGAAAGATCACGGAATACCGCGGTGACAAGGATCTCACCGCGAAACGTCGTGGTAGACAAACTGAGTTCGACCGGAAACTCCGTCTCGCCATGCGCCAGTGAAATGATGCCAAGCAGCGCCAGCCCGGATTGAGACTGCCAGCCTTCATTAAGATAGCGCATGAAGTTGAGGGCCAGTGCTTTTGGCTGACTTTTCAACAAGACATCATCAATCTGCTGGCCCAATACCTCGTTGGCCAGGAGACCGAACATGCGCTCGGCAGCGACATTGAAGAGGATGACTTCTCCATTCGAATCGACCGTCAGAATGGCGTCGCGTACCGACTGCACCATGTAACGCAGCTTGGCATCACTCTCCTTGAGTGCAGCCTCGAGATGCTCCTTGCGAAAGAGATTGAGGATGACCAGGAAGGTTGCCAGCACGATGAAGACAATGACCAGCAGCACCCCGCCGGCAATCGGCACGGCAACCCGGCGCCACGGGATGAGTGCATCATCCTCGTTGACCGCCGGGGAGACCATGAGGGGATATTTGCTGACCATGTGGTAACCGACAAACCAGCGCTCCCCCTGGGCATCAAAGCTGGTGATGACCAGTTCCTCCTCGGCCTGCGCCTTGAGTTCTGCCAGCAGGCGGGCATCGACGAGCGTTTTTCCTAGCTGCTCCTGGTCCTGAGGTTGCCCGGCAAGAAGAACACCATCACGGCTAAGCAGCAGGATGCGGCTGACGAAATCCAGGCTGATGCTCTCGTACAGGGATTCAAAATATTCGATGTTGATGGCCGAAACGAGGACGCCCCTGAAGGCACCCGAGGGATCGACGAGGCGCATCGACAGGTAATAGGTCCACAGGCCATCGATCTGCGCCCGTTCAGGCCGGGAAATATAGATTTCATCATTAGGCGCCTCAACAAAGTGGCGGAAAAAATCACGTTGCGCGACCAGAAACGGGGACTTGAAATCCTTGCGGGATGAATTGACCACCATGCCATCAGCGTTGACCACGAACATCGACTTGACCTGCGGCAGTCCGGCGATCCGCGCCTGGAGCATGAGGCGGATCGGAGGGCTGGCCAGTGAAAGATGGCGCCCGATATCGTCGGAAAGACGCTCCCGCGCCCCTCGCATGGAGATTGAAACACCATCAAACGCACGGGTCGTCTGTTCAGAGAGAATCCTGCTCAGGCTGGCGACTTCGCCCTTGGCGTGTGCCAGTTCCCGTTCATGCAAATCAAAGAGCAGGAATGCAGCACCAATGACCAAGGAAAGGATCATCGCCAACGAAAGCAGCAGCACCGCCTTGACCGACTGGCTACGCCGTAGAACAGCGATCGTCGGCATCAATTTATTCACTGGTTATCCTTGCTCTCCACTACGGTACGGTCACACTGAAAACAGTTCGATTACTGCGCCGCTTCTGCCACCCGCCGCGCCCTGACAGCCGAGGCCAGGCGCTCCAGCAGGGCAACGCTGTCGTCCCAGTTGATGCAGGCATCGGTGACGCTCTGGCCGTAAACCAGCGGCTTGTCCGGCGAGATGTCCTGGCGACCCTCGACCAGGTGCGATTCGACCATGACGCCGACAATGCGGTCCTCGCCGCCGGACAACTGGGCAGCGACGTCGTCACAGACTTCCATCTGCAGCTTGTATTGCTTGCGGCTGTTGCCGTGCGAAAAATCGACCATGAGGCGGGCCGCCAGCCCCGACTTGGCGATTTCGGCGCAGGCCGCTTCAACACTGGGTGCGTCGTAATTCGGCTCCTTGCCGCCGCGCAGGATGACGTGGCAGTCCTCGTTACCCATGGTCGAGACGATGGCGGTGTGGCCGGACTTGGTGACCGAGAGGAAATGGTGCGGCGAATTGGCCGAGCGGATGGCGTCGACGGCAATACGCATGTTGCCATCGGTGCCGTTCTTGAAGCCGACGGGGCAGGAGAGGCCGGAGGCCAGTTCGCGATGCACCTGCGACTCGGTGGTGCGGGCGCCGATGGCGCCCCAGGAAATGAGGTCGGCCGTGTATTGCGGCGTGATGGTGTCGAGAAATTCGGTCGCGCAGGGCAGGTCCAGCTCGTTGATCTCGAGCAGGATGCGGCGGGCCAGACGCAGGCCTTCGTTGATGCGGAAGGTGTTGTCCATGCGCGGGTCATTGATCAGGCCTTTCCAGCCGACCGTGGTGCGCGGCTTCTCGAAATAGACGCGCATGACGACGATAAGGTCATCCGCGAATTTTTCGGCCTCCTTGGCCAGCTTCTTTGCGTAGTCGATGGCCAACCCGTAGTCGTGAATCGAGCAGGGGCCAATGACGACGAGCAGGCGGTCATCGGCGCCATGCAGAACACGGTGGATGGCCTGGCGGGCAGCATAGGTCGTCTGCGCGGCCCGCGTGGACACCGGATACTCGCGGAAAACGTGAGCCGGCGGCACCAGCTCCTTGATTTCCTTGATGCGCAGGTCGTCGGTATTCGGTTTGCTTTGCGGCGTCATGGCCAGCCTCGATCAGAAATGCTTGATAATCCAGCATTCTACCGGATGCCCGGTAGCCGGGTTGACCAAGCTGAGGCTCAGGGCAGCTGCGTCAGATAGTTCGCGATGGCAACGATTTCTTCATTCTTCAGGCTTGCCGTCGCAATGCTCATCAACTGGTTATTGCGCACGCCGGACTTGTCGCGATAACGGGTGATCGTCGTCTGCAGATAGGGCAGTTTCTGGCCGGCCAGCCGGGCGATGGCATCGTTGCCGCGCGCCTGCTCGCCGTGGCAGCGGACGCAGAGCTTGGCGTACAAGTCCTTGCCCTTGGCAACCTGCGCCGCATCCGCAGCCGATGGCCGAACGGGCATGTTGGCGTAGTAGGCGGCAACCTGCACCCGCTCTTCGTCCTTGAGCACCTTGATCAGGCCCTGCATGAAGGCATCCTTGCGCTCGCCGGAGCCGAATTTGCGGATCTGTTCCAGCAGATAGGCCGGATTCTGACCGGCCAGGTTGGGAACCTCAGGCGTCTTGCTGATGCCGTCCTCGCCGTGGCAGTTGGCGCAAAAGAAAGTGGCCTTCTTGCCGGCATCGACCGCCGCCCGCAAGGCAACCGGATCCCCGCTGAGTGCCTTGAGGCGATCCTGCGCGGCGCTGGGCGTCGGAACCGATTGAGCAAACGCCGAAGCGGACAACAGACCAGCAAACAGAACAACAATTGCGCGCATCACAACACCCCCTCCATCATGTTGAAACATTATGCCGTTCCGCCCACGGTCAGTCCATCAATCCGCAAAGTCGGCTGACCGACGCCAACCGGCACGCTCTGGCCATCCTTGCCGCAAGTGCCGACGCCGGGGTCGAGTTTGAGGTCGTTGCCGATCATCGAGACACGGGTCAGGGCATCGGGGCCGTTGCCGATCAGCGTCGCCCCCTTGATCGGGCGGGTTACCTTGCCATCCTCGATAAGGTAGGCCTCGCTCATCGAAAAAACGAACTTCCCGCTCGTGATATCGACCTGGCCGCCACCGAAATTGGCGGCGTAGATGCCCTTCTTGACCGACTTGATGATCTCTGCCGGATCGTGCTGGCCAGCCAGCATCATGGTGTTGGTCATGCGCGGGATGGGCAGGTGGGCGAAGGATTCGCGGCGCCCGTTGCCGGTCGGGGCAACGCCCATCAAACGGGCATTCAGGCTGTCCTGGAGGTAGCCCTTGAGGATGCCATCCTCGATCAGCACGGTACGTTGCGTGGTGTTGCCTTCGTCGTCGATATTGAGCGAACCGCGACGGTCGGCGATGGTGCCGTCGTCGATGACGGTGACGCCCTCGGCCGCAACGCGCTGGCCGACCCGGCCGCTGAAGGCTGAACTGCCCTTGCGGTTGAAGTCGCCTTCCAGCCCGTGGCCGACCGCTTCGTGCAGGAGAATGCCGGGCCAGCCCGAGCCGAGAACGACCGTCGTCTGGCCAGCCGGGGCCGGCTCGGCGTGGAGATTGACGGCTGCCTGATGCACCGCTTCACGGGCGTAGCGCTGCAAAATTTCGTCGTCAAAATAGCCGAAATCGAAACGGCCGCCACCACCCGACGAGCCCTGCTCGCGCTTGCCGTTTTCTTCGATGATGACCGAGATCGAGCAGCGCACGAGCGGCCGGATGTCGGCAGCGAGACGGCCATCCGAGCCGGCGACGAGGACCACTTCGTACTCGCCGGCGAGCGAGGCCATGACTTGCAGGACACGCGGATCGAGCGCCCGGGCAAAGCCTTCGAGGCGCTCGAGCAACTTGACCTTGGCATCGGCCGGCAGGGAGGCGATGGGGTCGTGCGGCACGTAAAGCGAGTGGGCGGCGGTGGACCGGACAAACTGGCCAAACCGGGAGTTCTGACCGGCCGAGGCGATCGCCCGCACGGCATTGGCGGCATCACCGAGCGCCTGCGAACTGATGTCGTCAGAATAGGCAAACGCTGTCTTCTCGCCGGACAGGGCACGCACACCGACGCCCTGGTCGATGCTGAAGCTGCCCGACTTGACGATGCCCTCATCGAGACTCCAAGCCTCGGAACGCGAATACTGGAAATAGAGATCGGCGTAATCGACCTGATGCGTGAGGATCTGGCCAAAGGTCCGCGACAGGTCGCCCTCGCTGAGCGAGAAGGGGGCCAGCAGCAGGGATTCGGCCTGGGCCAGCGCGCTGTTTTGCATCATGAAAATCCTTAAAGTTTGCGGTGAGCGAGCGCCGGCAGGCTCTCGCGAATATCGGCGATACGCTGGTGATCGAGGTCGGCAATGACGACGCCCGGCCCCTTCTGCTTGCGGTCGAGAATTTCGCCCCAGGGATCGATGATCATGCTGTTGCCGTGCGTCATCCGGCCGTTTTCATGGCGCCCGCCTTGTCCGACAGCGAGAAGGTAGCACTGGTTCTCGATGGCCCTGGCGCGGAGCAGGATTTCCCAGTGCGACTTGCCGGTGGTTTCGGTGAAGGCGGCCGGGACGAGGATCAGGTCGACCGGTGCCAGCGCCCGGTAGAGTTCGGGAAAACGCAGGTCATAGCAGATCGAGAGGGCGACCGACCCAAAAGGTGTATCGACCGCGACGACCTGGTCACCCGGCTCGATGAAAGCAGCCTCGTCATAGGCTTCGTCGCCCTTCTTGAAGCCGAAGAGGTGAATCTTGTCGTAGCGTTTGACACATTCGCCGGCCGGATTGAAGACCAGGCTGGCATTGCGCATCTTGTCCGGGCTGCTGGCGGTCAGCGGAATCGAGCCGGCAAATAACCAGATGCCGTGCTTTTGCGCCGTCTCAGCCAGCCAGGACTGAACAGGGCCGGCACCCAAATCCTCGCGGGCCCGCACGCGGTCGGCGTCGGCGGCGCCGATGATGGGAAAATACTCGGGCAGCGCGACGAGTTGCGCACCCTGCCCAACCGCCTCGGCGATCAGCCGGCCGGCCGTCGCCAGATTGTCCGCCACCCGCGGTCCGGAAATCATCTGCACGGCGGCGATACGGCAATTCTGCTTGGTCACGGTTTGCTTTCCACGGGTTTGCTCTCTTCTTCCGGCTTGGGGGGCGGCGTTGATTCGCCGGCCTTGTCGACCTGCGGATCTGCCCAGGTCCCGGTGACATGATAGCGGTAGCTGAACAGCCGGTTGAGCGGTTTTTGCAGCACCGTGTTGGCCAGCAAGGCAGCCGCCCCTATCGCCGGATTGACCAGCGCAGCCGCACCAACGGCAGCCAGCCCGCCGAGTTCCGGCCGAACGACCACCTGCATGTCCTGCGTCTCGGTCTTGAGGTCGGTTTCTCCCTGCATTTCGATCTGGGCCGCCGGACCGGAAATGCGCAGGGGTTCGACGGTGCGCATGACGCCCTTGCGAATCGAGAGCTTGCCCTCGATGCTGTCAAACGCCAGCCCGTCACTAAAGATGTCGCGAAAATCAAGGGTCAGCCGGCGCGGCAGCGATTGCAGCGAAATCAGCCCGAGCAGCTTGCCGACGCCCGGCTCGAGCTTGTTGAACTGGCCTTTTTCGGCCTCGACATTGAGCTGACCGGTCAGCGAGGGATAGTGAATATCGGTGAGTGGTCCGTTCCATTGCAGGTCGCCGCTCATTTTTGCCTTGCCGTGACGCACGGCGTCGACATAACCGAGCCGCTCAAGCAGCTTGCCGGCATCCTTGGCATTGAGTTCGAAATCGAGCCGGGTCTGGTGCCGGCCGGCATTGAACCAGGCCCCCCGCCCCTTCAGTCCGCCATCCGGATTCTCCAGGCTCAGGGTTTCGAGACGCCAGGCCCCGCGGTCGTTGCGTGCTTTCAGTTCGAGCCGGCCCAGGGCTTTTTCGCCGATGTAGAAATCGTCGACCGACAGGCTCATGCCCGGCAGCGTGTTGATCAGGGACGATGCCCCATCGGCAGCTTCGGCGGCAGGGCGGACGACCAGACGCTTGAAATTGCCCTCGACCCAGCCTTCGGCCGCGCTTTTCCAGAACACATCTCCGACCGCTTCGCGGGTATTCACGCCTATCTGCCAGCCACCGTCGCGTGGACGCAGGCTGACATCGACCTGGTTGTAATCGCGATCAAAGAGGTGCAGTTGCGGCGTTTTCAGGGTCACGACATTGAGCGCCAGACCACCGCCCTCGGCACCGCCGCCCTCGGGCAAGAATGCCCGCCAGGCATCGGCATCGATGCGCGGCGTCGATACGCGCACGGCCAGCCCCTTCTCCGGCAAACGCGGTTCGGCATCGCCCACGGCGAGGACACCGCGCTCCCAGTTACCCTGCCGGTTGACGATCAAACCCTGGGCGACCTTGCCGAGCGTGATCCGGTATTGCTCGCGCTGGGCATCCGGCGTAGACCGCTCGATGCGCAGGGCGAGTGGCGTGGTGGCGTTCTTGTTCAGGGGATCCGGCAGGGGCGAACTGATGCCGAGCAGATCGGATTCGATCAGCACCTCGGCGTTACGCCGGCGAATATTGATGTCGGCCTTCCAGCCGGCCCGGCCGCTCAAATGATTGATCAAGGGCCAGCCGAAGTGCTTGCTCACCTCACCGATACCGGCAGTACCGGTGGCGACGACGCCTATCCTGTCGCCGACATTTTTGACATTGACCTTGAGTGGCCCACCGAAAACCTGGCCGCTGATGTCCTGCGCACTGACGGTATTTTCCGTCAGTTGCAGGCGGCCATAGACCTGAGTCAGCGGCGGCAAGCCTTCCAGCAGCTGCAACTGGTTGTTCTGAAAACGATAGTCGCCGCGCATTTTGGTATCGAGGGCATGGCGCAGGGGAATATCGAGCTCCAGGCCCAGGCTGCCGTTGCCGGCCGCCTTCATGCCGTCGGTAAAATGATCGATGGTTTCGGCCACCGGACTCTGCTCGATGAAGCGCAGGAATTCGCTCGTCGGCCCCAGCGCCGTGCCCCGCACCAGCAGCATCTCCTCGTGCGACTCGAAATCCGGAATGTCGACTTTGACGTCGGCCAAAGTGGCGCCGAGGATGCGCCCCTTGCTGGCGAGTATTTTCATGCCCGTATCGAAAGTCATATCGGCATCGATATCGTCGATGACCGGCCAGCCGTCGGCGTAATCCACCTTGGCCCCGGTCGCCTTGGCGGTGACGACGAACTTGCCGCCCTTGCCGTCGCGAAACGGAAAGTCCTTGAGGTTGCCCTTGAGTATCAATTTTCCATCGTAACCACGGCCGGCGACGATGCCACGCCGTATCCAGTTGCGCGCCTCGGCATTGACGGCATGCGGCATGTAGCGCCAGACGGCACGGCCTTCGCCACGCTCGACATTGGCGGTGAGGTCGATCTCGCCCGGCCCGTCGCCCGTGAAGCGGTAAGTACCCTGGGCCGAACCGGCCGCATCGGGCCCGGCGAAGTCGAGCTTCTCCAGTTTGACATCGCTCCCTTGCGGCGAGTTTTTCCAGCTTGCCTTGAGCTTCAGGGCGTCGAGGGCAATGTCCGGCTCGGGAAATACCGCCGGCAAGGACAGGCGCGAGACCCCGGAATCGAGCAAGAGGTCGCCCCCCTTTTCGCTCAGGTCAATACGCCCGGACAGGCCGCCAGCCCCCGGAAAATAACGATCCGCCTCGATCCCCATGTCGCGGAACCCGGCCTTCAGGCTGTAGCGCTGGAGCGTTTCACCGTCGAGCACCCAGCTCGCTTTCAAGTCGGCAATCTGGCCCTGCGGACGGTGCCGGGTCAGCAGGTCGCGGCTCTTCGCATCAAGCGGCAAATAGGAGGCCAGGCGGCCAAGTACGGCGAGATCGAGAAAACTGGCACCGGCATTCCCATTGACTAGCGCGCTGATGGGGTCCTGTCGCCATTCAACCTTGAAGTCGGTCGGCGCGATACGCAAGGCATCCTGTGTCAGCAGCTCGACCTTGTGCCCGGCGATTACCCATTCGTTGGCCTTGTAACTCCCTTCGAGGCGACCGCGCATGCTGGCCAGGTCGAGCTCGGGCAATTTGCGGCCAAGACGGATGCGTAACTCCTCGAGGGCCACATCGGCCGTCAGCCTGCCGGCGCCGTCGTCGAGATCGCCCCAGATGCGCAAGGCGCCACGGCCTTCGGGCAGATGGACCGGATAATCGACCCAGGCCCGCCAGCCCGCCAGATCGGCATAGGCGAGCTCTATGAAGACACGCCCGGACAGATGGTCGAGGGCCTCGCCCAGGTCGCCCTTCACTTCCCCGCGAATATCGACCCGGGCAGCCAGCGCATCCGGCGGCGCTGCCGACAGGCCAAAACGATGCCGGCGCCCGCTATTGTCGAGGGCAAACTGCAAATCCTCGAGGACCAGCGGCGGCGCCTGACGCAGCCTGTCCTCCCAGACGATAGTGGCATCGCGGATGCGAATGCGCTTTTGCTCGAGCACCCACTCGGCGAAGGCCGGATCACTCTCGCCCTCGGCGTCGACTCCGGCCACCGTGATCTTGCCGTTGATGTCGCGCCGGACATGGAGCACCGGGCCGTCGAAAGCGAGCAGGGCGAGGGTCGGCCGCCAGCGCCACAGGGTATGCCAGGAAAGCACCCCCTCGACACGCTTGAGCGAGAAGGCTGGCGCCCCCAGACGGTCGGCAATGACCACGTCGTCGAGCACCAGATCGGGATTCAGTCCCTGCCAGCGCGCCTCGATTCGCCCTATCCTGACCGGCTGACCGACGGCACGGCTGGCGGCCTGTTCGATGGCACCCTGGTAGTCGCCAATCTGCGGCAGCACGACATAGCGCAAGGTCAGCAGCAGCGCGGCAAAAAGCAGCCAGGCCGCAAACAGCGCCCAGCCGAGCGCACGAACACTGCGGCTGGCCAGCAGGGGCCACAGCCAATGCAGGCGGTGATACAGCGCGACGCGCACATCGGGTGGAATCACTTGGGGATTTCGCGGCTGCGTCTCACGCACGCGTCAAACCGCTTTGCCAGAGGGGGTAATAGATCACTACAATCGAATGCTGGATAAAAACGACATTCTACCTTTTCGGCCAAGCAGCCAACCGACCATCATGAACACCACCTTCGATCCCCGCTGGCAAGCCGCTGTCAGGCACAGCCGTTACCTGGCCTATTTGCTGCAGGCGCAACCCGACCTCATTCCCGAATTGCTCGCCACCTGGGAGCAGCCGCTCAGCGAAGCCATGCTGCAGACAGCACTGCAAAAGGAATTCGCCAGCGATGACGAGGTCAGATCAGCCCTGCGCCGGCTGCGTCAGCGCGCCATGGCACATTTCGCCCTGCGCGACCTGGGCGGCTTGGCGCCGCTGGCCGAAATTGTCGAAGGCATGACCCAGCTCGCCGACGTCACGACCAATTTTGCGCTCGACCACTATCACCGCCAGCTCGTCGCCACCTACGGCGAACCGCTCGACAAGACTGGCCGGCCGCAGCGCCTGATGATCATCGGCATGGGCAAGCTCGGCGGACGCGAACTCAACGTTTCATCCGACGTCGATTACATCTTTGTTTACCCGGAAGATGGCGAAACCGCCGGCCCGAAAAGCATAGAGAACTTTGATTTCTTTACCCGCCTCGGCAAGCGCATCATCGGCGCCCTCGGCGACCTGACGGCCGACGGCCAGGTTTTCCGCGTCGACATGCGTCTGCGCCCGAATGGCGATTCCGGCCCGCTGGTCTGTTCGCTCGACGCGCTGGAAAACTATTTCATCACCCAGGGCCGGGAGTGGGAACGTTACGCCTGGATCAAGGGCCGCACGATGAACACCGGCAGCAACCTGCAGCCGGAATGGGTCACCGCCATGCAGTCGGTGGCGCGTCCTTTCGTCTTCCGCAAGTACCTTGATTTCGGCGCCATCAACGCCATGCGCGACCTGCACGCCCAAATCAGCCGGGAGGTGGCGCGCAAGGACATGGCCGACCACGTCAAGCTCGGCCCCGGCGGCATTCGCGAAATCGAATTCATGGCCCAGGTTTTCCAGTTGATTCGCGGCGGTCGCGACCTCGGGCTGCAGATCAGGCCCACCCTCTCCGTCCTCAAGCTGCTCGTCGACCGCAAACTGCTCCCGGCCGAGACCGAGCAGGAGCTGCGCGAAGCCTATGTCTTCCTGCGTCGCCTCGAACACCGCCTGCAATATGTCGAGGACAAGCAGACCCACATGCTGCCGACCGATGCCGAAAATCGTCTGAATATCGCCATCAGCATGGACTTTGCCGACTGGCCGGCCATGCTTGCGGTGCTCGACCAGCACCGCGACAAGGTCAGCCGCCACTTCGGCGCCATCTTCTCCGACCCGGAGGCCGGCGAACATCCGCTGACCGGCCTGTGGCAAGGCCAGCTCGACGAAGACACCGCCATCGAAGCCTTCGGCAACCTCGGCTACCGCCACCCGAAAGAGGCCATCGCCCGCCTGGCCGAACTGCGTGCCGCCAGCCGTTACCTGCAATTGCCGGCGACCAACCGGGCCCGCCTCGACGCCGTCGGCCCGCGCCTGATCGAAGCCGCCGGGGCAACGCCAGCCCCCGACACCACGCTGGCCCGTGGCCTCAGCTTCCTCGAGGGCATTTCCCGGCGAGGCTCATACCTGGCGCTGCTCCAGCAATATCCGATGGCGCTGCGGCGGGTTGCTGACATGATGTGCGCCTCGAACTGGGCGGCCGACTACCTCAACCGCCATCCACTGCTCCTCGACGAACTGCTCGACCCGCGCCTCTACGAAATCGCCACCGACTGGACCGGTTTCCGCGAAGTCCTGCGCGAGAATCTGGCCCAGCACACCGACGACACCGAGCGGGAAATGGACATCCTCCGCGAAATGCACCACGCCCAGGTTTTCCGCTTGCTGGCCCAGGACCTGGCCGGCCTGCAGACCATCGAGCACCTCTCCGACCACCTCACCGAACTGGCCGATACCATCGTCCAGGAAACCCTGCCGCTGTGCTGGAAGACGATCCGGAACCGGCATTGCGACACACCGAAATTCGCCGTCATCGGCTACGGCAAGATGGGCGGCAAGGAACTCGGCTACGCCTCCGACCTCGACCTCGTCTATCTCTTCGACGACGATGCGATGGACGCCGAGGAAAATTACGCCCGGCTCGGCCAGCGCCTCAACACCTGGCTGTCGAGCCAGACGCCGGCCGGCTTCCTCTTCGAAACCGACCTGCGCCTGCGCCCGAACGGCGACTCCGGCCTGCTCGCCGTCTCCGTCGACGCCTTCCGCGACTACGAGCTGAAAAAAGCCTGGACCTGGGAACACCAGGCCCTGACCCGCGCCCGCTTCTGTGCCGGCGACCCTGCCGTCGGCCGGCGCTTCGAGGAAATCCGCTGCGAAATCCTGCGTCAGCCGCGCGACCTTGCCAAGCTCAAGGAAGACGTCGTCGCCATGCGCCAGAAGATGCTTGACGCGCATGGCACGAAAAGCGAAACCGAGTTTGGCCTCAAACACGACCGGGGCGGCATCATCGATGTCGAGTTCATCGTCCAGTACCTGATTCTCGGTTACTCGCACCAGCATATGAGCCTGACCGGCAATCTCGGCAACATCGCCCTCCTCCGCATCGCCGGCGAACTCGGCCTGATCAACCCCGAGCAAGGTGCCGCGGCCGGCAACGCCTACCGCGAATTCCGCCGCCTGCAACACGCCAAGCGCCTGTCGGCCAATCCCAAGGCACCCATTCCCCGCGAGGAGGTCGAAGCCCATATAGCAGCGGTCGCCCACCTGTGGAAGGCCGTTTTCGGAGAATAACCATGGCCCGCCCCACTCCCCGCAGCACCGCCAGGAAGCCGGAAACTCCAAGCACGGCGCAGGATACCCGCCGTCTCCTGGCCAAGGCGCTTGCCAAGGCGGCCGCCGACTATCAGAACGCAGCCGTCATCCCGCATTGCACCCAGTGCACAAAGCCTTGCTGCAAACTCGAATCGCTGGTTCTCGAACTGGAATGGAAACCGGTCAAGCTATTGTGGCGGATCGAAGAGTCGCGCCATGCCTTCGACCGACGCCTGGCCACCGGCCAGGGGCCCGAGGAAATCCGGGCCGGGAACGGGCTCTATTACATCCACGGCAAGGCTTGCCCCGCCTACGACGAAACCCAGGGCTCCTGCCGGATCTACGGTCAGCCGTTGAAGCCGCCGGGTTGTTCGGATTTCCCCGTGTACGAGGATGAGGGCGGCATCATGGCCGACCTTCGCTGCGAGGCAGTGGACCTCGATGCCCTCGTCGCATGGATTGCGCACGCGCTCGGGCCAGGCTTTCGCATCGTCAAGTCCGCCGACGAGGAGTTCCCTTTCCTCGTCACCCTGTCGGTGAGGAAGGTCTCCGGCAAGCCCTCGCGAACTTCAGCGCACAAATAGAAAAAGCCGCCTTGCGGCGGCTTTTCGCGGGTTTGAAGACGATTATTTCTTCAAGGAATCGCGAATCTCGCGGAGCAGCACGACATCTTCCGGCGTCGCGGGGGCTTCGGCCGGGGCGGCCGGCGCTTCGTTGCGCAGGCGGTTCATCTGCTTGACCATCATGAAGATGATGAAAGCCAGAATGACGAAATTGACCAGGATGGTCAGGAAGGAACCGTAGGCGAAGACGGCGATACCGGCTTTCTTGAGGTCGGCCAGCGTAGCGAGATTGTTCGGGTTGTCGCCGAGAACGACGAAGAGGTTGGAGAAATCGAGCTTGCCGACGATGCGGCTGACCAGCGGCATGATGAGGTCGCCGACGATGGAGTCAACAATCTTGCCAAACGCGCCGCCGATGATGACGCCGACCGCGAGGTCCATCGCGTTGCCCTTGACGGCAAATTCCTTGAATTCCTGAATCATTCCCATGCTGGTTCCCCTGTTGAAGTTGATTATAAGTCGGCGATTATTTGCCGGTCCGGCAAACAGCGTCAAGTAATTTTCAGTGCGCTTTACAAGCCTTTACAAAGGCGCTCGGCGGCGGCTTGCAAGGTCGCTTCCTGTTTTGCGAAGCAGAAACGCACGACCTTGTCATCGCGCCCATCGGCATAAAACACCGAAACCGGGATCACCGCGACACCGACCTCCCGCGTCATCCATTCGGCGAAGGCGCGGTCGGGCAAAGCGGAAATCCGGTCGTAACGGGCCAGCTGAAAATAGGTGCCACGACAGGGCAACAACTCAAATGGTGTGGCCGCCATCAACCCCCGGAAGAAATCGCGCTTTTCCTGATAGAAGGCGGCCAGCCGGAGATGGCGGTCGGCATCCTGCATGTACTCGGCGAGCGCCAGTTGCGACGGGGTATGCACGGTGAAGACGTTGAACTGGTGCACCTTGCGAAACTCGGCCATGAGCGCCGCCGGGCCGACGACGTAGCCGATTTTCCAGCCCGTGATGTGATAGGTCTTGCCGAAGCTGGAGACGACGATGCTGCGCGCCGCCAGTTCGGGATGGGCGCACAGGCTGGCATGAACCTCGCCGTCGAACAGGATGTGCTCGTATACCTCGTCGGAGAGCACAACGATATTGGTACCGGCGACCAGACTGGCCAGCTTTTCCCGGTCCGCCACCGAGAACAGGCTGCCGGTCGGGTTATGCGGCGAATTGACGATGACCATCCGCGTCTTCGGGCTGATCAAACTCGCCACCTGATCCCAGTCCGGGACGTAGTCGGGAAAACTCAGTTGGGCATAGACTGCCTTGCCGCCCACGGTTTCGATGGCCGGCACATAGGAGTCATAGACCGGCTCGAAGACGATCACCTCGTCGCCGGGGCGGACAAAGGCGGCGATGGCCGTGAAGATGGCCTGCGTCGCCCCCGCCGTCACCGTCACTTCCGAGTCGACATCGAAGCGCACGCCATAGAGCGCCGCCACCTTGTCGACAATCGCCTGGCGCAATTCCGGCATACCGGCCATCGGCGGATACTGGTTGCGGCCGGCCAGCATGTGGCGATGCACTGCGTCAAAAAGCGCCGGCTCAGCCTGAAAATCGGGGAAACCCTGCGACAGGTTGACCGCCCCACACTCGGCGGCCATCTTCGACATCACCGTGAAGATGGTCGTCCCCATCCGGGGAAAGCGGGAGTCGATCTGGATCGGCGTTTGCATCATGGCGGCGGTCAACGGAAAAAGGTGGCTGAAATCATGCGACAAGGCCTGCTTTGCCGCAAGCACCGGCGGCCGAAAAGGATTAGTATTACATCTGTTATAACACGCATGAGACATCGCCATGTTCGCACTCAAACTGACCCAGATCGGCAACTCAGTAGGGGTTGTACTGCCCAAGGAAGCCCTCTCCATGCTGCACGTCGACAAGGGTGACACGCTTTATCTCGTCGAATCTCCGGAAGGCTTTTCGATGACACCCTACGACCCTGAAGTGGCGCGCCAGGTTGAGGCCGGCCGTGATTTCATGCGAGAGTTCCGCGACACCTTCCACGAACTCGCCAAATAGCATGTTCACCTGGATCAACCGCCGGGCTTTGTTGCTATTGCACGGCGAGAGCCTGGTCCTGCATGGCGGCGCGCAGGGCATCCGCGACGAAGGCTTGCTTGATTCGGCTCTGACCCGTCCGGAAAACCTGCTCCACTATGGCAACCCGGACGTCTTTGACTGTGCTGCCGCCTATGCCTTCGGACTGGCCAAAAACCATCCATTCATTGACGGCAACAAGCGGGCCGGCTTTCTCGGTGCCGGTATGTTCCTCCGTTTGAACGGCTACCGCCTGACCGCCACCCCGCAGGATGCCACCCTGACCATGCTCGCTCTGGCTGCCGGCCAAATCAGCGAGAGCGATTACGCCGCCTGGCTGCGCACCCACACCTCCGCACTCTGACCCATGAACATTGACGGCATCCCCACCCGTACTCTGCGTGCCCATCCGGCACAGCACCTTATTGACATCATCGACCAGACCCGCCTGCCGCATGCCCTGCACTGGGTTCGCGTCACGACGCTGGACGAGGCAGCCCACGCCATCCGCGCCATGCAGGTGCGCGGTGCGCCGCTGATCGGGGCGACAGCGGCCTACGGACTGGCCATCGCGCTCAGCGCGGAAGCCTCCGACCAGCACCTGGCCGAAGCCATCACCGTGCTCGGCGCGACGCGACCGACCGCCGTCAACCTGCACTGGGCACTGGCCCGCATGGCTGGCATCCTCCGGCCCTTGCCAGCCGAGGCACGTTGCGCCGCCGCCTGGACTGAAGCTGCCGCCATCGCCGAGGAAGATGTCGCGCAGAACGCTGCCATCGGCCAGCACGGGCTCAAGCTGTGGAACGAACTGATCGTTGCCGACGGCAAAATGCTCAACATCATGACCCACTGCAATGCCGGCTGGCTGGCCACCGTCGATTGGGGTACCGCCCTGTCGCCGGTCTATGCCGCGCACGACGCCGGCGTACCGGTGCATGTCTGGGTCTCGGAAACCCGGCCGCGCAACCAGGGCCTGCTCACGGCCTGGGAACTCGAACAACACGGCGTGCCGCATACGCTCATCGCCGACAATGCCGCCGGCCTCCTCATGCGGACCGGCAAGGTCGATGCGGTCATCGTCGGCGCCGACCGCATCGCCGCCAATGGCGATGTCGCCAACAAGGTGGGGACCTATCTCAAGGCCCTGGCTTGTGCCGACAACGGCATTCCCTTCTATGTCGCGGCACCGCGCTCAACCCTCGATTTCGCCTGCGCCGACGGTGCCGACATCCCCATCGAGGAACGCGACGGCGATGAGTTCCGCCTCGTGCATGGCCTCGATAGCCGGGGCGTGCCCTCGGCCCTGCGCCAGTTGCCGGCCGGCGAGGATGTCGCCAATCCGGCCTTCGATGTGACGCCGAACTGGCTGGTCAAGGCCATCATCACCGAACGCGGCGTTTGCCCGGCCAGCCGCGACGGCCTGCTGGCGCTCTACCCGGAGGAAAATCATGGCTGACCCGCGCGCTGAACTGATCGCCACCGCCCAGGCCATGCAGCCGGCCGGCCTCAATCGTGGCACCTCGGGCAATGTCAGCGTGCGCCACGGTGACGGGTTTTACATCACCCCGACCGGCATGCCCTACGCCGAGCTGCGCGACGACGACATTCCGCTGATGGCGCTCGATGGTTCGCACATGGGCAGCCGCAAGCCGTCCTCGGAATGGCGCTTTCACCGCGACCTCTACGCCAGCCGGCCGGAAGTCGGCGCCGTGCTGCATGCCCACTCGCCCTTTGCCGTCAGCCTGGCCTGCCTGCGTCTGGACATCCCGCCCTTTCACTACATGATCGCCCGCTTCGGCGGCGACAGCATACGCTGCGCCGACTATGCCATTTTCGGCTCGGAAGCCTTGTCGGCAAATGCCATGACCGCGATGACCGAGCGCCAGGCCTGCCTGCTGGCCAACCACGGCCTGCTCGTCGCCGGCCGCGACCTGGCCGAAGCCTTCGCCCTCGCAGTCGAGCTGGAAGAACTCTGCGAACAATATTGGCGGGCCTGCCAGCTCGGCCAACCGGCGCTGCTGTCGAGCGAAGAAATGGCCGCCGTTCTGGAAAAATTCCAAGGCTACGGCCAACAATGAACATCAACAACGAACATGACCTCTCGCGCTGGGCGCAGAACCATCGCTACAACGCCGGCAACGCCGCGGCCGAACGCGGCACCCGGCTCGTCACCTGGATCACCATCGCCACCATGCTGGTCGAGATCGTCGCCGGCTGGTGGTACAACTCGATGGCCGTCCTCGCCGACGGCTGGCACATGAGTTCGCACGCCCTGGCCATCGGCCTCTCGGCCTTTGCCTACAGCGCCGCCCGCAAATACGCCAGCGACCCGAGCTTTGCCTTCGGCACCTGGAAAATCGAAGTGCTGGCCAGCTACACGAGCGCCCTCTTCCTGCTCGGTGTCGCTGCCGCCATGGTTTTCGGTTCGCTCGAACGACTCTGGGCACCGCAGGAAATCCACTATGCAGAAGCCATCGGCGTCGCCATCCTTGGTCTGGTGATCAACCTTATTTGTGCCCTGATTCTCGGCAAGGCGCACGATCACGGCCACGACCACAGCCACGAACACGGTCAGCCCCATGATCATCACCACGATCTCAACCTCAAGGCCGCCTACATCCACGTCATCACCGATGCCGCCACCTCGGTTCTCGCCATCGTCGCGCTGGCCGGCGGCTGGCTCTACGGCTGGGCCTGGCTTGATCCGGCAGTCGGCATCCTCGGCGCCGGACTGGTCGCCGTGTGGGCCAGGAAGCTGATCCTGCAAAGTGGCCGCGTCCTGCTCGACCGCGAGATGGATCATCCGGTCGTCGATGAAATCCGGGAGGTCATCGTCCAGCTACCGGCTGCCGGCAACACCCAGCTCACCGACCTCCATGTCTGGCGCGTCGGCACCGGCGCCTACGCCTGCGCCCTCAGCCTGCTTACCCACGATCAGACACTGACACCCCTGCAGATCCGCGAGGCGCTGGCCGTCCATGAAGAGATCGTGCATGTGACAGTGGAAATTCATCGCTGCGACGAATGCGCAGCTAGTCGGTAGCTATTAGTCCCTGGCTGCTAGCTAAAATCTAGCGACTAACGACTAACTCATGCCTTTCGCGCTCGACGCGGGCGATATAGCGCTGGATGCGGTTTTCCTCGATGGCAGGCATGTTCTCGAAATGCAGGCCGATCCGCCATTGTTGCAGTCCGTTTCGCCCGAACTGTGAAGTGACATGGCGCACCGTGGCGCTGAAGAAAAGTTCATGCGCGTCTTCCGGCAGGGCGAAATGGCAATTCTCCAGACGCTCTCCGGCCACCAGCGCCTCGGGCAGGGCGGATGCGGTCGTGCCGATGCCGGCCACCGACATGTCGTGCGCCGGCAGATTGAGCAGGCTGCCATCGGCCCTGCGGCCAAAAAACTGCAGCGGCTTGCCGATCGGCGTTTCGATCCGGAAAGTTTCCCGGCGCTGCAGGCGCAGTAGCGCGTCGGGCAAGGCCGCCGCAAACGCCTTGCTGCCCCCGAATATCGTTTCCGTCGCCCGCCCGGTGGAAAACTGCACCTGTATGCCGCCGGGGCGCCCCGAAAACACATGGCGAGCACTTTGCTGAAAACGCTTGTTGATGTCGTCACTGCCGCTGCAGTCGAAAACAAGCACGCCCCGCTCCATCTGAACCGCAAGGAGCGTCGTCAGCATCATCTCCTCCCCGTCATGGAAAGACACCGAAAACTGATCGCTGGTCCGGGTGAATCCAGCGAGCAGGAAAGCGACCGGTCGCGTCCCCCTGATCAGGAATCGCTCTTCGATTTCCGCCTCGGAAAGTTGTGCAATCTGACTCATGCCTGCTCCAGAACACGCAGCAGCGACGAGGTGTCGTCCCGCCCCCAGCCCTGAGCCATCAGGGCATTCAATTGCTGAGCGACGACGGCCGCAAGCGGTGTCGGCACCCCGCTTCGCCGGGCAGCCTCGAGCACCAGTCCGAAATCCTTGTGATGCAGGCGCGCCTCGATGCCGGCCGAAAAGTCACGGCGCACCATGCGCTCGCCCATCACGTCGAGAACGCGCGATGCCGCCGAGCCACCAGCCAGGGCCTGCCTGACCTTGGCACAATCGACGCCGGCGCCGGCAGCCAGGCGCATGGCCTCAGCCGCCGCTTCAATGGCCGCGACCATGATCATCTGGTTGCACGCCTTGGCGACCTGGCCGGCGCCGTTCGGGCCGACATGGACGATGCGTTTGCCGAGGCATTCGAGCAACGGCCTGACACGCTCGAGCACAGTCGCATCGCCGCCGGCCATGATAGCCAGGGTAGCGTCGATGGCACCTTGTTCGCCGCCGGAAACCGGGGCATCGATGAAGTGGATTCCCTTTTCCGCCAGCCGGCCGGCAATGCGCCGTGCTGACTCGGGTGCGATGGTCGAACAATCGACCAGTACCGAACCCGGCGCCATGCCGTCGCTCAGGCCATCCTTGCCGAGCGCAACGCCTTCGACATCAGGGCTGGACGTAATGACCGTAAACACCACCTCGCAGCAGCGCCCCAAGTCGGCCGGGCTTGCACAGATGCGGGCCGGCAGATCGACCAGACTTTCCGGACGACGCGCCCAGACGGCCAGTTCGTGACCGGCACGGTGCACATGGAGGGCCATCGGCCGCCCCATCGCCCCGAGACCGATAAAGCCTGTTCTCATGCCTGTCCCGACAAACGTTCGAGCAATTTGAGGACGGCGATCGAATCTTCCTCGCCCATGCCCGACCCGACCATGGCGTTGAACATCTGCGCCGTCGCCGCCGAACCCGGCAGACAGAGGCCGAGTTCGTGCGCCGTCTGCATGACGATATTGAGGTCCTTTTCGTGCATCCAGCTTTTGAAGCCCGGCTTGAAATTGCGGTCGAGCATGCGCTGGCCGTGGTTTTCGAGAATCTTCGAGTAGGCAAAACCACCGAGCAGGGCTTCGCGCACCTTGCCCTGGTCCACCCCGTTCTTGGCGGCAAAGGCAAAGGCCTCGGCCACCGCCAGCACGCCCATGCCGGTGACGATCTGGTTGGCCGCCTTGGTGACCTGCCCGGCGCCACTGGCACCGACGTGCACAATGTTCTTGCCCATGCATGCGAAGGCCGGCTTCGCCCGGGCAAATGCAGCGTCGGAACCGCCCGCCATGATGGACAGGGTGCCGGCAATGGCGCCCACTTCGCCACCGGAGACCGGCGCATCGACAAAATCGATACCGGCAGCGGCCAGGTCCTCGCCGATTTTCCGCGCTGCCGCCGGGGCGATGGTACTCATGTCGACGGCCACCTGGCCGGCCACAGCGGCGCTCGCCACGCCGCGCATGACCTCGGCGACATCGGGCGCATCGGCCACCATCGAAATGACCAGTTCATTACCGCGGGCGGCTTCGGCCGGGCTGGCCGCACCCTGGGCGCCGGCCTCGAGCAGGGGCTGCATCGATTCGGCGCGGCGCGCCCAGACGGTGACGGCATGACCGCCCTTGATGAGGTTGAGCGCCATCGGGCGCCCCATGATGCCCAGGCCGATAAATCCGATTTTCATGCTGAACTCCGTACAGGTGAAGCCGGGATTCTACCCTCGGGTCAAGTCGATTCAGGCAGCCAGCGCAACGCATTCTTCATATCGCCCGCAAGCCACCACCTCTTCAGCCGACACCGGCTGGTAAAAGTGGAAGCCCTGGACACGCTCGCATTCGAGCGTCCGCAGGAATTCTGCCTGGGCAAAGTTCTCGACGCCTTCGGCCACCAGTTGCAAGCCCAGCGAGCGGCCGAGCATGACGATGGAGGTGACCAGCGCAGCCGCATCGGCATCGGTTTCGACATCGGCCAGGAAAGATCGGTCTATCTTCAGCCGGTCAAGCGGGAAGCGGCGCAGATAGGCGAGCGAGGAGTAGCCGGTGCCAAAGTCGTCGATGGCCAAACGGACGCCCATGGCCTTGAGCTGGGCCAGGGTATCGATTGCCTCATCGACGCCCTGCATGACCGTGCTTTCGGTAATCTCGAGTTCCAGACGCTCGGCCGGTAGCCCGGTTTCGGCCAGTACCCCTTGCACTGTCCGGACAAAATCCGGCTGGCGGAACTGGTGGGCCGAGATATTGACCGCCATTTCGCCCATGTCGATACCGGCATCGAGCCAGGAACGAACCTGCCGGCAAGCCGTCAGCAACACCCAGTGACCGAGCGGCAGGATCAGGCCGCATGCTTCGGCGACCGGGATGAATTCAGCCGGGGCAATCATGCCGCGCGCCGGGTGGCACCAGCGCACCAGCGCCTCGACGCCGACGACCTCACCACTGAGCAGGTCAATCTGCGGCTGGTAGTGCAGCACCAGCTGGTTCTCGGCCAGGGCGCGCCAAAGTTCGCTTTCCATGTGCAGGCGCTTGTTGGCCGCCACATTCATCGAATCGGCGAAGAATTGATGGTTATTGCGCCCACCGGCCTTGGCAGCATACATCGCGGCATCGGCATTGCGGATCAGAGCCAGACCATCCCGCCCGCTCTCGGGATAGAGGCTGATGCCGACCGAGAAAGTGCTGTGCAGCAGATGGCCATCAATATCGCAGGGCTGGCCTATGGCGGCGACCAGCTTATCGAGCAGCCTGACCACAGCGGCCTCGCTCTCCAACTGCTCGATGACGACGACGAACTCATCACCACCAAGACGGAAGAGGCGTCTGTTCCTGTCCATTTCAGCGCCGAGTCGACGCGCAACCTCGGCCAGCAAGCGGTCTCCCGCGTGATGCCCGAGAGAGTCGTTAACCGTCTTGAAATTATCGAGATCGATAATCATCAAGGCCAGACGATTGATGCCGGGCACGGCATTGGCCAGCAGCGTGCGCAGGTGTCCATCGAGCGCCAGACGATTCGGCAGGTTGGTCAATTGATCGTGATTGGCCAGGTAGTCGAAACGATCCGCCTGCGCCTTGGCTTCGCTGATATTGGTAAAGCTGGCGACAAAATGGGTCGCCTGCCCGGCTGCATCGAGAATAGCCGCAATGCGCATATGTTTGGGATAGAGCGTGCCATCCTTGCGGCGATCCCAGACTTCGCCCTCCCAGTAGCCGAACTCGGCGACCTGGTCCCAGATGTTGCGATGAAAGCTCAATCCCGGATGCCCGGCGCTGAGCATGGTCGGCGTCAAGCCGAGGACATCGGCGGCCTGATAGCCCGTCGTGTGTTCGAATGCCGCATTGACCGAAAGTATCCGCTGCGCGCCATCGGTCAGGATCATGGCTTCGGAAGCATGGTCGATGATCTGCCGTTGCAGGGCAAGCTGACTGGCAGCCTGTTCACGAATCCGGATGATCAGTCGGAAGCCCTCGACGAGCAGGACGGTCATGGCAAAACCGACCGCCAGCAGCACCCCGCTCCATGACGGGTTGGCCGTTGCCACGGTATACGCGGAATCGCCCGACACGCCCGGACGACTGATCGACCACCAGTCCAAACCAAGGGAAGACCAGACCAGGATGATGGCCGCAAGGGCAAACAGCAGGAATTTATGGCCGGCGAACGCCGGATTTCGGGTCACGGAACATTTTGGCTTTTATTTAAACAAAACCAGTTTAACTCAATAAAAACAATGTTTCATGAAGTTTTTTTAAACCAGATTCACAAGAAAATTCTATGTTCATATCCCGGGCTAGAATACGTCGCCCCTGAGGCTTCCTTGGGCAGGGATAGTCGACTAATTAGCCGACCACAAACCTCAATAAAGAATGGACTTGCGCCACCGCTGACAAGCTACTTAGTTGAAGCAGATCAGCTATCAGCTCCCGCAACTGCCATTACTACGCTTGACTCCCATCCTGGCCAGCAATTTTTCCGGCGGACAAAAGCCCGTAAACCCGCTCTGCAACAGGTTGAAGCCAACGAAAGCCGTAAAGGCGAGGAACCACGGCGAAACGAAAATCGGGCTGCCTTCGATGCCGAGCGCGAGGGATAGCAGGATGAAGAAACCCGCCATGATGCGGATGATGCGTTCGATGGTCATTGTTGATGCTCCTTGCGGAAGGCTGAGAAATAGAGAACCGGGATGACCACCAGCGTGAGCAGCGTGGACACCATGATGCCGAAGATAAGACTGAGGGCGAGACCGTTGAAAATCGGGTCGTCGAGGATGAACAGGGCACCGAGCATGGCGGCCAGGGCGGTGAGCGCGATGGGCTTGGCGCGAACCGCCGCCGACTGGATGACGGCCTCGCGGAACGGCATGCCGCTCCCCACCTGGAGCTTGATGAAATCGACGAGCAGGATGGAGTTGCGGACGATGATGCCGGCCAGCGCGATCATGCCGATCATCGAGGTCGCCGTGAATTGCGAGCCGAAGATGGCGTGACCCGGCATGACGCCGATGATGGTGAGCGGAATCGGCGCCATGATGATAAGCGGCACGAGGTAACTGCCAAAGTGGGCAACCACCAGCAGGTAGATGAGGATCAGCCCGACGCCGTAGGCGATGCCCATGTCGCGGAAGGTTTCGTAAGTCACCTTCCATTCGCCGTCCCATTTCACACTGTAGCCGGCATAGGGATCGTTCGGCTGGCGGATGAACCATTCGCCCAGCGTGCCACCCTCCTTGAGCGCCATGCCGTTGATCCGGCTGCGGATATCGAACATGCCGTAGAGCGGTGAATCGAGCTTGCCCCCCATGTCACCTACGACGTAGACCACCGGCAGCAGGTCCTTGTGATAGATGGCTTTCTCGCGGGCCGCGTCACGTACCTCGACCAATTCGGAGACCGGCACGAGTTGACCGTCGCGCGAGCGGACACGCAGCTTGAGCAGGGTATCGAGGGTGGATTGTTTTTCAGCCGGCAGCGTGACACGCACCGGAATTTCAAATTTCGACTCGGTATTGCGCGCCGGCGTCACGTCCTGCCCGGCCAGCCCCATGCCGACCACCTCGACGATGTCGCTCTGCGCCACGCCAAGCTGCGCCGCCTTGCCTTGCAGCACATGCAGGACGAGCTTGCGGGAATCGGCCTCGATCAGGTCGTCTACGGCAACGATGTCCTTCGTCGTGGTGAATATCTCGCGCACCTGTTTGCCTATGCTCATCTGCCCCTTCATGTCCGGGCCATATATTTCAGCCACGATGGGCGACATGACCGGTGGCCCCGGCGGCACTTCGACGACCTTGGCAACGCCGCCGTTGGCCTTGCCGATTGCTTCGATACGCTCACGCAGCGCCGTGGCTATCTCGTGACTGGAGCGCGTGCGGTGCTGCTTGTCGGCCAGGTTGACCTGAACATCGCCCTTTTCCGGCGCAGCCCGCAGGTAGTACTGGCGAACCAGGCCATTGAAATTGATCGGGCTGGCGGTGCCGGCGTAGGACTGGTAATTGGTGACATCCTTCTCGAGCGCCAGTTCGGCCCCGATTTCATGCAGAACGCGGGCGGTTTCTTCAAGCGGCGTACCGACCGGCATCTCGACAATGATCTGGAATTCGCTCTTGTTGTCGAGCGGCAGCATCTTGAGCACGACAAGCTGGAAGTAAGCCAGCGACACCGAGCCGAGAATGAGCAGGACGATGGCAATGGCGAGCCTGATGCGCATCGCACCGCCCCTCAGCGGGTCGAGGAATGGCGTCAGCAGTTTGCGGAAGGTGCTGTCGAGTTTGGCATCGAGCTTAGAGGTCGTCGGTGCGCCATGCGCCCCCGTATGCGATTTCATCATGCGCGCCGCCAGCCAGGGCGTGACAATGAAGGCGATGGCCAGGGAGATGGCCATGCCCATCGACGAGTTTATCGGAATCGGGCTCATGTACGGCCCCATCAGCCCGGAAACGAAGGCCATCGGCAACAGCGCCGCGATCACCGTCAGCGTGGCGAGAATGGTCGGGCCGCCAACTTCGTCGACGGCCGGCGGGATAATCTCGAACAAGCTCTTTTCGGGGTACAGCCCCTGCCAGCGGTGAATGTTCTCAACCACCACGATGGCATCATCAACCAGGATACCGATCGAGAAAATCAGGGCGAACAGCGAGACGCGGTTGAGCGTGAAGCCCCAGGCCCAGGAGGCGAAGAGCGTCGCGGCCAGGGTCAGGGTGACGGCGACGCCGACGATCACGGCTTCGCGCTTGCCGAGGGCGAAGAAGACGAGCAGCACGACGAAGGCCGTGGCGAAGATCAGCTTGCCGATCAGTTTCTGCGCCTTTTCGGTGGCTGTTGCACCGTAGTTGCGCGTGACGGTGACCTCGACGCCATCGGGAATCACCGTGTTTTTCAGGTCGTCTATGCGCTTGATGGCCGCGCTCGCCACGTCGGCGGCATTGACACCCGGCTGCTTGGAAAGCTGCATGGTGACGGCGGGAAATTCGCCCTCCTGATTGCCGAACCAGGCATAGCGCTTCGGCTGATCGGGACCATCGACGACGCTCGCCACATCGCTCATATAAACCGGCTTGCGTTCGCTGGCTTCGCCGCGCACGGCGACGACCAGTTGCTTCACATCAGCCGCCGACTCGAGGTAAGTACCGGTCTGGACCAGCACTTCGCGATTGCCGGCCGTCAGGTTGCCGGACGATTGCAGGGCATTCGACACTTTCAGCGCGCCGGCGATGTCCTGCGGCGTGACGCCGAAGGCATTCATGCGCTCTGCGTCCATGAGCACGCGGATGGCGTGATCCGGCCCGCCGATAGTGGAAATATCGCGCGTCCCCTTGATCCGCTTGAGTTCGATCTCAACCGCACGGGAGACCTGCTGCAGGTCGAAGGCGGAACGAGTCGGGTCCTTCGTCCAGAAGGTCAGGGCGACGATGGGCACGTCGTCGATACCGCGCGGCTTGATGACCGGCGCCATGACGCCGAGATTGGCCGGCAGCCAGTCACTGTTCGAATTGACCGTATCGTAGAGGCGGAGCACCGCATCGTTATATTTGACACCAACGTCGAACTGCACGGTGATCACCGCCATGCCCGGACGGGACGCGGAATAGACATGCTCGACGCCGTGCATGCGCGACAGCACCTGCTCGCCGGGGCGGGCGACCAGATTCTCGACATCTTTGGCCGAAGCGCCGGGGAAGGCAATCAACACATCGGCCATCGTGACGTCGATCTGCGGCTCTTCCTCGCGCGGCGTGACGAACGTGGCGAACAAGCCCATCAGGAAGGCGACCAGCGCCAGCAACGGCGTCATCCGCGAATTCTGGAAGGCGGCGGCGATACGCCCGGAGATGCCGAGCGCGGTGTCGTTGCGGCTCATGGCTTAGTTTGCCGACTTCAGTTGAATGCCTGCCCGAACCGGATCGGTGACCACCTTGTCACCGGCCGCAAGGCCCGCCAGCACCTCGATTTCGCCCTGCCCGACAGCCTCGCCCAGACGCAACTGACGCAGCGACAGGCGATTGTCGGCCGTCTGCACATAGACCGCTGCGACCTCGCCGCGACGCAGCACGGCGACGGCAGGAACGGTCAGTTTTTCAGCCTGACCGGTGACGAAATGAACGCGGGCGAACATGCCCGGCGTCGCTTCCGGCACCTCAGGCAACGTCACGCGAACGAGCGACACATGGGTCGCGGCATCGGCCGTCGGCAGCACCTGAACCTTGACGGCATCGACCCACTTGCCCAGTTCGGGAAACTCGACGCGGGCCTTGGCCACCGACCGCATCGCCTTCAACTGGGTTTGCGGAATGCTCGCCGTGACGCGCAGGGCACCCGGCTGATAAATGGTAAAGAGCGGCTTGCCCGGCGTCGCCAGATCGCCCATTTCGGCGTGGCGACGGGCGACGATGCCCGTCATCGGCGCCAGGATCGTGGCGTGGCTCTGCCCGGCCCCGGCTGCCGCACGATTGGCGGCGGCGGCATCGAGATCGGCCCTGGCCTTGTCGAGCGCGGCGGAACTCATGAATTTCTGGGTGACGAGGCTTTTCGTCCGCTCGAAACTCACTTTGGCATTGGCATACAGCGCCTCGGCTGCCCGTGCTGCTTCGGCTGCCTCCCGGGCATCGATGCGCATCAGCACATCGCCCTTGCGGACAGATTGCCCGGCATCGGCCTTGACCTCGAGCACACGTCCGGAAAGCTGCGCCCCGACCGTGGCCTGCTGCACGGCCTCGACCAAGGACTCCGCCGGAACGGTCAGATCGACGGTATGGCGCTGGACAGTGATGACGGGCAAAGGCTCAGCGGCATGCGCCAGGGCCGAGACGAGAAAAAGGCCAGCCAGGAAGGGACGAAGCATGTGTGTTCTCATATATATAAGCATACGCTAATTTATGGAGGCGGCACAAGCCACATCTGCTGATTCATTGATTTTACGGCGATTTATTCATGGCGCCTGCCAAACGTTGCGGCAGCGGGTTTCCTTGATCCACCAGCATGAGGCAGCCCCGAGAATGGCGCAGACGGTGACCACGAGCACTCCGTGGCGCCAGGTTTCGACATCGTAGACCCGGGCGCCGGCGATCATTTCTCCCTTCCAGCCGAGGTCCATGACCCAGCCGACGAAGGGTTGCAACAGGGCAGCGGTCATGAAACCGCCCATATTGGCGACACTGGTCGACATGCCCGAGAGCAGCGGCGGATTAACCTCCTTGGAACAGGCCCAGGTCAGGCTGAAGCCGGCCGTCGTCAGCCCGAGCAAGGCAAACAGCACGTAGGAGAGGACGACTGGCATGCTCACGCAGGACAACAGGATCAGCCAGATCAGGCCATACAGATGGGAGGTGACAATGAGTACCGGCTTGCGTTTGCCCAGACGGTCGGAGAGACCGCCGATGAACAGGCAACCGACCGCGAACCCGCCGAACCACAGCGACAGATGGGCGGTAGCGACCGATCGGGCCAGACCATGCACCTGCATCAGGTAGGGCGTCGCCCACAATCCGGCGAAAGTGAAAAAGGCGCCGCACATCCCGGTATTGACCAGGACGGCGGGCCAGGTGTCGCGGTTCCTGATAACCGCCAGCAGGCCGGAAATCACCACGGTGCGATCGACATGGGGCTTGGGTGCGGCATCACCCTGTTCTGGCGCATCGCGGACAATGAGCCAGCACAGGATGCCGAGAATCAGGGAGACGACGCCGACCCCGATAAAAACTCCTCGCCAGCCCGTCGCCTGCGCCACTGCAGAGAGCGGCGCCCCGGCCAGCACCGAACCGAGATTGCCGATCAGCATGCAGATGCCGACCATGGTCGCGAAGCGGTTTTCCTCGAACCAGACGGCGATCAGCTTGAGCATGGCGATGAAGGTGACCGACACGCCAAGCCCGATCAGCGTTCGCCCGACCAGGGCCAGTTCGAGCGACGGCGCCATGCCGAAGAGAAAGCTGCCGGCTCCGCCGACCACCCCGCCAATTGCCAGAATCCGGCGCGGCCCAAGGGTATCGGCGAGAATACCGGTCGGTATCTGCATCAGCGTGTAAACGTAAAAATAGGTCGCTGCCAGCACCCCCAGCGATGCTGCCGAGGTCTCGAAGGCAGCGGCCAGATCAGGCGCGATGCCGGCCGGGGCAAAGCGCTGGAAGAAAGACAGGATGTAGGCGAGCGCAACGACGCCGATGGCAACCCAGCGGCGCCGCATCTGCTCAGCGGTCAGTGTTTTCATTCAGTTGCACAGCCCTGTCTTCCGGCGCCCGCGACAGCGCTTATTTCTGGGAGAGAACCCACTTGGCAAGCGTCGCTGCCTCGGCTTCCGTGACATTGTTCGGCGGCATCGGCACCTGTCCCCACTCGCCCTTGCTGCCAGCCTTGATCTTCACGGCCAGCGCCGCCTCGGCCGTCTTGTCACCGGCGCGTTTGGCGGCGATATCCTTGTAGGCAGGCCCGACGATTTTCTTGTCGATGGCATGACAGGTCATGCAGTTCTTGGCTTTCGCCAACTCAGGCGAGGCCTGCGCAGGGCCGGCAAACACCAGAAAAGCACTGGTCAACAAAATTGCTTTTTGCATGATTCTTCCCCCAAAAAAATAGATAAGGCTGCACGAAAAACTGCTTGTATCCTTTGCGAAGCGGTCAGGCCGCCATCTCGATCAGCAAGGTCTCGATTTCGGTACGTCCGACCGGGCTTGCCATGGCAATCAGCGTAAAGCCCGGCTTGAGCAGGAAATCCTTGCCGGGATTGAACTGCCAGCTACCATTGCGTTCACGCACGGCGAGAAAGACATAGTTGGCACTGCGCAGTTGCATGGCCTCGAGCGGCTTGGGAATGAACCCGGCCGGCACCGGCACCTCCTCGATGCGCAGGTTTTTTTCCGACTTGAGCATTTCGTCGAGGAAGGACACAACGTGCGGGCGGATCATCGCCGAGGCGATGCGCATGCCGCCGGTAAAGTCCGGCGAAACAATCGCATCAGCTCCCGCCTTGCGCATCTTCTCGACATTGCGCGTTTCCGTGCAGCGGGCCACCACACGCAATTCCGGCTTCAGTTGCTTGGCCGTGATGACGATCATCAGATTGCGCGAATCGTCGCCGGTCACGGCGAACAGACCCTTGGCATCATCGAGATCGGCGGCCAGCAGGACATCGTCGTCGCTGGCATCACCGTTCAGGTAAAGGAAGCCCATGTTCCTTTCCTTGTACTCCTCGAGCCGGTGCAGGTCTTCATCGATACCAACGTAGTGCCGATGGGTCGCCTCCAGCTCGTGCGCGATATTGCGACCGACCCGGCCGAAGCCGCAGAGAATGTAGTGGCCCTTGAGTTTCTTGATTGCTTTTTCCATGCGTTTTCTCCGCAGGGTTCCATTGAGGTCGGTTTCGAGCAGCGCCACGGTGACGACCGAAAAGAGCAGCGACAGGTTGCCGGCGCCGAGTATGCCGATGACCACGGTCAGAACCCGCGCCGGCTGGTTGCTCGACATGTCGATGATTTCGCCGAAGCCGATGGTGGCGACGGTGATGAAGGTCATGTAGAAGCAGTCGAACCACGAGTATTTGCCCTCGGTAAGCACCATGTAGCCGATGGTGCCGAAGAGGTGCACCGCAAACAGCATGCCGAGCGCGACATAGACCAGCCGGAAGATATAGCCGGCCTGTGTCGTGTTGATCGATGCCACGCGCGACTCTCCGCTCACTCGGCCAGCGGCACCGAGTGGGTCATGAAAATGACCGCCTTGCCGCCATCCATGTTGGCATGCAGGGATTCGACCAGCGGCGGACTGACCGGCTGCTCGGCTTCCCACTTGATGATGAAGTTGGCGCCAGAGCCGCCGGAAGCATCGTTCAACTCGACAAAGAGTTCGAGCGTACCGTAGGGCAGAACGACAGCTGGCACCGGCATCCGGTCACTGAGCAGCTTGCCGTTGGTATCGTAATATTTGGCCGAGAGGACCCGAATCGGGCGCTTGCCATCGGTATTGCGGATGCTGACCAGCGCCGAGAGCAGAACCTGCGACGCCTTGCCGCTTTTGCCCAGGTTGCCGTAGAGCATGTGCGAGTAGATCGGCAGGTAGAGGGTCTGTCCCTTGGCCAGTGAGCGGGCCTCCTGGGCGAAGGCAGCGGTCGACGGCAACAAGACGGCAATGGTCAGGGCGCACAGCACGCCACGCCAGATTTCCCGATATCGCATACTTTCTCCCTTTGCCTGCAGCATGGCCTTGAGGCCATTTGCCCCGATTCTGCCACAAGCCCTGTCCATACGGGAAAATGGGAGATTCCGGATTACTGGGTGAGCCCGCCCAGCAAGGCACGCAAGCGCCCGGGCAGCGCTCTCCAATCCACAGGTTTGGCCAGATGCTCGGCCGACAGGTGGCGCGCCTGTTCGACAAAGGCGGGATCTGTCCGCCCGGTGACCAGCATGACCGGAAAATCGTCGCCAAAGGTCCGGCGGATGCCGGAACAAACCTCGAGACCGCTGAGGCCCGGCATTTCCACATCGAGCAAGGCGATATCGAAGGCGGATGCCTGCAGCCGGGCCAACGCATCGCTGCCGTTGTCGACCACGGTCAGGATGAATTCGCCGCCGCCCAGTGCCGCCTGCATGAGCAGGCCGGCGGTCGGATCGTCATCAGCAAAGAGCACCCGCCACGGCCCGCCGCTCATGATTCGAGCTCCGCCAGGACAAGTCTCAGGGCTGCTTCGACACGTTGCCATTCAGCCCGCAAGGGATCGACATGTGTGAGCAGTTCGGTCAATTGCCCGTCCCGACCCAGCTCCTCGATTTCCCGGCAAATTTCGGCCAACCCCTTGGCGCCTACATTGAAACTGCTCGACTTGAGTGAATGGGCGACATTGGTCAGCCGACCGACATCGCCATCGGCCAGTCCCTGCTCGAAGCACTGCCATTCACCTTCCGCACCCTCGAGGTAGGCCTCCAGTATCCGACGGACCAGGGCATCAGGGGCATCCGGTGCCAAGGAGCGGATCTGCTCCAGGGCGGCCGGATCGAGGACCCCGGCAGTCTGGCCCAACCCAGGCACCGGTGTTTGGTGCTCGGGCCGGGACAATGCCTCAGCGGCGGGCAACCAGCGCGTCAGAACCGCCCACAACTCGGTGCCGCTGTAGGGTTTGGGCAGATAATCGTCCATTCCGGCAGCGACACAGCGCTCGCGCACACCCGTCATGACGTTGGCGGTCAGCGCAATGACCGGCAGCCGCCGGCCACTCGCTGCCTCGCGCTGGCGCAGCGTCTCACAGGCGGCAAAACCATCGAGTCGTGGCATCTGGCAATCCATGAGTACCAGATCGACCGGCTCGGTCGCCAGTATCTCGAGCACTTGCTCACCGTCGCCAGCCGTCACGACAGCTAGCCCGAATCTTTCGAGCTGGGCGCGCGCCAGGATCAAATTACTTTCGTTGTCCTCGGCCAGCAACACCCGCCCCCTCAGGGTCCGGCCGGCAAGCGCAGGCGAAGACTCGGGCGCTTCCGGCGGGCTGCTCACCGCTTTCACCGCCACATCCTCGGGCAATTGGCCGCGCGGCAGAGAAAGCCTGACGGAAAACCTGGCGCCCTTGCCCGACTGGCTATCAACGCTGATCTGTCCGCCCATCATCTCGACCAGGCGCTGGCAAATCGCCAGGCCCAGGCCCGTGCCGCCAAATTGCCGCGAAGTCGAACCATCGGCCTGGGCAAAGTGCTCGAAAATGCGCCGCTGAGCCTCCAGGGGAATGCCGATCCCGGTATCGCTCACGGACAACTCGAAGCTGAGCCCATTTTCACCATTTTCGATGAGCTGCAGGCGCAGGAGTATTTCGCCGCGGGCCGTGAATTTGACGGCATTGCCGAGCAGATTCACGACAATCTGCCGCAGACGCAGGGCGTCGCCACGCACTACCAGCGTTTCATCCGGCGGCAGGTCGGCCAGCAGATCCAGCCCCTTCCGACTGGCCTGCTGGGCAAATAGCTCGAGAGACTCGGCAAGCAAACGCCGCAGATCGAAATCGACCGTATCGAGCTCCAGCTTGCCCGACTCAATTTTCGAAAAATCGAGAATGTCGTTGATGATGCCGAGCAGGTGTTTGCCCGAGCGCTCGACCGCATCGACAAATCGGCGCTGGGTCGGCGCCAGTTCGGTATTGAGCAGCAATTCGGTCATGCCCAGCACACCGTTCATCGGCGTCCGGATTTCATGGCTCATCGTCGCCAGGAATTCGCTCTTGGCCAGGCTGCCGGCCTCGGCAGCTTCCTTGGCCAGACGCAGTTCGCGCGTCCGCTGTTCGACCAGTTGCTCCAGATTGCCCAAGTGGGTAGAGAGCCAATGGTCGCGCTCGCGTATCTGCTCGACCATCTGGTTGAAACCATTGGCCAGTTCGGCAATTTCCGTCACTTCGCTGTCGGCGGCCCGAATGTCGAGGCGGCCGACGGAGACTTCGGCCATGTGCCGGGTCAACTCCTGCAGCGGCTCGACCAGCTTCTCGACGTAGCTGGCCTGCAGACGCAGGGCAATGGCCAGGGCGGCGGCTATTTCAAGCAGGATCAAGCCAAGATAAACGAGCAATTGCCGATAGATGGCGGCCAGATCCATCGTCAGGCGCAACCACCCGGCAGACCGACCTGGCGTCACAGCCGGTGCGACAAAGTCGATCCGGGTCCACGAAAAATGATGGCCCGCCACCATCTCGTCCAATGGATGCGGCGCCGGATCCTTGTCACCCAGGCGATCGAAGGCAACGACAGCCACCCCTTCCGGCCCGAACAAAGCCGCAGAATGCAGGTTCGGCATGCTGCGCAGAACCGCGAACCTGTCATCGAATGCATCGCTGCCGGAGGTATCCGCCACCGTCGCCAGGCTTTCCGCGAGCCGGTCGAGGCGGGCGTAGCCCTCGGCCACATGGCCCCGAATCACCATCCAGCCGGAGGTCAACAAGATCAGGACGCTGACGAAAACGATGGCTAGAAGCAGGACATAGAAATTGATGCTGGCCAGCCTGGCGCGTATCGAAGTCGTCGGAAACGGCGTCATCGGGCCAGCTCCGAGCGGTTTGACTGACAGGCATCCGAGGCAGCGCCCCAAGTCCGCCGGAAAGAATCGAGCAAGTTCCGACGCAAGGCCTCGGGCACCGGCTCAGTCTTGCCGGCCAGGCGCATGAGCAGATTCTCCTCGAGCCGCGCTGCATGACCGGCCAGGCCCATTGCACCGACATTGGCGGCAGCACTGCGCAGCGCGTGCACAATTTTCTGCTCTTTTGCATCGTCGCCGATGCAGGCCTCCCAAGCCTGCACCCAGCCGGCAAAATGCCCGACGAAAATACCGACAGCCTGCCACCACAGGGCAGGCTCGCCGAGCATGCGCTCAACGGCTGCCGTTATGTCAAAACCATCCAGAGTTTGAGGAACTGACATCGAATGTCGCAATAAATAAAATAAGGCGGGAAAATTCACGCATAGAAGCCGATTGTCGCCCTGTCAAGGCGACACATTGTTAAAAATAGTAAAAAAAATCCTCCGTTTTACGTTCCGCATACAATTCCTTCTTTATTGCTCATTCGAAACGAAAAATCATGCGGCAGATTGCGCTTATCGTTGAAGACGACCCGGGGACCCGCCACGTGCTGAGCGCGACACTCGCCACGGCCGGCATCGACAGCATTTTTGCCGAAACCGGCGCCGCCATGTGGCGGCGCCTCGAAGAAAAGCCGGATGTCATCATCCTCGATTTGAGCCTGCCCGATGCCGACGGCCTTGAACTTCTGCGCCAATTGCGCCAGAACTCGGACATCCCTGTCCTTATCCATTCGACGCGCTCGGATGAAATCGAACGCATCATCGGCATCGAGATCGGGGCCGACGACTTTCTGCCCAAGCCCTGCAACATGCGCGAACTGCTGGCCCGCACCCGCGGCCTGCTGCGGCGAACCCAGCGCATCACGACGACCCGCGGCGAACAGCGCCGCCTGCGTTTCGGCAACTGGACGCTGGATACCGCCTCGCGTGAGCTCAGCCTCAACGGCGCCAAGGCCACGCCGCTTGGCGTGTCGGCTTTCGCCCTGCTCGCCGCTTTCCTTGAGCACCCCTTCGAACCGCTGTCGCGCGAGCATCTGTCACGCGTCCTGAAGCGCGAATACATTCCCTACGACCGGATCATCGATGTCCATGTCAGCCAGATCCGGCGCATTCTTGGCCACCAGGCCGACGGCAGCAGTTTCATCAAGACCCTGCGCTCGCAGGGCTATGTCTTCATTGCCGAGGTTGAATCCTTGACTTGATCTGCTCCGCCATAGCGCCAAAGGCCATGCAGTTGCATGGCCTTTGTTTTTTATCGGCCGGCGCGCCGGCCGGCTCTCTGGATCGTTCTTACTTGACCAGCCCCTTGCAGCCGCCGACGGTGTTACCCGAGCAGGGCACGGAGGTTTCGCGGTTGATCAGCCACTTGCCGCCCACCCTGATCATCTCCAGGGTCTTCTGCGTCGTATCGTTGTAGCCGCGTGACTGATAGACCTGACGGAACTCGGCAAAAGCACGGTCGTTGCCATCCATGCGGACTTTCATGTCCTGGATCTCAACCTTGATGTCACCGCGGGCAGCGATACGGCCACGGCGCAACTGCGCCCAGTCTTCGCGGGTCAGACCGCCATCCGGCGTAAACGTCGGGGCATAGAAGGCACTGTAGGCAGCGTAGTCACGCGCCGACCAGGCGGCAGCCCAGGACGTGACCTGCTCACTGACGGCAGCATCCGGACCGGCCACCACTGGCGCAACCGGGGCCACCGGCACAGGCGCCGTACGCGAGGCGTTGAGGGCAGCGGCCCTGGCATCGAGGGCATCGCGATCAGGCAGGCCGAGCGCGACAGGATCGTTCGGGCAAAGCTGGCTGTGATCAACATCGGCTAGCTCGCCGGATTCCGGCGTAGCGGCATCGAGACGCTGCAGGCCGAGATACTCAAGCAGGGTACCCATGCCGGCCTGGGTGCGCAGATAGGCAAGGCTCAGGTCGCTGTCGGCATTGACGTTGGCGCGGCGGGCGGCCAGCAATTCGTTTTCGGTATCGAGGAGGTCGAGCAGGCTGCGCTGGCCGATATTGAACTGGTCGCGGTAGGCGTCACGGGTTTTTTCGAGGAGCGCCACCTGACGCGCCGTGAACACCGACTGTTCCTTGAGGCGCTGGACATCGTTGTAGGCAATGAGCAGGGTCTGCCGGGTGTCGCGACAGGCTTTTTCGCGCAGATCGAAGGCCAGGTTCTTTTTCTCGACGCTCTGTTTGTCGCGCGCCCGGTCGGAGCCGCCGTTGAAGAGGTTCCAGCTGACCACCAGTTCGGCCACGTTGTAGTCGCGCTGACCGGTGTCGCCAAGGTAGTTGCGGGTTTGGTCGGTGCGCGCGCGGAAATCAAGCTTGGGCGAATAGGCCGCACGGCGGGCGTTGATTTCGTACTGGCTGGCTTCGATGTTCTCGGTGGCGGCGAGCAGCGCCGGGTTTTTCCGGAGCAGGGTATCGAGCGCCATCTTGGCCTGGCCCGGGTAGCTCTTGCCCAGCTCGCCCGGCGGCACGATGGCATCAGCCGGCTGACGACCGACAAGGCGCTGGTAGCGGGCACTGACGTCGTGCAGGTTGGCGGTTTCAGTGATCAGGTTGATCTCGGCCAAGGCCAGACGGCTACCGGCTTGTTCGGTGTCTACACGACGACCGACACCGCTTTTGGTCCGCCGGTCAATCTGGTCGAAGGTGGCTTTATGCTGGACATAGTTGTCCTTGGCCAGGTCAACAAGCTGGCGGTAGCGCAGGACATCGAGGTAAGCGCGACCGGCTTCGAGCGCCACCGTTTCGGAAGCATCGAGGAGTTCGTAATAGCGGACGATACGGGCCTTGTCGAGGCGACGCACTTCATTGCGTGTGGCGAAACCGTCGAAAATCATCTGGTTGAGGCTGAGCAGGTAACCGCTGCGGGTGTAATCGCGATCAGCCGTCGAGGGCTGGCGCAGGCTTTCGCGACCACTGCCGACGGTCAGGTCGACGCGCGGGAAGTAACCGCCACGGGCCACCCCGATTTCTTCGGCGGCAGCGCGATAGGCATGCCATTTGGACGTCACTTCGGGACTGTTGAGCACCGCGGTTTGGGCCACTTCCTTCAGGGTCGAAGGTGCTGCCAAGCCGCCCGGCATCGCCTCTGCCGCATGGGCAAACAGAGGAAAGGCGACGGACAACAGCAAGAAGAGGCTTTTTTTGATTTTCATGGGTGATAATCCACTATGTGTGTGGCCGGATTATAAATACTCGCCCAAGGGTGAATGTGAAATATCCGACATTTCCGACTCGACAATTCAAAGACTTGACGCGTCCATTGCGTAATAAAACTGCGCCGTTCCGTTTGTTGGCCATTATCGTCGCCATCGGCATACTCTCCCTGAGTGGCCTGCGTCTGGCCTTGGGCGTGGACTTTGAACGACTGCAGCAGGTGCTGGTCAGCCGTTTTGGTGCCGACCGTGCGCCCTTGCTGCTCGACTGGCAGCGCATGCTGGGCGAAGGCCGCAAGGCCCCGGAAATGGAGAAGTTGCGACGGGTCAACGATTTCATCAATCAGCGCATCGCCTTTGATGATGACCCATCGGTCTGGCATGAGCGTGATTACTGGGCGACACCGATCGAACTGTTTGGTCAGGGACGCGGCGACTGCGAGGACTTTGCCATCGCCAAGTACTACTCGCTGATCGATCTCGACATACCCATCAGCAAGCTCCGCCTGGTTTACGTCAAGGCAGCGCAGACCGGCCCGGCCGGAACCTTCCTGCAGGCGCACATGGTGCTGGCCTATTACGCCACGCCGACGGCGGCGCCACTCATTCTCGACAATCTGAACCCGCAGATACTGCCCGCCTCGCGGCGCGGCGATCTCTCCCCCATTTTCAGTTTCAACAGCGCGGGGCTGTGGCAGGGTACCGGCAACAACGCCAGCACGAGTAGTCTCTCGCGCTGGCAGGACCTGCTGGCCCGGGCACGCGCTGAAGGCTTCCAGTGAGGTAATCGACATGTCCCTGTTCCGACAACTCTGGCTTGCGGTCATCGCCAGCGCCGTGATCGCCTTTACCGGCAGTCTGGTCGTCAGCACCCTGACGGCCCGCCACTACCTGGAACGCCAGCTGGCCATCAAGAACAACGACAACGCCGCCACCCTGGCGCTTGCCATGTCGCAACTCGACAAGGATCCGGTCACCATAGAACTGCAGATCGCCGCCGTTTTCGATAGTGGCCAATATGCCCTGGTGCGCCTGATCGACCCGGACGGCAAGACGATGATCGAAAAGACCGGTCAGCAAAATGTCGGGCGCAATGTGCCCGAGTGGTTCATCAGCCTACTGCCGATTGAATCGAAACCGGGACAGGCTCAGGTTTCATCGGGCTGGAACCAGTTTGGCACGATCGAGTTGGTCAGCCATAGCCGCTTTGCCTATGCCGAACTATGGTGGGGCGCCCTGCAGCTGCTCGGCTGGTTTGCTGTCGGCGGCGTTCTCGTCGGGCTGCTCGGCATGCAATTCCTGGGGCGCATCCGGCGGCCGCTGGACGCCGTGGTCGGGCAGGCCAAGGCGATCAGCGAAAGGCGTTTCACGACCATAGCAGAACCGTCGACGCCCGAGCTGCAAAGCCTGGCCAGGGCCATGAACGCCATGGTCGGCCGTCTCAAGGCGATGTTTGCCGAAGAAACCACACGCCTCGAGCAGTTGCGCCGCGAAGCCAACCTCGACAGCCTGACCGGGCTGGCCAACCGCGACTTTTTCATGAACCAGCTGGCGGCCGCCCTGAGCGACGATGACGCGCCACCCGCCGGCGCACTCGTCCTGCTGCGCCTGGCCGACCTGGCCGGCATCAACAAACGGGCCGGGCGCGAAATGGCCGACGAAGTCCTGCGCCGCATCGGCAGCACCTTGAGCGGACTGATCGAAGAAAGGCCCAACGCAGCGGCCGCCCGCCTGAACGGCGCCGATTTTGCGCTGCTCCTGCCCGGCGTCCAGAACCCGGCACCCTACGCCGAAATACTCCTGCACGCCCTCAACGATCTGGTAGCAGCCGGCCAAATCGACAGCGAGCGGATCGGTTACGTGGCCAGCAGCAGCTATCTGCACAAGCAGGAGGTCGGCAAGCTCATGGCCAGTGTGGATGCTGCGCTGGCCTCGGCGGAAGCCGAGAGTGGACTGGCCTGGTGCCGGGCCGACAGTTACGACGACCAGCACCCGACTTCCAACGCCGACTGGAAAAACCTGCTTGATGGCGCGATAAGGGCTCAGCGCCTGCGCCTTATCGATTTCCCGGTCACCGGCAACGCCGGGCAACTGCTCCACCTCGAATGCCCGCTCCGCCTGCAAACCACGGAAGGCGGCGAATGGCTGGCGGCGGGCAGCTTCATGCCGATGGCCGCCCGCCTCGCGATGACGACCGAACTGGACCTGGCGGCCTCCCGCTTGGCACTCGAACGGGTAGCCGCCGGCGCTCCCGCCGTGGCGGTCAACCTGTCCGGCGAATCGATCAGGGATGCTTCGTTCCGTTCCCGGCTGTTTGCCCAGATCGCCGCCCGCAAGGATCTGGCCCCCCGCCTCTGGCTGGAAGTATCGGAAATCGGCGTGTTCAAGCATTTCGACGAATTCCATGCCTTCTGCGATGCCATGCGTCCGCTCGGCTGCCGCCTCGGCATCGAGCATTTTGGTCGCCAGTTCAGCGAGATCGGTCGCCTGCACGGCGTCGGCCTCGACTACATCAAGGTCGACGGCAGCTTCATTCGCGCCATCGACAGCCAGACGGGTAACCAGGCTTTCATCAAGGGCCTGTGCAGCATCGCCCATAATATCGGCCTGACGGTCATCGCCGAGGGCGTCCAGACCGCCGCTGAACTGGCCATCCTGCCCGAACTGGGCTTCGACGGCGCCACCGGTCCGGCCGTCCCGAGGAAAGAACAATGAGCACCGAAATCGAACTGAAGCTGCAACTCAGCCCGAAAGCCGCCCGAAAACTGGCGGATCATCCGCTGCTCGCCGCTATCGCGTCCCAGAAGCAGCATCTGCTCAACACCTATTTCGACACGCCCAGCCTTGAACTGCACGCCCGACGCGTTGCCGTGCGCTTTCGCAAAAAGGGCTGGCAATGGCTTTGCACCGTCAAGTCGGCCGAGCCAGCCAGCGGCGGACTGGCCATGCGCAGCGAATGGGAGGCCCCGGCGACACCCGGCATATTCGACTTCAGCCATGTCGATGCCGAGGACTTCCGTGAATTCCTTGTCAAACGGAGCACCAAGTTCGAAGCCATCTTCACGACCGACTTTCACCGTCAGCTCTGGCACGTTCCGTTTGGCGAATCGCTCATCGAACTGGCCATCGACCGTGGCCATATAGAAAGCTGCGGCCGCCGGTCAGCCATCTGCGAAATCGAACTCGAACTGCTCTCGGGACGCGTTGACGACATCTTCGGCCTGACCCGGCAGCTCCAGGAAAATATCGACCTCTTCCCGGCCATTGCCAGCAAGGCCGAACGTGGCTACGCCCTGTTCCTCAACGAACCCGTACGCCCGTTCAAGAGCAAGCCCGTACCCATCAGTGACCAGCAGACCCCGGTCGAAGCCTTCCGCAGCGTTGCGCTCGGCTGCCTGGAACACTTCCAGCGCAATGAAAAGGGCCTGCTGACCGGCGGCGAACCGGAATTCATCCACCAGGCCCGCGTCGCCCTGCGCCGCCTGCGTTCGGCCATCAAGCTCTTTGCCCCCGTGCTGCCGCCCGAATTCGTCGCCGCCTATGGCCAGACCTGGCAAACCCTGGCCGGCGCGCTCGGCGATACGCGCAACTGGGATGTCTTCCTCGAAGAAACCCTGCCCCCCATCGCCACCGCCTTCCCCGACAACCGCGACATCAAGCGCCTGCGCAAAGCCGGCCAGCGCCGCGCCAGCAGCGCCCGAAAATCCGTCACCGGCCTGCTCGCCGTCAGCGAATACCCGCGCCTTCTGCTCGAATTCACCGCCGCCATCTACACGCTGGGCGACACCCTGCCCATCCCGATCAAGGAATTCGCCCGCCAGCAGATCGCCAGCCACGCCAGGAAAGCCCGCCGCCTGGCCCAGCGCCACGCCGAACTCAGCCCCGAAGAGCGGCACAAAATGCGCATCGCCTTCAAGAAACTGCGCTACACGCTGGAGTTTTTCGCCCCCCTGCTGCCCGAACGGAAACTGAGGCCCTACCTCGCCGCCCTGGCCCAACTGCAGGACGAACTCGGCCTCATCAACGACCACGTCACCGCCGAAACCCTCCTCGCCGAAGCCCTCGCCGGGCGCCCGGTGGGACCGATCCACGGCTGGATATCAGGACGGCACGCCTTGCTCGTCAGCGAACTGCCGGAAGTGCTGCACACCTGGCTGGCGCAGAATACACCTTGAGCTTAAATCCGGCCGCTGCACCAGAAGCGCGGGCCCGACTCTGTAATACTCCGGTGAACCAAAAAATTGGGGACAACTCATAACTGCTACTCCGTTCCGCAGTGAGCATGCCGTCCACTCGAGAGGAGTGGTAGCCAATTTAAAGGTTGGTACAGCCCTTCCAATTCAGCGCAAGGTATTTTGAGTTTTCCGCAGCAAGCTCTGACCAATGACTGAACGCTTTCTCCCTGTAGCCTTTTGGCGAAGCTCTGCAGAGAACGCCTAACCAATATCTCGCTCGTTCAGTTTGTCCATCAATCGCAAGATTTTGAGCAAGTCTAAAATACATGAATGGGCTAGGAGTTGAAACGACAACTCCCTTCATCCACTGATAATTTTCCTCTGTCAGAGGAGTCTTTGGCTCTGCATTGGCAAACTCCAATCGATCGTCCCATTGTTTGAGCACAAATAATTCAGGGGGATTCATCGGGCTCGCTGTTGTTCCTTTTCCGTAGCGAATGAAGTGAACGGTACGCTCCACCTCAAAGCAATCGAAAATCGTCAAAGCTAGGGCGCTTGCGATTCCGATAAGCACACAAACCATTAGCATCTTGGGGGCTGTTAGCGGTGCCGAAAGACCAGATTTTTGAGATAGAACGCCTAATATCAATCCGAAGGGCAATAAAAAATAGGCGTAATGGAGGGGTAATTCAAGCATTGCATGGACAAACAGCACCCCCATTGCAGCGAAAGGAAATACAAAATCAGGCGCTCGAAGATTGCCAAGAAAGCGCCAGAATAGTTTGACGAAAAAGAGCGATAACAATCCTCCGACAATCACCCCATTATTCAATAGAAAATCGAGAAAAATATTGTGCGAATGGCTGAGTGCTCCGCCAAAATCCGGAAGATTCTCCGCACCGAAATAAGCTTCCTGCTCCTGTCCCCAACCGTATCCAAAATATGGCGATTGAACCAACAAAGCCAAGGACTCTCGCCAAATAGCAACTCGATAGGCGTCATATAACCCCCGGCTAGCCGTTTCTTTAGCATGCAATAGCTCGTTCAAAACCGGGATCAGAAAATGGAGCAAGACTGCGTAAGCAGCAAAGCCCGTCAAAGCTAGCCTCAAATATCTCGGCCGAGGATGTCTCCAAAAAAATGTAAAAACAACAAGGAGAGCGAGCATATTTAGCCAAGCCGTCCTTGATTCGGTCAGAAGAACGCCTAAAACCAACCAAAGAACCAATAACACTGCAGCAATAGCACCAAGTTTTTCGGTAGCAAATGCCCATGCAACGCCAACTACGCCGAGCAGTAACAAGGTAGCCAACATGTTAGGTTGGCCAAGATTGGCCGAAAAACGCCCCTGCCCGCCCTGTAATACCCAGATATCTAAGCCAGCAATCTGCAACAACTGGCAAACCTGCAATCCAACCGAAACAACTCCAGCAATGACGCTGGAGAGAAACAGGAAGTCCAAGACCTCCCCTGGAGAGCAACGCTCC
>ERZ1034365.113-NODE-113-length-42536-cov-3.007513_pt1 | contig 42536 bp, 61 predicted proteins | sample MGYA00520615_ERZ1034365 | MGnify/ENA primary metagenome ERZ1034365 (study PRJEB33736, sample SAMEA104284505) | Azolla filiculoides | biome: Urban; feature: Water surface; material: Ditch water | place: Netherlands | collected 2015-10-28 | depth 0-0.1 m ...
ATGTGGTTACATTTTCATTAGATGTTATTCCTAAACTTGCCATTATAATAACAAACCAAAATCCTGACCAGTTCCATTTTTTCATATACCTAGTATTTCGTTTAATTCATCAAACATTACTGCATACTCTGGACGATAAAGTTCAATTTCAAATTTAAACGCTTCTTTACGATATTTGTCCAGCATATCACTACCTTTCATTTGGGAATATTTAGAGTTACCTAATCTATCACATGTTTTAGCGTAACTTGCTAATTCAGTATCTCTAATACCTTTATAATATTTAGGGTTAGCACGTTCAGCTCTTGTTTTTCCTTTTTCGTTGCTAAGAGCATAAACTATTTTTTTAATATCGTTATATGTGACACGACAATCTTCAATTGTATCATGTAACCAACATGCAGCGATTAGAATAGCTCTCTTATCTTCAGGAATTAAATGAATATATTTTATAGCATACTCAACAACCATTTTTAGGTGTACACTATAAGGTTTTCCATCATATTTATGGTTGGTAGACCTATGCGCCCTAATAGCGAATCTCTTTGCTTTTTGTTCTAATGTGGGAGTAATAAACAATCCCCAGAACCAATCAATTATTTTATAATATGTTTTCATACACATTTTACGTAAATTAAAAATTATTGTTTCAATTATCAATCAAATAATTCAAGCAATCAGTCATTTTTCTTTTAACGTCTTTATGATCAAAACCTTCATAAGCATATTCCATTTGGAATTCGAATACACCAATATTTTGATGATCATCAATAAAAATATCAATAGAAATCCAAGGAAATTTAGTTTCTTTTAATATACTTCTAAATTTATCAAGCATTGGTCTAATAATTTTATTATTATCATCAGAACCTTCTACAATTATTTTAGGAGTAGAACCATGTGATAAATTACCACAAAACTGACCATCTTTTTTTACTCTTTCATATGCCAAATGTCTACCATCAGCGAAATATAAACATCTAAATTCACGAATAACATTAATAGGCTCTTGAATGATGAAACTACTGAAATTGTATTCTAAATAGCTTCTATCTATATTTTCATCCTTATGTTTTAAATTATAAATTTCTTTATCACCAATTGGTAAATCCCCTAATTCTTCACCATTTGCTTTAACAAATTCATCCTTGAAAACTGTATATACTTTTTTAGTATCATACATACAATCTTTCCATTGTTGTCTCGTAATCTTTTTAACACCAATACCTCTTGCACCTGTTGGCGGTTTAACAACAAATTCATCTAAATCTACAAATGCATTTAATTCATCAACATTAGATATAGTGCTGTTAGTGTGAATGTTATAATATGTTTTGGGTGCATAAATACCTAACCTATCCAATAAAAAATATTGATAGAGTTTGGTTAATCGTTTACCACCATACCATTTAATACCTTTAACTTTAGCTAACTCTAATACATCACTATCAATATGCTCGTTGAAGATTATTAAATCAACATTATTTTCAAACCTATCAACAATATTAAACTCGTTTAATGCTATGCTGATATTATTTTTATTAGTAGAATAAATTTTTTTCATTATCTTAGTTTAAGAAATTCCCAATTAGTTAATTCAAACTCTTCAACACCTCTGCAATCATAACCTTTAGGGTTGGTTAGGTTATCAGTGATACCAATATCACCCATTCTGCTTACCATCCAGATAAGTACCTTAGTACCAGCAGGGCAAATATGTTCAGTATATTCTGGAATAGCATTATGACCATTCCAAACTTTCATAGGAAAGTCTTTTAATGTAGTAGCTGTTATTTGAAATTTATACCAGATCATTCTATGTTCTGATTCAAAATCAAGTGATTCTGCTGGATATTTAAGATTATATAATTCCTTAAATAATATTTTTTTACGTTTAACTGTTTTACCTACTGCAATTTGTTTACATCTTTCAACAAATTTTGTGTTAGTACCCTTCATAATTCAATAAATTAAATGGCTTATTTATCTTAGTATTATCTGAATAATTTTTATTTTTCAAATATTCAAAATGATTAATCAATGGAACAGTTAAATTATCATCAGCAGTAATTGAATCAAGTAAAGCAACTAATTGTGGTAAATCCTCAATATTGACTGATTTATAAATAAATGTAGCAAAATCTCTTAATGTGATATCATCACTCATTTGAAGATGTACTTTATTTTTACTACGATCATGGCTAAAATCTGCACGATTACCTATTTCAATATCTCTTTTATGCCAAACAGACTTAAGATGTTCTATTGTCTTAGGCATTACTTTATTATTATAAAAACAATCAAGATTACTACCAGTAATTCTTTGATATTCTTCCATCCAGTATTGATAAAGAAAATTCATTAATGCTTGACCTCTACGCAACTGAAATTGAGTTTCAAGTAAATTTGAAGCTAATAATAAATTAAAATCTTCAAAACTTATACTATCGTTATTTCGTATCATCTTTTATAATTGTAAAATATTGTTTTAAATATACTTCAGGCAAGCCAATATCATCAATAATAACATACCATTCTTTATAATCCAGAATACATTCATATATTTTTCCTTTAGTTATTTTAGCTGTTCTACTAATATAACCTGTGCAACATTCAACTATCATCTTTCTATTCTATTTACAAATGTTTCTTCAATTTCTTTTGGGTCATATTTAGTACTTTCAATATAGTCTATAACAGCTTGTCTAAGCCATTTAATATCAGACCATTTAGTTCTACCTTTTAATTCTTCACCTTCGTATGTAACTTTAGGAAACTTAAATGTCATACTAATTCCACTATCAGTTTTAATTTTTTCAACATGTTTCCAACCAACTATAACTTGTTTAATTTTGCTCATATTAGTACCCTTTAAATTTGAATAAGACCAATCTTTTTTTAATTTAACTGGTTTTCTGTCTGGTTTAACATCATTTTTATAAATTCTTTTATATACACCATGATATACTTGAGCATAATAAACACCAAGTCTAGCCATCATTTCGCCATCATAAGTAAATTTAGAAATATCACCATTATACCTATTTGCAAAGAACTTATTTAAAAAATGCAATGATTTACTAACGTATATTATTTTAGGATTGTCTATTGATTTATAAACAAACACTTTACTATACCCTCGTAAATCATTGATTTCTTTATCCATGAATTTCAGATTCTTGTAAATCGTATTTTTCTATTACATTATTTAGAAATGAGTTAATACGTAATTTAACATCATATTTTAATTTTCTTCTTACCCTATGTGCTTCTTTATTTAATTTAGCATCCATAATATCAAAAGCGTTTTCAGGAAATATAGTTGACCTAAATCCATGTGTGTTATCAATATGAACAACGAATTTTGTAACAGTTATTAACATTTCTGGTAATACTATTAATGTTTCAAATGTTTCAGGATCAAACTTGATATCTTGGCTATTTTTCTCTGCCATCATCATGACCATGTGAAAAACTTTTTCTTGCTCTTGATTTAGACTAGCAATAGCTTTTTGATTTTTGTTATAGCTATATTTTTGCTTTTTCTTAACAATAAATCTTTTAAATTTATAATTTAAATTCATACTATTTTTTGTAAAATTTGTTAACAATAATTTCAGATAAAAAAGTACACACCATTCCATAAATAAATCCTAGTACATATCTTAAAATAGGATTTATTTCTAATAATTTTGGAAATAATATTAATATTCCGAAGAAAATTAATGCTAGAACTACCCATACTAAAAATTTATATAAATCTTTCATTTATTCGTTCTTAGGTATTAAATTATCAAGATAAGAATGATCCTGTGAAAAAACTGGTGGTTCTTGACTAATCCATCTAGTTCTTATAGAAGGTTCAGTTTTATTTACAGTATCATTTACAGTGTCAGGCATTTTAATATAAGCTTCTTTAAGAATCATTCTACCTCGTTTATACTTAGGAGCATAATCATTCCAATTAATACCTTTAGCAAAGATCATTTCCTGTTGTTCATTAGATGTTTTACCATGTAATTCCTTCTGAGAATATAATGTTTGTGCTACACTTTGAATAGAGTTTCTAGTGGCATCCTGTTGTCTCCATACGAGCGTATTAAAGACTTCAGTACGTTGTGGTACTTGCCATACCCTTGAATCAAATTCTGCCCATTTCATGCCTTTATTATCCAAAATAGAATTATCTGAATTAGATAAAATTGTAGCACGTTTATATCTGGCTTCATTGAATGCTCTTGTTGCCATAGCAGCAGATACAGAACACATTTTTTGTAAGTTATTATCAAACCAAGCACATGATGTAATTTTTTCAAAATCAGTGATTACAATAGTAATTTCATCTGATTGAACGAAAGCACATTTAGCACCCATTATGTTTTTACATAGGTACATGGCTGTAGCATCCATATCATTGATTAAATCATCATCGAAAGGTCTAATCATACCTCTGGTATAAGTGTGAAAAGCTTTACCATCTACACGTATTAAAGTGTAGGTTCTTCGTGGTAAATAGGTTCTAAACCTATTTTCAAAATCGTTTTTCATACGATCTCCAAGTGTGTCAAACATATTTCTATTTTTAAATTAATTATTTAATACTTCATTATACGTTAATAAAGTAAAATTGTTTCAGTTATTTATATTTCTCAATGAATTTAGGAAATCCTAGATTAATATGATCATCAGCTAGTGGATTTTCATATGCATATTCCATAAAATCACAACCAGCACTAAAAGATTGTAAAGCAAACTCTTCTTCAAGAGGAAGTGTTTCAGTTAACTTATCTTTGAACTGTGCAAGCATTTTTAACTCCATTTCTGAAGAATTTAATGCGAAGATTGAATTTTGCATATCATCAATCCATTTAATTAAACTATTAATAGGTGTTTTCATTCTATTGGTTTTAAATAATATTTTTTGCAAAGTATTTTTATATCTTCACTATTTAAAGTCATATAATCAGCATATTTTAATTCATTAACATATCTAACAGATACTATACCTTCATAAAATAATTTTTTCTTGTCTGGTGTAACATATATTGAACGAAATGCTTCATAACTTGGCGCATACTTATGAATTATCATATATCCTTCACCAATAGGTGCATCTTCAAATGGTTCAGACAATATATCTTTTTCAAATATATAATATAAAGCATTATTCATACATTCATCTACTGATATATGTGCATGTAAGTATTCACTTAGTCTATGCAATATTGTATCAAAATCGTCTCTACGTATATTTATTATTTTCATAATCAAAAATGTTCTGTTTCACGAATAGTTAAGTCAATAAACTTTCTTGCATTTTCGTATTTATCACCAATTAATCTACAAGCATTGAAATAATCAATTGCCTGTACCATTAATGTTTCAACTTCTTCATCCCATCCTTGACAGTAATGATCGTAAGTAAATCTAATATAAAACCATTTCATAGCTATTTCTTTTTGATTTTATCAAAATAAACCATTAATAAAGGCTCGGTACTCATATTATAAGTTTGAGCAACTATACCTCTTTCTCTCCAACATTTTCTAGCAATTTCATATACTTCTTCTTCAGTATATAAACCTTTCTGATGAAATTTTTTGGCAGCTTCTGAGAAAGCACCAGACCTAAAAGAATTTTCATCTATATATAATTCATCGTGATATCCATCACGAAGTGCATATTTTTTGGCAGCTTCTTCAATTTCTTCTTCAAACTTATCCATACCTATTTCTTTTTATTTTCTTCGAATAATTCTATTAAGTCACAAGGCATACCCATTTTTTTAGCGAATTCCATTGTAACTTTAAATGCTTGAATTAATTCTCTGATTTCAGTTTCAGAATATAAACCTTTTTGATGATGATCTCTGGCTGCATCAGATAATGCACCAAAACGAAATCCTTCTCTCCATATATCAGAATCACTATAATGAAAAAATGATTCTTCTGGGTTAGTAGGACACTCAATAATTGCAGCTTTTTCTATACTATTCATAATTTATTTTTTATAATCATCAAACCAATTATTAAAATCTGGGTGGGTGCAATTAGTTTCATCCATACCATAATTTATTCCACCTATAAATGCTTGTCTCATATCCTCATGAGAAAACATTCCTTTTTGGTGATAATTTTTAGCAGCATCAGATTTAGCACCTTTAATGAATCCAAATTCAGCATATTCCCTATAATCCAAATTTCTTTCAAAAGGCTTGTAATCAACTTTAAATTCAAAAGCTGCTTCTTCTATTGCTTTTTCTAACTTTTCCATACTTATTTCTTTAATACTTCTTCGAGCCATTTAACTAAATTAGGTCTTTCAATTCTTTTACCTTCCAGTAGAGCTTGAATATAATCCAGATAGATATTAGTATTAGCTAAAATTAATGTTTTAACTTCATCTTCTGAATACATTGCTTTTAGCATCATAGCAATATATAAATCATTGTTTTGCTTGAATTGATTCAACCAATATTCTTTAGCTTCAAGGGATTTAGCACCATCAATAAAAGAGTCTTTTATCAAGTTATTATTGATTGCACCAATACATAATCTAGCATCAGCAGCATTTTCAATTGCTTCTTCATAATCCACATATCTAACTGGTTGATCAGGATATTCAGGATCAAATTCGTTTATTAATTTCTTCATGAATTTTTCTTTATTGTACGTAAATAAAAAACTTTTGTTTCAAAAAAAATCAAGTAATAACTAAATTACTTGATTTAATGGTTGGCCCTGTGGGGATTGAACCCACAACCTACTGATTATGAGTCAGTTGCTCTAACCAATTGAGCTAAAGGGTTGTCTTGGCTGGACTTGAACCAGCGACCTTTTGATTATCAGTCAAATGCTCTAACCAACTGAGCTACAAGACAATATAAAATATTTTGAGACGACTATTGGGATCGAACCAATGTAAATGATTTTGCAGACCACCGCCTAGCCACTCAGCCAAATCGTCAATTATTGATAATTTTCATCTTGAATTATACCAAACTTGTTAAAGTATCGTAACGTTCTCCATTTATGATTATTCACATAAAAACCCCATTTATGATATGGTCTGCTACATAATAATAATGTCCACGCACCACCTTCAGGTATACACAACCAATGTCTTTTAGTTGCTTTGGAATACCAAATAGAATTTCTAAAATGTAGAAAATTTTTAGAACTATTAAATAAACCTTCAACATAATTATAAGTTTCATTTCTGAAATGTGTTGTATGTCTATCTAAATCTTTTGCCATAACTTTTTCACCACCATTATAAGGCTCTGAATCTTCTCTGGCTGGTGTAACATTATAATAATATCCTTTTAATACAATGCTAACTAAATCGCATGAATGATCGTGAAAATATCTGTTATCATCAGATTTAATCCAGTGATGTAATCGAATAGAAAATCCAAAGAAAATTAATGACCATCTATAAAGATAAGGACAATTTGGATTACCTAATTTTTCTTTCCATCTAATTTGGAAAAGTTTCCTAAATTTATTTGTATTATCACTTCCAACCATTACAATTTATTTTTACAATAATTTGTGAGCCTAGTAGGACTCGAACCTACGACCCATGCCTTAAAAGGGCATTGCTCTACCAACTGAGCTATAGACTCTTCCTAAATTAATACTTATATTTTAGTTATAAGTATCTTAATGAGAGCAAGATGGGACTCGAACCTAAAGTTTTGCTAAAAACTCCATGACCTCTTCCATGTTAAAGCCAATTATAATTATTATAAACCTTCCTAAATTCATACTGTTAGCAAATCAGCACTCCAATATTTGTGTTTTTTTCTTACTTTCGACTCCATAGCCTACGTAAAATGATCAGTTCTACTTATCTATGAGGAAACGCTCTGAACCAACTGAGCTACCTGCCCAAGTATTTTAATGTTGTCAAGGGTTGTAGATTTGAACTACCGACCTTTTCCACGTTATGGAAACGCTCTACCAGACTGAGCTACCCCTCGTTGTTTTATATTATACGTAAAAAAAAGAAAAATGTTTACGAAATACTAATAATTTTTTCGTGGTTCTGAACCTTCTTTAAGTTTTCTAATTGGTGGAAGTGGCGGTGGTGGTGGAATTACAACCTTTTGCTGAGTAATATTACACTTATAATTAGGTATTTTACTTTCCCAGATACCATTTTTATATTCCATTGCATCAATAAATCTCTGGAAATCAATATTTTTTTCCTGACATATTTTAAGGATAACAGAGAATAATACAACCAAGGCATCAGAACCTTCTTCGATTAGATGTTCTTCATCGTATGGTTTATGTGTAAAACCAATCATCTTACCAATTTCAGTAGCAAATTCACCAACTTCTTCGTTTAGCTTAAGAATTCTTTCCAATACACCTTTATTTTCCAATAAAGAAATCCTCTTGATATCCTCAAGAATTTTATTCATATCACTCATAATACCCTATTTTATTACTCTATTAGTAGTTCCATTTTGTTCCATAGCACAAACAGCCATAGCAGCCACTTTTCGCATAATTTCCATAGCTTTAGGTTTACATACTGCATAAGCTTCACGACTTAATATGTGTTTAGCTTCATTAACGTAATCCTCTATGTACATGAACCATTCTTCTGGAGAATGATGATCATGATTACTTCCTTCCATTGGCAACCAAAGAGCATCTTGATATTCTCTTTCAGTATCAATAGCTTCATAAACTTTATTTCTTTCCATGATATTATTTGAATTTAAAAAGTCACTTGATGGTAAGTTTTATAGATAATGATAAAATCAATGTCAAAGTCCAAGACCCTTCTCTACTACAAAGGCAAAGACAAAACCTAAGTCATTTTTCGTAAGCTAATTGTCTAATCCCGATCAAGGGAGAAGTAACTTATCTTACTGTTGTGATCGTTTTAAAAACCCCACAAAAACTTTTTGGTTTCGTAGAAAAGGCGATGTTTCCCATTGGGAATCTTTATTAAAGATATGTATATCATATGTTATAGTTGATCTTGCAGCAGCCCATCTTTCGAAGGACGACCATAAGAAAAGAACTTACCACCAAGTGTAAAACAGTGCGAACTAGGCTTGTGCTTTGTTCACCCCATACCCTTTAGTTTTGTTAAACGAAACGAACTAGGCTTGTGAGCTTTGTTCGCTTCGTAGTTGTAGTATTATTCAGTTGGAAGTGTCTTTAAAAACAAATCAACAACTGGTTGGAAGCGTTCATCTACGTTGATGCGTAACGAAGCAATATTTTTAATCTTTTCCTGACGTTCTTTTTCAAACTCAGACTGAGCAGTTCTGGTTGCTTCACCAAATGCCATTAAAGCTTTCTGGTACTCTGCATTAGCTTCATTATTAACCTTTTGAGCGTCATGTTGAGCGTCAGCATTTACTTTTGCTATACGAGCATTTTCAATAGTGGTAAGGTTTTTCACCTTTGCCTTGTAGTAATTAACGTCCTGTTCGTATTCACGATGCAGTTTAGCCAAATCTTCATGAAGAGCTAACAAGTTTTCAGAAGTGTGGTGAGTAATAACCTTTACAGGAGTTTTTTCACCTTCTTTGATTACCATCCATTCAATTGGATTGATGTTAGGCAATTCTCTTCTCAAATTATCAAGGGTATTACCCTGATGAATGAATCCACCAATATGAGCAGCAAATGCTTCTGCTTCCAAGTATTTACATACTTCAGTAACAGATAGTTGTTCCCAACCCCATTCTTCAGTCACTTCTGGCAATACAACTGGTTTAACCAATACTGGTCTTTCAGGTACTGTAACTAATGCTGTTAAATCAGCATTTTCACCCTTTGCCTTTTTAATAAGCAAATCTTTAGCCTTGATGTTCTCCATCAAGAATGCTTGTGTAGCATGTAATGAAGATTTCTCTTTTAACAATGCAACTACATCAGTAGGCATTGGTTTAGGAGTTACTAAGGTCAGAGTTTCATCAGCAGTTTTTACAGTCTTGCTGTAGTTATTAACACCTGATAATTTGGCATCAATTTCTTTTGCTCTTTGGTTACAAAGGTTAGAGATTGATTGTGCTTGTGAAAGACTTAACCCTTCTTTTGATAAACTATTTTTTTTCATAATATAAAGAATTAATATTTTAAGTTAAAAATGATTGATTGTGCTTGTGAGTTGTGTCAACACCAAATTGTATGCAAATATATATATTATTTTAATACATACAACTATTATACGTAAATAATTTATTTTTGTTTCAATTTTTATTAAGAACTGCTTTGTCGTTGTGTCAACACACCAAATTGTATACTCTTTTTATCTAGGTGGAATAGGGTTGTGTCAACACGCCAAATTGCATACTTAATTATTTTCATGTTTAGTTACCTGTACTGTTGTGTCAACACACCAAATTGTATAATAATACAACACAGTTAGAACAACAGTTATGGAATATAGCGTTGTGTCAATACAACAAATTGTGAGACATTACAAATTTTGGTGTTGTTAGTGAGTGGATAATTCCCTAAGATTATTTAATCTTATTCTTGTTTATTCAAGAATCACTATATGCGCCACAATACGCACTTTGCACATAAAGTGCAAAAATAAATTATTTCAAAGAACTTTAATGATTATACGTAAATAAAATAAATTTGTTTCAGTATAATCAAAATATTTTACACTAATTCTAATGTTTTTTTTGCTAATTTTGATTCTATAATACCTTTTTTTGATTTTAATTTTAATGTATTACCATCAGCATATGCAATATTATATGCACCAACAATATCGGCATCTTTTTCAATATCAAAATCTTGACAGGTTTCATTAATACATTTAAAAACTTTACCATGTCTATTTTCTTTATCTATATGTCCACAAACAGGACAAGTTCTTGAAGTGTTTTTAGGATTAACAAATAATACTGAAATACCTTGAGATTTAGCTTTATATTCTATAAAATTTTGGAGTTGATAATATGCCCAAGATTTAAGAAAATAATTTTTAGTATCAATTGTAATACCAGTTAAATCTTCCAATTTAATTACACCAACATTATATGATAATGCTATATCAATAATGTTTTTAGTAATTGTATGATTTTTATTTTTTGCCCATAATTTTTCTTTCTCTGTAAAATTATTTAATGCTTGCATTTTTCTATCTCTTCCATGACCACCAGCAGAAAATTTCAATGATTGCTGTAATGTTTTTCTCTGTTTTAATAATTTAAGTCTTTCATGTTGTATATGTTCATTTAGATTAAATTGATATGGTTGATGTTTTTCATCAATAATATAAAAACTAACAGGACGATTAATACCAATATCAATTCCCATTATTTTATTACTATCTAAAGTATTATTTACAACTGGTTGTTTATAGGTTAGTAATAAAAAAAACTCATTATCTTTTACTTGAACTGAACTATCACAAACACTATATTCACCACTTAATATTCTATCAACAATAATTCTATTATTACTTTTATCTTTACCAAACAGTAAAAATAAATTTAGATCACCAATAGTTTCTTTAACATATTTTGTTGAAGGAAATTTTAAATAGTAATATTTTTTTTCATTTAAATAAAATGGCTTATCACCAGTAAATTGAAATGGTATATTAATGTTTGATTTTCTAAATGATGGAATACTCATTTTACCATTTAAAATATCAAAGAAATTATTTTGTATTGTTTTAAAAATAACAGAATTAAAGGATGTTCTAATATTTGATGAAATATTTATCAATTCGGTTAATAATTGATAACCACTATTACGTATAGATGTACCTAATTTTTCTTCAACATATTTTTTAGCATCAGACTTTGTAATTTTTTGTTTTTTAGTGATTTCATCAATATCGTATTGTATATTAACATGTGATCTAATCACTTTATTACCAATACTAGTTAAATCAGATGCAGTTTTTTTTAGATAATTATAAACTTCATTCTTATTGCTGTCTGTTGCAATTAATTTAATTTTTCTAGTTTTAATAGTATATTCAGTCATATTTTTCAGTTATTTAAATTTCAATAGTTATACGTAAATAAAATAATAATGTTTCAATGTTCATTATTTTTCACTGTTCATTGTCAATGAACATCAATAATTAGTGAACCGAATGGGATTCGAACCCATGACCTACAGCTTAGAAGGCTGTTGCTCTATCCAACTGAGCTACCGATTCAGAATAAAAATTATCTATTCACTCCCACATGAGATAAAGTAATAGTCCATCAACTTCTTTAAGTAAAACCACTAACTGTTACCAGTTATGTCTAATCTTCATATTGACATCTTTACCATTAAAATAAGCAACCTTTGGGTAAAGGTAAATAACATTTAACAAAATTTTGCGAAGGGAATATCCCAGCGTGTTACTGCTTAATTTAAAATAGATAATTCTTGTAGCGAGGATGGGAGTCGAACCCACACGCCCATTACTGAGCAAGGGATTTTAAGTCCCTCGTGTCTACCAGTTTCACCACCTCGCCATTTTTTACTATAATAAATACTAATAAATTATAAAAAAATTACTTGTCCACAACGCTAATGTGAAATACCCTGTATGCGCCCAAACCCACATACTCCGATTGCATAGTCCAAGTTACTTTATGTCTATTTAAAAGGCATCTTACCCCTGACAAATCCTTTAGCTAGGAAATATGCTTCACCTTAATTTTCAGGTGCTTCACATACAGTCAGTCCTTCAGCAAGTAAAATTTTTAATTCTGTCTACACTCACATGGCACGACTTCTCTCACCATAATTATGCTTTCCAACGTTCGTCAAGTCCCAACCTCGTCAGGTTTATCGTGTAATAAAATAACAACATTCACCGATTAATTTTAGTGTTGTTATACCAGAATTAAATATTGATAGCGAATTAAACTACCTGTTAATTTAGATTTGCAGTCTACTCTTGTGGAATAAAGAATAATAATACCACTCCATAGCCTATCTAACCTATCAATAATTGTTCGGAAGCTGGTATGTAAACAGTGACCATGACTTGTACTTCGTCTCAGGGATAAACCCATACTTCCAATTCTTAAATATTTTCAAAGAACTTATTTTTTTAGCACCCTTTCTTATATGACTGTTTCTTGATATTTACGCCCATATAAGAGTAGGGTCACATGATTATTACCTCATATTGATGAATTATCATAGTCGAACTAACCTGATATCCTTCACCCATCATCATAACCACTTTTGCTGAGAACTCATTCGCCTTATAAAGATAAACCACTGGCATTAGCGGTATTGCCTAGGATTTCCCTAAATTCTTATCAATACAAATTTACTTTAATAACTTAAAGATTCTATTAAGAATCAATTAAAATTTCAATATTCTTCCTTTCTCAAGGGAATAAGACGTATCATATTACTATGATCATTTTTATACTACTTAATGTAAGTCTGTCCTCAAATCCGCTTACTCTTGAACAGTGTTACCATATTGTGTGGCATCGCAGGATTCTCCACCCACACTAGGCTCTCATGCTAATGACATTACTTTTCGTATTGGCTCAATGTTTCGCCATTATAAACCACTACATTTCCTTTCGGTTGTGTCTGTATGCCTACAGCAATTCATGGTTTATGTTTTCAAATGGATTATACGCTAGTTCTTATGGATTCCAAACGAATCGCTGTCCTATTGTTTCTGCAAGTCTATTATACTTTCGTATGACTTGTTTAGTTTATAATCCACTATATTTTCAAAGAACTATTGGTATCTAACAAAAGCTTATACCCTGAGTATTTTATTGAGTCCAAGTCAGTAGACAGTTATGGACGCTCCTGATATCTGATACCATTTAATATGATAATTCTTCATCAAAAAATAATCGTTTATACCAAGGTAATTTAGCAAAAGCTTCTTTCATATAATCTTTACCAATTATATTACCTTCAGCTTTACCATTATTGTATATTAAATCTGCTTCAGATTTCAATTGTTTAGTAAATCTGTTTGAAAGTTTACTAAGTTGATTAAATAAATCACTACCAAGTTGAAAATCACCTGAAACAGTAAAATTGCCATATTGTTGATAATGATTATAAGTAACTGAAACTTTAATTTTTTTCTCTTTTTCTAAAAGTTCTTTATACTCACTATTTTTTAATAAAATACATCCACTATCTAATTTTTCCATGATGTTTTCTTTATTATACGTTAAATTTTAAATAATGTTTCAAAGTTAAGAAAAAATATCAACCAAACTACAAAGTTCTAAATAAATTTCATAAAATCCCATACCATGACCATTTTCATAGGCTTTATTATAAACTTTATCACGATATTGTTGAGGTATAGTATTTAAACCAGACTCTTCTTTAATGAAATCAATAATAACTTCATTAATTTCATTTACTTTATATCTATATGCTTTTTGTTTATTATTAGCTTTCTTTAATGCTTCTTCATATTCCATATATTCAGCATAATATTTAGCAATTACTTCACTATTATGCTTTACAGGAAGAATAGGTTTACGTAAATTTTCTGTTGGATATGCACCATATTGACATTTAGCATGTTCAATCGCTGTATTAACATTTCCAAAAGCTTGTAAAGTTTTAACATTCATGGTTTTATATTTTTATACCCGATAGGGTATGTTTATTAGTCTTTTACGTTATTTAATACCTTATCGGGTATAATTACGTCAGTAATATACATTTTAACTGTTGAAGGTGCATGAGGATGCGTTAAACCATCAATATAACTTTGACCTAATAAAGCAGTTAATAATTTAGTTGGTATACGATACATTTTTTTATTTTTATCGTAGATACGAACTTCACCACTGAAATAATCAGCACCTCTATCTACTACATATTTCCAAATATCTTCACCAATATGTAGGTTTCTTAATTTATCTTTGCTTTTCATAATTAGTTCTCCCAACGAAATTCAAATTGTTCTGATTCACTTAATTTTAAGTATTCTTCTACTGGATAAGGTAATGTAACTTTACTGTGTAATATTTTTGTAGGTGGAACATCTTCGATAAAACTAGGAAAATATGATTCCATATCTACAGTTACGCTATAAAAGTTAAATTTATTTTTCTTAACCAATAGTACTTCATTAATAACCTGTGTAGGTCTATCGGCTCTGATTAAAACAAGCATTTCATCTGTTGTCATTCTATTTTACTTTTAATGAAAAATATTTAATTGTATTATTAGTCCAATGATAAGTTTGTAATCCAAATAGCCAAGCAAATTCCAGATATTCAGTTTGATTATCAATGTAGAATACATAGTCATGATATTTCTGCAATTGAATCAAAGCTTTAATCTTCTTGATCTTGCCTTTATTGGACAAAATCTTATGTGGTAAAGTTAATCCTCTTTTAGTAAAGTAGTCTGTAGTAATCGTAGGATTAGCAGAACAAATTACAGTATTTTGACGTTCAACACATAATTCGTATAATGGTTGAAATTTAGTTTCAGTTACCACACCATCAAAATCAAGTGCGATCACATTATTCAGACCTTTGTACAAATCCAAGGTAGGAAAGAAACGATCACGATCAGCTTTAACGATAGCATTACAGTTATTGATATACTCTCTGCTGAAATGATGAACATTCCTCATTCTTTGAGTCATATATGCCATGTAATCGAATAAGGTCATATCAAGAACTTCAAGATATGGATATATATCAATTGTTTTTCTAAGAAATACTTCAGTGAAAACGTGCTTGATATGGATTACTTCTCTTCTAACTAATAACGTTTTGCAGAACCCATATTCACTTACTGATTTTGGAATGTCTGTTAAATAGTTCATATTTTTAGCTGTCAATAGATTTAAAACGTCCACACTTATTACATTTAAAAACATGTGTCCTATAAGTTCTATGATTAGTTATAGCAATTTCTTGCCAATCATGCTTACAAGTATCACCCCAAATTATTCGTATTAGCCACTGTATCATATCGTTAAATTCTATATTTAGTAACTACATCTTCTAACTCATTAACAAAATTATCTAAATCACCATAAGTAATCCAGCATAATGGTTTACCATTGATTTCAACTTTAGTATCTAATAGACCAGCACCTTCATTAACACAAGTGATATCTAATGTACTATCGCCAACATACTTTGTTTTATTAATCGTCCCCATCGTTAATATTATTAGGATTAATTTTATACTTCTCTTTTCTATCGTAATCTTTTGCGGTTTTATGCTTTTTAGTTTTAGCACTCCAACCAGTTTTATTTTCAAGTTCAGCATCCCTGCTTCCCTTACGATTAGCCTTGATATAATCGCTCACTTTATTTGTTTTCATGATTGATTATACGTAGAAATTTTCTTTTTGTTTCAGAATTTATAAAATTTTAGCTTCTAATTCGCTAATTTTATCGAAAAATATTTTGTTATGTTCTTTTATATCAATAGGTATTATAATTAAATCTCTACATGATCTAGCACAATCTACAGCATCTTGTTTATCGTAAATTCCAGCATCAATTATACGTTCAGTATAACCACAATGGTTTGGTTTATAGTAAGAACCATGCTTTTTAATATAGCAATGGGTAATTAATTCATTTTCAAGAATATCGTTTAAATCTTTTGATCTAACTCTACCAATTAATATATCATCAATTTTACTAATTGATAAACATTGACCTTCGAATTCATATTGATCTGCTTCTGGGTATCTTATTACTGGAATATTTAAATAAGTAATATCCTCATTATCATATTTAGTTTTCCAATCTTCCCAACGTATTTTTTTTAATAATGCTGATTTAGCTTTTGATCTTGAATCGGCAACACACATAACTTCTGAAGCTAGATAACCTTCTTCAATTTTATTGAAGTTAATTTTATATGCTTTTTTTAATAATTTATATTCCATTTCCTCTATATATTGGTGCATTATAATATTCTCTTAATTCTTTAATATATTGATCAGTTGGACTATTTATTTTATAATCAACTATATTAATTAAAGAATCTACTTGTTCGATATGTATTTTACTACCTTCTTTAAATTGAACACAAAAGGTAAATATTTCATTATTACCTTCATTTACTACATCAATACCTATAACATATTTTCTATTAGGGTATTTAATTAATTTTGGTAATTTTTTCATTTTCTTTTTCAAGTTCTACATGTAAATATAATTGATCAACATCTGATTTAAATTTAATTATGTGATAAAACACATCAGCATGAATTATAGCTTTAGTTTTTTCCAAATCTTCTTCATAGCAATACATACTATTGGCAATGAAAGTAGTGCTAGGAGTAATTCTATCACTTAATTTATTCAGAGTAGTTTTATGTATTACTTTTTGTTTGTGATCAATATTAGGTATAACCATAACTATGGTTTTTTTTGTCTCATAAGATTCATACTCTTTAATCTTCCAGTTCAATCCTAATTTACTTAAACTAAGAGATACTTGATATAATTTTTTGTATTGCATGATTATAATTTATTAAGATCAAAAATAGTTGTATCTTTATAGATAAGTTGTTTTAAATAATCTAAATCAAGATATTCAGGATTCTGTTTAATATTGCCAATAACGTAACAGCTACCTTTGAACCAACTAGCTGTTTGTTCATCAGCCAATGGTAATAATGGAAATGGATAATCTCTGGTAATATCGTTTTGCCAGATAGGAACATAAACGTTTGAACCAAAACCACCTAATACTTTCCAAACTCTGAAAATAAAATTGTCAAGTTGATCAGATTTAAATAAGTCACCTTCATAAACTAGCTTATCGTTTTTATCTTTAAGACCTGTCCATTCTTCAATTTCAAAAGTTACCAAATGTTCTTGTTGATACAAATTAAACTTATCGAAATCAAATATAGTGAAATCATTTAACTCATAGGCTTTTTTAATATTATCCCATGCTCTGAATTTAGCATCTAAACCATTTGCATTCATAATCAAGATTTTTTATATTTTTCTAACTCTGTCCAAGCAATAAATTGACCAGTACATAAATCAATTAGTTCGGCAACATTTCCTAATAATAGAAATGAGTGACCATCACGATTTACATAGTTCTCTTGGACATATTCAACAGCTTTATCGTATTTGCTTTCAACTACAACAGGATTATCATGTGTTCCATCAATTAGAGAAACACCATGCCTTAAACCATCAATAAAGCTTTCCAAATCGCCTATTTTATCATCGTTTAAGTATTTAGCTATGATCATACCAATTTCATTACCTATATCTGATAAATCACCAGTATATTTTATTTTTGGTACTCTATTAGTGATATCAAATATAATATCTCTAAATTCGCTATAGTCGTTAAATTCAGCGTCTACCATGATTAATCATTTAAAAAATAACCGATAGCCATTGAGAATAGAATAGCAATAACATAAAAAATAGATTTTAAATATTTTAAATATTTTTCGTTTCTATTAGTTACTTCTATTGATTCATTTTGATCTTTAGTTACTACTAACAAAACAACAGCAATCCAAAGAATAAATTCTACAATAAACCAGATAAATGTTAATACAAATGTTCTCATTTTTTATATTTATTAATTATTTCATGTAATTTATCTGCACGAACATAAATTCCAAAAGGATATTCAGCAATTTTCTCCATGTGTTCTAATTCAAAAATAAATGAATCTAGTTCATTCTTTGCTCTAACCCTCTGGTTTAAAATGTTTAACTCACGTAATGGTTTTTCCACACCATAAATATTAACGAAAGCTATTTCATCGTTTTCAGTTTGTGCTCTTGCAAAATATTCAAGGTTAAATTTGTGCATATAGTCCTTGAAACTGCCAACGTATAGAAAATGAAATCTATCTAATTTAGAATCATACATTTGATTTAAATATGCAGTTCTTTCATCAACATCGAAATTATAAACTTCATTAACAGTAATCCACATAAGACTTAAATTACCATTTACGTCAATAAATGCTGATCTTAAACTACCATTTAATGTTGCTAATGCTAAAGAATTTTCGGCATATTTAAATAACCCAACTTCAGCAAATTTTGCATACGTATAGTTGTGGTTACTACTATATAACTTGTTTAAATAGTCAGTTCTTTTTCCAGTACAGAGACTGTTTAATTCTTTAGCATTCATTTTAACTTAAGTTTTGTTAATGGTTTTGTTCGAGCGTAAATATAATTTTTTAAATGTGTTACCATTAAGGTATCATACTTATCAAATAGTTCGTCAGTTTTATTTTCATAATCTTTTCTCACTAATCCTAATAGATAATTTCTTAATGTAGTTTTTGTTGTTAATCCATTAATATCTTTAATACAAAGATTAAATTCATTAACGAAGCAAGTAAAGTATTTTCGCTTATTATCATCATATTCCCTAATATTGTTGTGAATATACGACAACATGCTATATCTTTCTTCTGAACCAAATAAATTATTATCCATTTTTTCTCTATTATACGTAAACTTTAATCTTTTGTTTCAAATATCTTTAAAATTTTTAAAATCTTTAGAATCTGGTGAATATGAATAATATATATTTTCAAATATTTTATTCACATGTCTATGATTAAATTTAAAATCAGGACGTTGATCATTACAAGTAACTACCAATGATTTTTTTATACCTTCAGAATAAATTTGATCAATATTGAGGGCATAATTAAGTAATTCATAATCTAATTCACCAATCTTGAACTCTCTTTGCCATTCATTAAAGACATTAATTTCATCTTCAGTGTTAATTAGCTTAACTTCATCACGATTAGACATCCATCCAGCACCATGTCTGGTCTGATAACATCTAGTAACATACAAAATTTCAATATCGTTGATGTTTATTTTTTTACAAATTTCTAAAGCATTTTTAGAAGTAGTATTAGCAAAAGTTACATGAGGAAAAATACCATGATCCATATCAAGCATAATTCCTTGTGAACCTTCAAACACTATATTATTATATTGTTTTAAATATTCATAAGATGCAATAACGATTTTTATTTTTTCAACAGCATCATCAAAATATTTCATTTCATTTTCAAATTCTTCGTTGAATGTAAGTATATCATGAGGATTATTAATTAGACTCCTATAGTACCAATATATTGCACTATTTTTCTCATGTAGTACTTCTTTATTAGTTAGATCAATAGCATACAATTTATGCCCTGTATTGATGTTTCTTTTCATTGTTGCACCAATACCTAATCCACAAGAACCATGTCCTAATCTTGTTTCAATCATTCTATTATAAGCAACATCAGCAGGTGTTGTTACCATAACAAGAGGATGCAAAATTAATAATGGTTTAACTCCTTTTTTATTTAATACTTCTTGTTCTCTCAACATATTTACTGGATACATAGTGCAATGTTCTGAAAAATAAGAAGGTAAACCTCTTAAAGTTCCACTACCATAACTTGAATGAACATGGCTTACATCACCAATTTTTACGTTATGACCAGCCTGTTGACCACCAGAAAATCTTACTACAATTGTAGTTAATGGATTACTTTTACAAAGAAAATCAGTAGTAATACCTTTACCACCATCCCCAAACATGAGGTCTATTACAATTTTTGATTTCATTACAATAATTTTAAAGTTTAAAAAAATCCCCTGTAATATTAACTAGAACAGGGGATTTCAAATCAAGATATAAAAATTTATACCTTATTCAGCAACTACTTCAGTAGTTGGTTCTTCAGTTACTTCAATGTCGTTAACTTCAGCAACTGCTTCGGCTGCAACATTTACTACTTCAGCTACTGGAGCTGCAACTACTACTTCATTTTCTGCCATATCTTCGAAAGATTTTGGACTAGAATAACTAACTTGACCCATGATAATTGAATTTAAAAATGATTAAAAAATTGTTTTTATTAAAGTATTTCTTCTTCTTTAGAAGATTCGACTGTTGGTTTTGATGTTGGGTAAACTTCACCACCATCTACCAAATCTACAGTTTCGATAACTGGTTTGTTTGATTTTGGTGTTGATAAAACCCTTGCATTAACGTTTGATAAAACGATATTAGCGATAGTGTCACCAATTTTAGAATAGTCTGTGATCATAATACAATTCTGACCTAACATACCTTCCCAATAGTTTTTTGAACGTTCAGCACCATAGCTGTGGTTTACGATGATGTGGTAAACATCATAAGTTTTCTGTGCAAGTTCCAATAATTCAACATCAGTGTAACTTGACTGTGGGTTATTGCCCATGATTTCTTTGATAGCAGACTTAGGCAAGTGTTTCAAGTTTGGTTCATCACCAATTGTAAACAATAAACCTTTTTGATCACGTTTTTCATTGCAATCATGAACTGTGTGCATTGCTGCGAAGTACCAAGCAAGTAAGTAACTTTCACCTGCATTTGAACCACCGCCATGTTCATTCCAAGTCCTTGTTAACCAGAGGTCAAGTTCAGCGTCACCGCTTTCGAATTGACCAACTTGTAGAGGTGCTTTATCGCACTCATGGTCACCAATACCAAGGAAAAGAATTTGTGGGTCAGGTACGCCATTCTGGATAATTTTGGAAACCATTTTTGGTAGTCCATCTTTTACCATTTCTACAGGAATGTCACCCATTGAGCCTGTTTCGTCCAAACCAATAATGATTGGAACACTATTAGGGTGAGTTTCAGAGTCACGAGATTCACGTAACAATGCTTTTGAGGGCATCATTTCTTCATGAATTTTACGTTCCACATCCTGTTTGAAAACTCTACTTGCAGTAGCTTTTGTAACAGTATCGAACCCTAATGATTTTGATCGTACTTCACGATCAGAGTAACTGTAACTTGAATATCCCATGATTAAAGTTCTCCGAAAAGTTCGTTGTAACGATTGTAAGCAATTTCGTATTTGATTTCAAGATTACGATTCTGTAAACCAAGTTCAAGGTCTTTTGCAACAAATTCTTCTGCGTTGAAATCAGAAGCAGAGATAATTGTAGTGGTAGATGTACCATTCAAATCAAGAAGATTATCACGATCCATTTTGAAATCGTCAATCTGGTTAGCCAAATCTTCCACTTTGCGTTTGAAAAGCGTCTGTGCTGTTTTGGCAATTTTCAATGCACGATCATCACGAATTTGTTTGTAATTTCTTCTAAGAGAGGAAACAAACGATCCTTTCAACTCTTTCAGTTGATTCTCTACATTAATTGCTGTAGATGCTCCTGTACCAGCAGTACCTTCCATAATTTTAATTTTAAAAGTGAATATTTATTGAAATACAAAGTTATTATTTTTTTTTAAATATCGAAATTAAATTCGTTTCTTTTTGCTTGATATAACTCATGTTTAACTTTAATAGTTGTCTTTATCATATTTAACTGAGTTCCATGTAACTTATGCCAAGTTTCTTTTTCTAAAGCTATAACATCATCCCTTAAAAGTTCTAATTCTTCTATAGTTTTAGCTAATTTTGCTCTTTTTTCAAGATCATCTAATCGCTTATTAAGATTAGATTCAGATTCACTAACTCTAATAATTAACCAACCTAATAATATGCTTATTAATATTAAAGCAGTACCTAAAAGTGATATATCTTCTATAAATTTACTCATACCAATTCAAATTTTGAGACATTTATATTTTTACCCATATGCAATTCACCACATTTTGGACATTTATACACCTCATAAGCTGGGTTATTATATTTATGCCTATAGCTATAAACTAAATCTTTAAGGTGCGATTCAGGTACTATATGTTTCGCTGTACCAGTTTCTAATCTAACACAAGGATCGTTTTCAGTATCATTATATTCAGAAATTTCAATTGAATCATATTCTGCTTGAATAGCAATTGCTTCTTCTTCTGTTACTTTAATAACAGTATCAGGCATAACATGATAAAGTCTATTAATGACATAATCAATTCCCCACCATTCAATCGTTTTAACAGTAATGGTCATTACTTTACGATTTCCTCTTCCAAATGGTAGAAAATTAGTTTTAGCTAATATATCTCCAGAAAAAAAGACCTTTGGTTTTTTATTTTTTGATTTTGTCATTACAATTTATTTTATGTGTTTAGATAAAAAATCTGCTGCATCATATAAACCCACTTTATTTGCTATAGTCCTTAACTCAGCTAATTGCTGAACTAAACTATACTGTGCTTGAGGTAATTGTGGAATATTTCTGGTTACACTTAGAATAGTATCAGGTGCTTTGTTGCTACAAACATTACATTTAATAGTTTTAACATTTTCCTGTAACCATTTAAAATCATCAGTTTCACCGATCTTAACACCACATTTACTGCAATAAGTTGATAACATATTTTGTTTTTTTATTATACGTAAATTAAATTTTTTTGTTTCAGTTTCAGTTTATTTAAATAAATATGAAAAAATTATACCTTCCACAAATCCAGCTAAAAATATCAAAATCATTCCTAATAACCATTCTAGCTTAGTGTAAAAATAAACAGAATTTGTTTTATTATCAATTAATCTATAACGTTTTTCTTCCTTATCCATTTAAAGATTTTGATTAGTTATAGTTTCGTACCAGAATACTGGAAAAAATAAAAACCACCAAGTAACTCGTTTAACTATTTGAGTATGTGTATTTGTATCAAAACTACCATGTTTCAACCAAGTTTTAACACCTTCTTTATAATACCTTTCAGTTTTTCTAATAATCATAGCTTAGAATTTATCTGTTCTTACTCTGTGTAAAATTTCAATTTCAATAGCTCTTCTCACATTAGCAAATTGATCTGCCCAATAATTCCAAGAAGTTTTTTCTAATTGAAATAATAATTTCATATCAGGCGAATGTTTAGCTTTTCTAGGAACATCTAAGTTAGATATTTCCCAAATTTCTTTTAGTAATGCACGTAATTGCTCATTACTAAAATCACGAGCTTTGGTGTATGAACTAATATGTGTTGTAATTGTTTCCATATTTTATTATACGTAAATAAATAATTATTGTTTCAGTTTTTCTTTATTTTTTTCTTCACACATACAACCTGTGCAATACCATTTATTTCGCTTGAATACCAATGATTATGGAGAAAAAATTGTTTTAACGAAAGAAAAATTCCCTATTTATTTTGAATCCATAAAAAGTAAAACGTTAATTAGTTCTACAGATGTTTTTAATGAATGGGAATTGTCTGAATTTACAGAGAATTATTTTTTGAAAAACAACATAAAATCATCACTTGACATTCCTATTTTTATTAATGGTGAAATTAAAGGAATTATATGCTTTGAAACCACTTTAGTAAAAAGAAATTGGGATAATGAAGACATTAATTTTTCCAGAACAATATCAGATATTATTTCATTAGCAATAGCCTTACAAAAACGTCATGAAGTAGAGAAAAAATTACAATATAAAAGTGAGCTTTTGTCTGCAATGACTATTTGTACCGAGAAATTCCTGAACAGTAATGATATTAATGACATTTTTTCGAATGTGCTTATCATCATGGGAAAAGCTACTAAATCGCATCGTGCTTATTACTATGAAAATGATGAAAACACAAAATCGATAAGTCAAAAATACCGATGGATTATTAACAATGATACACTCACTGAAAATAATGAGCAGCTTCAAAATTTACAACACGACTATTTTGAAGATTTATTAATACCGTTAGTCAACAATAAAATATACACAACCAAAGTCAGAAAAATTAAGAATGAATCTCTGAAAAACAAATTATCAAATGTTGGTGTTGTCTCATTAATTCTATTTCCTATATACATTAAAAATAATTTTCATGGTTTTCTGGGATTTGATGATACCCAAAACGAACGAAAATGGTCTGAAGATGAGGTCAACATTCTACAGACTTTAGCCAGAAATATTGCTTCATCAATAGAGCGTATTACTAATGAAAATGCCATATATGAAAGTGAAGAAAAATTTAGATTACTCGCAAATAACATTCCCGGAACCGTGTATTTATCTAAATACGATAAATATGCCACGAAAGTTTATATCAATGACGAAATAGAAAATCTAACAGGATATCCAAAATCTGATTTTCTAAATAACAAAATATCATTTATTGACCTGATTCATCCCGATGATAAAGAACAAACTTTATTAGGTGAAAAAGAAGCTATAAAAAAAGGGAAACAAATTCGACAAACGTATAGAATTATTCATAAAAACAAAGATATTATTTGGATAGAAGAATTTGGAGAAACCATTTATAAAGATGGAGAAATTATGTTTATTGAAGGAATCTTCATTGATATCACCGAAAGAAAACAAGCAGAAACCTTCGTAAAAGCAAAAGAATTAGCCGAAGCAGCAAATAAAGCAAAATCCGAGTTTTTGGCGAATATGAGCCATGAAATTAGAACGCCACTCAACGGTATTATTGGGTTTACTGATTTATTAATGAAAACAAATCTCGAGAAAACTCAAGAGAAATACATGATTACCATTAATCAATCTGCGAATTAATTATTAAATATTATCAACGATATTCTTGATTTCTCAAAAATTGAAGCCGGAAAATTAGACTTATTCATTGAAAGTCTTGAAATAAATGAAATATTGGGCCAAATTATGGACTTAATATTTTATGAATCGACACTGAAAAAATTGAGTTTAGAATTAAACATTGCCTCCGATGTTCCCAGATACTGTTGGCTTGACATCGTTCGTTTAAAACAAATTCTAATTAACCTCTTGTCTAATGCCGTAAAATTTACCGAAAAAGGAACAATAAAATTAGACGTTAACGTACTGGATAAAATTGATGAAAACACAAGCAAAATTCGTTTCTCCGTAATCGATTCCGGCATTGGAATATTAGAAAAAAATAAGGCTAAAATTTTCCAGGCTTTTTCTCAAGAAGACAGTTCAACCACCCGAAAATTTGGAGGTACAGGTTTAGGACTTACAATATCAAATCAATTACTGGGATTAATGAACAGTCACCTTCAACTTGAAAGTTCCATAAATAAAGGAAGTGTTTTTTATTTTGATTTAATTTTAAAAACCAGTAATTCAATTGCCGAAGAATCCATAGAAATAATATCTGCAGATGATAATCATATCAACCTGCTCTTTGAGACAAATGAAAAATATAGAAAATTAAAAATAATGATTGTTGAAGACAATACCATCAATATGCTATTGCTCAAAACAATACTGAAAAATCTATTTAAAGATGCAATTATTTATGAAGTTGTAAATGGCAAGAATGCTGTAGACCAATTTGAAATAATACAACCGGACATTATCTTTATGGATATTCAAATGCCAATAATGAATGGTTATGAGGCTACCAGAGCAATCCGAAAATTAAAATCCGGACAAGAAATTCCGATAATTGCCATAACCGCTGGTACAGAAAAAGAAGAAAAATGTAAATGTCTCGAAGCCGGAATGAACGATTATATTTCAAAACCTATTCTAAAAGGAATAATTGAAGAAACCATTTTAAAGTGGACTAAATAGATTGATAAAACTTACACTATTTTATTAATATAACTTTTAAACAAAAACTATAAAGTTATATTACCATAATAATAACGCTTCAACTGTAACGGATTAAAGCAACGTACTATCTTTATTTAAACAAAGACAAGTAATAAGAAGCACATCGAAAAAAATTAGCAGTACCTTCGCGCCAAATTAAAGAAGTAAACTAAACAATTGTGTTTGCTTCATAAACACTATTTATGTCATTTAAATCATTAGGCCTATCAGATGCTTTGTTAAAAGCCATCAGCAAAAAAGGATACACAGCCCCTTCTCCAATTCAACAAAAAGCAATCCCACCCATCTTAGAAGGCAAAGATGTTTTAGCATCTGCCCAAACAGGAACAGGAAAAACAGCAGGTTTCACCCTACCTATATTACAAATATTATCACAAGGAAAACACTTAAGTCACAGACCCATTCGTGCCTTGATATTGACCCCAACAAGAGAATTGGCTGCACAAATTTTAGCCAATATAAAAGAATACAGTGAGTTTGTAGATTTACGCTCAGCCGTAATTTTTGGAGGTGTAAACCAAAATCCACAAGTTAGCCAATTGCGTCAAGGTATTGATATTTTGGTTGCAACTCCCGGTCGATTAATCGATTTACAAAATCAAGGTTTAGTTTCGCTGTCCAAAGTAGAGATTCTGGTTTTAGATGAAGCTGACCGAATGTTGGATATGGGATTTTTACGAGATATCGAACGCATCATGAAAGTATTGCCATCCAAAAGGCAAAACTTACTATTTTCGGCAACCTTTTCAAAAGACATCAAAAAATTAGCAATGGGAATTTTGCACAACCCGGTTCAAGTAGAAGCAACACCCGAAAACACAACCGTTGATGCCATTATTCAAAAAATATATCCTTGTGCCAAAGAGAAAAAAACAGAACTAATCATCAAACTGATTACCGAAGGCAACTGGAAACAGATTTTGGTATTCACGCGTACCAAACAAGGAGCCAACAAGTTGACTGAAAGCATGATTAGCGCTGGTATTAAAGCTGCTGCCATTCATGGAAACAAAGGGCAAGGCGCAAGAACTAAAGCTTTGGCCGGTTTTAAGAACGGAAGCCTGACCGCTTTGGTTGCCACAGATATTGCCGCTAGAGGATTAGACATTCCATTATTGCCACACGTAGTTAATTTTGAATTGCCCAATATTCCCGAAGATTACGTACACCGCATTGGCAGAACCGGAAGAGCCGGAGCAAGTGGAGAAGCCATTTCCCTATTTAGTCCAGACGAAACTGTTTTTTTACGTGACATCGAAAAATTAGTCGGCTTGAAATTGCCTAAAGAAAACATCAAAGGTTTTGAACCAGATCCCAACGCTTCAAAAGAACCTATCAAACAAGGTCAAGGAAGAGTGCAACGCAATTCGACTCCTAAGAAACCCAAAACGGATACTGCAAACCGAAGCAGTACTAATAGTTTCGGTCCAAGACGTCCGAGTCAAAATAATGACAGACGTTCTAATAGATAATTTCGTCTAAGAAAAGAGCTGTATAGTTTTTAGGAGCAGAACATTTTTGTTTTTGAGAACCTATTTCCCGCTATCCACTACAATCTTGTGGGGGCTGAACGCCAGCCTCCACAAGGATTTTCATTTCTATCGGGGCTATAATTCAAAATTCTCTTTCTAAAAACCTTTACATTCAACGTTCCACGCTCCGCAAAGTCTCTGACTTTGAGGATGCGTTCGTCAGTCTGTGACTGACCTATAAATTAAACAATCCAAAACAAAATCGGTTGGAAACCGAAATCACTACCTCAAAGTCAGAAACTTTGTGAAACATATAATCTATAACTACTCTAATCTCTTTATATTGAAAACTGTTGTTTTCAAATACAACAATAATTTAAAGCATTACTTTACAAATTAGTATTCTATTCATAGGTATTCAAATCTAGATTAAGAATAGTACCTACTCTGCTAAACTCTTCATTAATCTTTGCATTCAAGATAAGAGGTTCATTTGTTATTGGATGATCAAAAATTAACTGATGTGCATGAAGCATCATTCCTTTCAATTCAAAATTCTCCAACCATAATTTATTTTGTTTGTTACAACCATGAGGACGACTTCCTAAAATGGGATGAAAAATATGTTTGAAATGTTTCCGTAATTGATGCATCCGTCCAGTTTCAGGAATCGCTTCTACCAAACAATATCGTGAAGTGGGTTTATTGTTAAATTCTAACTCAATTTCGGTACTTTGCAATCGATGAAAGTAGGTTATTGCATTTTGTACAATGCCATCATCATTGGTTAAATCATAATCAATCGTTAGTTCTTCAGGTGACCAACCACGTAAAATTGCTAAATACTTTTTTTCGACTTCGCGTGTAGCAAAACGATCATTCATAATTTTTAAAACGGCTGTATCCAACGCAAATAACAAAACACCAGATGTTTTGCGATCTAACCGATGAATAGGATAAACGTGTTGCCCTCCTATTTGATTTCTCAATTCTTGAATAGCAAAAACTTTAGCATCGCGCGCATAAAATGATTTATGGACCAACAATCCACTTGGTTTATTAATTGCTATAATATATTTGTCTTGGTAAAGAATTTCTAACATTTGGCAAAAATAGAAGAGATTTCTATCCAAATTTCTTTTTTGACGTATTTATTTCTATACTTTTCTTTTTTCATTTTAGTTCGAAAACAAAATAGAAGATTACGATTGGTAAAATTGTATAACTACCCCAAGGTATCCGACTTTGCGTAGCAGATAATCTGAAACTACCCCAACCAGCCATCACGATCCAAACTTCTATACTGAATCGCTTCAGCAATATGAGAGGAAATAACATTTGGCGCAGCATCTAAATCGGCTATGGTCCGAGCTACTTTCAAAATCCGGTCGTAAGCACGAGCAGACAAATTCAAGCGTTCCATGGCAGTTTTCAATAATTGTTTCGAAACATCATCAAGCGCACAATATTCGCGAATGTGTTTGGTATTCATTTGGGCGTTATAATGTATATTTTCCATTTGTTCAAAACGAATAGTTTGAATTTCACGAGCCGAAGTCACCCTTTTCCTGATATCAACACTACTTTCTGCTTTTCGGTCATCGGAAAGTTTCTCGAAAGGAACTGGAGTTACTTCAATATGAATGTCAATTCTGTCCAATAAAGGTCCCGAAATTTTACTCAAATACCGTTGCATTTCGTGTGGCGAAGACGTTTGTGGAGAATCAGGATCATTAAAAAATCCACTTGGACTCGGATTCATACTCGCCACCAACATAAATGAGGACGGATAAGTAACCGTAAACTTCGCTCTCGAAATAGTCACTTCTCTATCTTCTAATGGCTGACGCATTACTTCCAAAACATCACGTTTAAATTCTGGCAATTCGTCCAAAAATAAAACGCCGTTGTGCGCCATAGAAATTTCCCCAGGTTGCGGATAACTTCCACCCCCAACAAGCGCCACATTCGAAATAGTATGATGTGGACTCCTGAACGGTCGTTGATTCATCAAACCCACTTCTTTTAGTTTACCGGCAACACTATGAATTTTGGTGGTTTCTAGTGCTTCACGCAACGTCATGGGTGGTAAAATACTAGGCAAACGTTTAGCGAGCATAGTTTTTCCGGCGCCAGGTGGACCAATAAGAATAATATTATGTCCTCCGGCAGCAGCAATTTCCATACAGCGTTTGATACTTTCCTGACCTTTTACATCCGAAAAATCAAACTCCGGAAAGTCTAATGTTTTATAAAACTCTGCTCTGGTATCTATAGTTGTAGGTTCTAAAGTTCCTTTGCCTTCAAGGAAATCAATTACTTCTTGCAGATTATCTACACCATAAACATTCAATCCGGCTACGATAGCCGCTTCTTTTACGTTTTGCTTTGGAAGAAAAAAACCTTTAAACCCTTCTTCTTTGGCTTTTATGGCAATGGGTAATGCACCGCGAATGGGCTGTAAACTTCCATCAAGTGAAAGTTCTCCCATGATGATGTATTTATCTATTTCATCGGCTTTTATTTGGGCGGAAGCCACGAGAATTCCAATGGCTAAAGTCAAATCATAGGCGGAACCCTCTTTTCGCAAATCGGCAGGCGCCATATTGATAGTGATTTTCTTGCCTGGCATGGCGTACCCATTATTTTTGAGTGCAGCGGCAATTCGGTAGCTGCTTTCTTTAATCGCATTGTCTGGTAAACCAACTAAGTGATATCCGATACCTTTATCAATATTGACTTCGACGGTAATAGTTGTGGCTTCGACACCAAAAACAGCACTTCCAAAAACTTTAACTAACATAACTTTAGATTTCTCTAAAAGTAAACAAAAATCAACATTATAATAGTAATCCTCCTATTAAATTTTAATTTTAGATTTTATCTGATGGAAATACTAACCCAACTTGAGTTCTCACTTCATCAACTATTTTGATAAGATCTAAACTGTTTTGATGGGACCAAAGAGTGCTTTCAATTTTATTTTCTTTGATACAACTATGACATTCTTCTATTTCATAAGTATATCCTTTGCCTTTTGTGGGCAATTTAAACTTCACTTTTCCATTATTTGTCAATAATGAATACGATTGTGCTTGATACCAAAGTGGATTCAAAATTAATCGGCCCGAGGTACCGCTTATTGTTGCTTTCATATTTGAAGAAGAAACAAAACTGGAATGTAAAACGGCTTGTGCTTGATTGTAATTCAGAATCATGGCTGTTTGCAAATCAGCACCCGATTCATGAAAATTTGATTTTGCGAGAATTTCGTTTGGAATACCCAAAATTAAATAAGCTAGAAATAAAGGATATACTCCAATGTCTAAAAGAGAGCCGCCGCCTAACTTTAAATCGGTCATTCTATTACCATTTAGATTTTCAACATGAAAAGCAAAATCAGCATTAACGTATTTAACCGTTCCTATCTCTCCATTTTTAATTTTCAAAAGTGCTTCTCTGACGGACGGATTAAATCGGGTCCAAAAAGCTTCCATTAAAAATTTGTTGTTTTCCTTTGATGCTTCAATCATTTGCAACGCATCGGTATAACGCAAAGCAATTGGTTTTTCACACAGAACATGTTTATTGTTTTGTAACGCTTTAATCGTTATTGCTGTATGAGAATCATGGGGAGTCGCAATGTAAAGAATGTCAATTTCAGCATCTGCAATAATTTCTTCGTAGGATCCATATGCTTTTTTGCAATGATATAGTTGAGCAAATTCTTTTGCTTTATCTAAATTTCTTGAAGCCACAGCGGTTATTTCTGCTCCTTCAACAAGTAATAACTCTTTTGCAAATTGGTGGGCAATAGATCCCAAACCAATAATACCCCACTTTACTTTTTCTTTCATTTTTATAGTATCATAAACATTTTAACCAATAATTTTCAGTATACAAAAGCAATTTGAATACAAAACTTAAAGAGCTTCTGATTTACATTCAAATATAGTGCATCAACAGCACTTTTACAGAAATCAAGCCTTGAAAAACCATTCTGCAAAGTGTTAATTATAGGCTCAAAAAAAAGGGATTGACAAACCTAAAGCTTAAATTAGCAAAACATTAGCACTGAAAAGAGCTAATTTAAATTATTTTTGAAACTCATAAATTATATAAAATAAAACCATGGGACTATTTAACGCCATATTAGGCAACGCATCAGAAGTATCAATTGAAAATGTTTCTAAAGAGTTTCAACCCATTCTTATAGATGGAGAAATAATCGAAAAAGCATATAAACTCATCAAAGACATGTTTGTCTTTACCAATAAAAGATTAATCTTGGTCGAAAAGCAATTGGTAGGAACTAAAGTAGATTATATGTCAATTCCGTATTTCAATATCAAAAAATTCTCTAAAGAAAGCGCCGGAATACTCGATTTAGATGCCGAATTAAAAATTTGGCTGAACAATGACTCCACTCCTATAGTGAAGCAATTTGGAAAAGGAGGTAATAATATAAATGAAGTATATAAAATCTTAAGTCAGCATATTTTAGGATAAATTAAAAGAATTATACAATAAAGGAGATAATTTTTTAAATAAATGTATCTCCTTTTATATTTTTAATTTAAATATCTTTATTTTTTATAGATCTATCTGTTATTAGCCTTAAATACGTACAATAATTACCTCTAAAATCAATTAAAACCAATAATTCATCATTAATAATTTATAAAATATCTCAATTATTTGCGACATACCCATAAAATTACAGGGGGTAAAATATAAATATGATAAAAATTAATTTTTATTTATGATTTTTAATGGGGGTATGAAATGATTTTATATTTTTATCGAAATTTAAAACTAAAAACTAATAACTATGCGAAAGATTATTTTAAGTGTGATATTGATCACAATTTTGGTATTATCCCTTTTTTCAAATTATTTTCTTACTGAATCAACAACTTTAGGAGAACATGTTGTTGCCTTAAAATTAGATACCGGAGATACGGCTTGGATGATCGTTGCCTCAGCTCTTGTATTAATAATGACTCCTGGACTTGGTTTCTTTTATGGTGGTATGGTAGGTAAGAAAAATGTTATCAGCACCATGTTACAAAGTTTCATGGCTATGGTAATTGTAACCGTTCTTTGGGTTGTAATTGGATTTGGATTATGTTTTGGACCATCAATTGGCGGTTTTATTGGTAACCCAACATCAAATATGTTTTTTCAAGGTGTAGGCTCTAATACAGCTTGGGAATTAGCTCCAACTATTCCTTTTATCTTGTTTGCGTTTTTTCAAGCAAAATTTGCAATTATCACACCTGCTTTAATAACTGGAGCTTTCGCAGAACGTGTTCGTTTTTGGGCTTACTTATTATTCATGGTTTTATTTATATTATTAATTTACGCTCCACTATGTCACATGACTTGGCATCCTGATGGAATGTTCTTTAAAATGGGAGTATTAGACTTCGCTGGTGGTACTGTAGTACACATGAGTGCTGGTTGGGCTGCTCTTGCAGGAGCAATGTTCTTAGGAAAAAGAAAAGTTCAAAAAGTAAATCCTGCTCGTATTACTTACGTATTATTAGGTACAGGTTTATTATGGTTTGGTTGGTTTGGTTTCAACGCAGGATCTGCTGTAGGTGCTAGCGGTCTTGCTGCACAAGCTTTAGGAACTACTACAGTTGCTGCTGCTGCTGCTGCAATGGCTTGGGTATTCCTTGATAAAATTTTAGGACACAAATTATCTGCAATGGGAGCTTGTATCGGTGCAGTTGTTGGTTTAGTTGCCATCACTCCTGCTGCTGGTTTCGTAAGTATTCCTCACGCAATGACAATTGGTATAGTTGCAAGTATTATAAGTAATCTTGTAGTAAGCAAATTTCCTAAAGGAAAAATTGATGATGCTTTAGATGTATTTGCTTGTCACGGTGTAGGTGGTATGGTTGGTATGCTTTTAACAGGTGTATTTGCTTCAAAATCTGTAAATTCAATTGTAGGAGACAATCAAGGTTTAATTTTTGGTGATGCTACATTGTTTTTAATCCAATTAAAAGCGCTTGTTTTGGTTTCTATCTTCGCATTCTGTGCTTCTTACGCTTTATTCTTTATTGTTAACAAAATCACTCCATTAAGAGTTAGTGAAGACAAAGAAGAATTAGGATTAGATATTTCTCAACATGGTGAATATTTATAATAAATAAACCAATATCAAATAAATAACCAATTATTTAAAACACTCTAAAAATTAGTTTTTAGAGTGTTTTTTTTTATCTGATACTCTCCATTTGGGCATGCCACCATTAGAAAAAGGGGCTGCTCAAGAGTCTGGATAAAAGCCCCTTTCTCTAATGCTGTCGGGCTATACGCACTACTTCGGTAGTTTACTGCTATCCCTCATGCAAAAAAACCAATAAACCCTACAGCATTCCACAAAAAAAATCCCAATCGGTATTAGATTGAGATTTGATAGCAGTACGTATGAAAATCATTAAAATTAAATCTTATTTCAAATCAAAGATTAAATATTAGCAACAGCTATTTTTTAAATTTTGAGATTCCAATTTTTAACCAACTTTCGTATTCTTCAACAGAAACATAACTTATGGTTGGTTTTGCTGTATTAAGACTATTTCCTTCTAAATCAGTAAGAACATACAAAGGTTGCGTATTCGTTTTATATTTAGAAATCATAAAATCTGTCCATTTATCGCCTATCGTTTCAATTACTGAACCCGTTGTTTTCGAAGTGAATTGTTCGTTTTTTGGCAATTCCCGTTTATCATCAACATACAATGATATCAAAACGATTTCGTTTTTCAACAGCGATAAAACACGATTGTCCGACCAAACATTATTCTCCATTTTTCTGCAATTTACACATGCAAATCCAGTAAAATCAAGCATTATTGGTTTATTAACACTTTTGGCGTAAGCCAGTCCTTTTTCATAATCATCAAAAACTACAATTCCGTGCGGACCACTTTTAGCTCCCGATGGCAAAACTGCAATCGAATTTGAGCCACCCGAACCTCCAACTCCAAAAGGACTTTCACCATATTCCATTGGTGGCGGAAAAGCGTTGATTAATTTTAATGGCGCTCCCCAAAGTCCAGGAATCATATATACCGTAAAAGACATCACTAATAATCCTAATAACAATCTGCCAACCGAAATATGAGGCAGCGGACTATCATGTGGTAAAGTAATTTTTCCAAATAAATAAAAGGCTAAAGCACCAAAAATGGCAATCCAAATCGCTAAGAATACTTCCCTTTCCAACAAATGCAATTGTAAAACCAAATCAGCATTTGATAAAAATTTGAAAGCCAAAGCCAATTCTAAAAATCCTAAAACTACTTTTACCGTATTCAACCATCCACCCGATTTTGGCAAAGAATTCAACCAACCCGGAAACAAAGCAAAAAGCATAAACGGCAAGGCTAATGCTAATGAAAAACCAAGCATTCCTATAATTGGAGCAATCCCACCTTTTGAAGCAGCTTCTACCAAAAGCGTTCCAACTATCGGACCTGTACAAGAAAACGAAACAATCGCCAAGGCCAAAGCCATAAATAAAATACCAATTATTCCGCCTCTGTCTGCTTGATTATCAACTTTGTTGGCCCAAGAATTGGGTAACATAATTTCAAAAGCTCCCAAAAATGAAGTGGCAAAAACAACTAATAAAACAAAAAATATCACATTAAACCAAACATTTGTAGACAATGCATTCAACGCATCGGCACCAAAAATCCAGGTTACTAAAAATCCTAAAAGAACATATATCAATATAATTGAAATCCCATAAATGATAGCATTCCGAATTCCAGCAGCTTTATTTTTACTTTGTTTGGTAAAAAAACTGACCGTCATAGGAATCATCGGAAAAACACAAGGCGTTAATAAAGCCGCAAATCCTGATAAAAAAGCGATAAAGAAAATTGACCACAAACCTCTTTGCGAAGCGGGTTTAGAATCTGATTTTTCTACTTCCAAAGGCGCAACTACCGGCTCCGTTTTAACCTCTTCGGGCGAAACAATTGTATCCGCTTTCAAAGAATCGGTTGGCACCGTAACTACAGACTCAACACTTGAAGCCGAAACAACTGCCGAAGGTATATCAAATGTAAATTTCTTCTCTAAATTAATACAAGCATCTTTACAAACCTGATAATTTAAATCGACTTCAATTTTAGTAATCTTCAAATTGGTCACTGTTATCTCTTGTGTAATCTGGGCTTTTTTCTCAAAAAAAGTTTCATTTACACCAAAAATATCATTAAAAGCTGTTCTTGTTTTACTTTCTTTGGCTTTCCCAACCAAAGTGAAATTTCCTTTTTGATTCTTAAAAATCACCTCCATTGGCAATGGTCCGCCATCTGGTGTAAATTGAGAATACATATGCCATTCGTTTTCTATTGTTCCATTAAACGTAAGCAAATAGGTATTCCCTGATTTTTTTTCAATTTTAGTAGTCCATTTTACCGGATCTAAAATCTGAGCATTTCCTTTGGCAAAAGCCAAAAAAACAAGTAGTAAAAAAACAATTTTCTTCATTATTCAAGTTGTATTTTAAGCAGGTTTTTTGTTGTATTTGTAATTCTAAAACGGTCATCTTGCCGTATTCCTATCACCCAAACGATATCTGTTCCAGAACAAAGTAACCAAACATTTTCTTTATCAATCAAAGATAATTTCTCGTCTTTAAACAGTTTACTCACTTTCTTCGATTTTCCATTCATTCCAAAAGGTTGAAAACTATCCCCTTCTTTCCAATGTCGTAAAACCAATGGAAATTGCAATGTATCTTCGTCGACAAAGATAGTTGTATTTGAACCTATGCTGATATCAGTTACTTTAGAAAACGAAAGATTTAAGGGAATATTAATTTGATTTTGAGAACTGTCAATGTTATATTCTGCCTCTTCATCAATGATATGTAACGGACTTAAGATTAAAAAATCACGATCTTTCAACAATCTGAATTCAGCCGAAAAAACCTGTTTACCAGACTGACTGTCAACTAAATCATAAATGTCGTCCCAAGCAGTAAAGCCAAATTCATTCAGCCATTGATATAAATACGATTTATAATTCGGTAATTTTTTTAACTGATTTAAATCAAAAAAAATAGCCTCTTCTTCCTGCTTTGCCACTTGCTGATACACCATAATGGAAGCATCTTCAACCAACATTTGCGCATCCTGCAAATAGTTTTGAGTGTTCTGAAAAGAGTCCATGAAATTAGGATTCAATTCTTTCAAAATCGGAATTAGATGGTGCCGAATTTTATTGCGTAAATATTTATCCGAAGCATTACTGCTGTCTTCCCGCCATTCTATTTTATTTTCTTTGGCATAATGCTCAATTTCCTGACGCGTAAAACACAATAATGGCCGAATGACTTTATCATTTTGCTTTGGAATTCCGGTCAAACCTTCTAATCCTGTTCCTCGTGTCAGGTTAATAAGAAACGTTTCTATAGTATCATCCGCGTGATGTGCAGTAAGTAAATAATCGAAATTATTAGCTTCTAATTGCTCGTAAAACCAGCTATAGCGCAATTCTCTGGCAGCTACTTGTGTAGAAAGTTTATAATCTTTGGCAAAAGCCGTAGTATCAAATTGCGTTATAAAAATGGGAATGTTATTTTCCTGCGCATAGTTTTGAATGAAATTCTGATCCCCAAAACTTTCTAATCCGCGCAGTTGAAAATTACAGTGCAAAATTGCAATTTCAAAATCCAATTGTTGAAACAAATGCACTAAAACCATGCTGTCCAAGCCTCCACTAACGGCCAAAAATAGTTTTTTTTGTTCCAAAAAAGGAAAATCGTGAGCAATGTGTTTTTGGAGTTTCGCTAGCATTCTTCAAAAATAAAGATTAAAATTTAATATTGAATTTAGGAGGTAAAAGTTAAACAGTATTTTAACACAATCTACAAAACAGTTGTATGTGATTCAATTAAAAAAAGCTGTAATTCTATTCTAAAACTTCAAGCATAGCTTTTGCTTTAAGCAAACATTCTTCGTATTCTTTTTCAGGATTTGATAAAGAAGTAATGGCACTTCCAACCGAAAAAGAAACGTATTCCTTTTCCTGATTATACAAAATACTTCGAATGACCACATTAAAATCAAAATCCCCGTTTGGAGTAAAATACCCCACTGCCCCACTATACAAACCGCGTTTGGTTTCTTCTAATTCCTCTATGATTTTCATTACCGAAAACTTTGGAGCTCCGGTCATACTTCCCATCGGAAATGTAGTTTTTATAGCATCAACCGCAGCATATTTAGGGTCTAATTTTGATGTAATAGTCGAAATCATTTGATGCACCTGTAAGAACGAATAAATCCCGCAGGATTCCTTGACTTGAACAGAGCCTTTTTGCGCAGTTCGCGATAAATCATTCCGAACCAAATCAGTAATCATAATATTTTCGGCACGCTCTTTTGGATCGGAAGCCAATTCTATTCTTGATTTTTCATCTTCAACTACTGCCAAAAATCGTTTCGCAGTTCCTTTTATTGGTTGGGAAATCAAATTATCACCTTCTTTTTTCAAATAACGTTCCGGCGAGGCAGAAAGTAAAAATTGCTTGTTATTTTTAAAAAAAACAGCAAATGGAGGTTTTGAAATTTCATTGAGTTTTTGAAATTTCATTATTGGATTTAAAACTGCATTTTCAGCAAAAAACTCCATACAAAAATTAGCTTCATAAATATCTCCACGATGAATATGATCAAGCATTGCTTTGACTTTCGATATATAATTGACTTTTGAAATTCGCTGTTGTACCGCAATTGTACTTGAAGATATAGTTGTTTGCAATTGAAAAGTAGTAATTTCATTAAAATCATCTTCCAATTCGTCCTCACACATATTGAGATATTGTATTTCGAGTTGATTTCCTCTCAATACAATTATTTTTTTGGGTTGAAAGAAGAATAAATCCGGAAATTCTAATCCATCAAAATTAGTAGAGGATAAAACTTCAATATCATTTTTTAAATCATAGGACAAATACCCAAAAAGCCAGTCTTTCGTAGTTTGTTGGTATTGCTTTAAATCTTCAAAAGCATTGAAATAATCCGTTTTTACAGACGTAAAAGCATCAACGGCAAGCACACAATCAAAATTGGAATATTCTTGCGGATATTCATTACTATCCATAAAAACAGCTTCTCTAAATTGTTGCGCCCACTGCAAAAGCTGTTGCTTAAAGAGGATTGGATTTGATATTTGTTTAAAAATGGAAACTCTCAAAAACTATATTTTTTAGAGTTCAAAATTACAATAAAAAAAATCCTTCTAAGAAAGAGTCGCAAAAAAAGGAGAATATATTCTAAAACAAAGAATTATTAAGAAAACAAATTTTATAAGTAATTTCCTTTGTTATAAGTATTGAATTTATTTATTATATGAAATATTTACGAAAATAAAATTAAAACTGTTAAAAATCTATCTATTTCGTTTTAAAAAATTAATTATCTTTATATCATCAAACGGATGATATTGAAATTGGGTTAAATATTATCAACCATAAAATCAATTAATTCAATGATTTTGAAGGCATTTGTGAACCTTAAATTGAAAATGAAAGTGATGTGCCGTATTATTATATTTTAGTTATTTAACCAATAAAAAACTATACATTATGAAAATCACTATCATTATTATTCGGACATTGATTGGTCTGCTTTTTATTTTTACTTCTATCAGTTATTTTTTTAACTTAATGCCAGAACCTGTTACAACAGGAAACTTTAAAGCTTTCCAAATTGGAATTGTAGCTTCTACTTATTTAATTCCGCTAGCAAAATCTGTCGAATTACTTTGTGGATTATCTTTCCTTTCCGGACGTTATGTAACCTTAGCAAATATTGCTATTTTCCCAGTGACAATAAACATCTTACTAATCAACTTTTTTCTAACCCCTGAAAACTTACCCCTTGCATTGTTTGTGTTTTTAGGAAACATATTTTTAATTTTCACACATTGGGATAATTATAAAAGTCTGTTTGTAGCCAAATAAAATGTATTCTAAATAAAAAACCCGCTTAATAAGCGGGTTTTTTATTTACACATAGTTTAAATCTTAAACATGTAATGCTCTATTGTCTGTAGCTGCCAAAGCCGCTTCTTTTATAGCTTCCGCAAATGTTGGATGCGCATGTGACATTCTTGAAATATCCTCTGCTGATGCTTTAAATTCCATTGCAGTTACTGCTTCGGCAATTAAATCTGCTGTTCTGGCCCCAATCATGTGAACACCTAAAACTTCATCTGTTTTTGCATCGGCTAATATTTTTACAAATCCATCTAAATCTCCGCTGGCACGAGCACGACCTAAAGCTTTGAAAGGGAAACTTCCTACTTTATATTCAGCTCCCGAAGCTTTTAATTGCTCTTCTGTTTGTCCTACTGCAGCCACTTCTGGCCAAGTATAAACAACTCCTGGAATTAAATTATAATCGATATGTGGTTTTTGTCCAGCAATAATTTCAGCAACCATTGTTCCTTCTTCTTCTGCTTTGTGAGCCAACATAGCACCACGAACGACATCACCAATGGCATAGATATTTGAAACCGAAGTCTGTAAATGATCATTTACTTCTACTTGTCCTCTATCTGAAATTTTCACACCTGCTTTATCTGCATTCAATCCATCCGTGTAAGGACGACGACCTACAGAAACTAATGAATAATCTCCTTCTAAAGTAATCGTTTCTCCTTTTGCATTTTCGGCTTGAACCACAACCGCATCTCCATTTCTTTCTACTGATTTCACTTTGTGTGAAACATAGAATTTCATGCCTTGTTTTTTCAATACTTTGGTCAATTCTTTAGAAAGCGCACCATCCATTCCTGGAATAATTCGGTCCATAAATTCAACCACAGAAACTTGCGCTCCCAATCGTAAATAAACTTGTCCCAATTCGATTCCAATTACACCACCACCAATAATAACAAGGTGTTTCGGAACTTCTTTAAGAGCCAAAGCTTCCGTTGAAGTAATAATTCTTTCTTTATCAATTTTGATAAAAGGCAAAGAAGATGGTTTTGAACCGGTTGCAATAATGATATTTTTTCCTTCGATTGTTTCTGAACTTCCATCGGCTTTTGCAATAGCGACATGTGTAGCATCTACAAATGAACCCAAACCATTAAAAACAGTCACTTTATTTTTATCCATTAAGTAATTGATTCCGCCAGAAGTTTGATCTACAACTGCTTGTTTGCGGGCAATCATTTTTTCTAAATTCACTTTTACTTCACCGGAAAGTTCAATTCCGTGATCAGCAAAATGGGCAATCTCTGCATAATGATGTGAAGAAGACAATAATGCTTTTGAAGGAATACAACCTACATTCAAGCAAGTACCTCCTAAAGTGGAATATTTTTCAATGATGGCTGTTTTAAAACCTAATTGTGCGCAACGAATAGCTGATACATATCCGCCAGGACCAGAACCTATAATGACTACGTCAAATGAACTCATAGTAATAGTATTTATTTTTTTAGTGATGCAAAAGCAGTGTGGGGGAGTTTCGTATCCGTCATAGATAGCTCAAAAATAACAAGTGGTATCGACCGCTTGCGCCAATTTTTCACTGTTCGTGATACCTTAGTTTTTGATCAAGTTGTCAAAAAAGTTCCGCAGTTAGGAATTTACTTTTATTACAGCGACAAGTATTTATTCGTTTACAATGGACATCAACTAAAGCGCCGACTTGGAAAAGCCTTGTTTGCTAAAAATGGCGAGGCAGAATCTGCGTGGAAAAAATTCAATGAAATCACTACTTTTTCTGATGAGAATTTGGTGGTTTATGCCCATTCTGAAAGATTAGCTGCTAAAGGGATTGCTTATGGTTTGATGGCACACGATAGTGATTCGTCACATTTCAAATTGAAAACGGTACTTCACGCCAATTACGACCTAAAAGTTCGCCTCAAGAAAAATGGGCCAGCCATCATTCAAGATGGTACTGCTAGTAAATTATTGAACCTCCATTTAGACGTTTCTGAGTTCAAAAAAGACAAAGAACACCCCATGTATACTTGGTTGGCTTCTTTAGCGAAACGCATTAGTTTTCCAATCGACGCGTTTTTTGAAGCGTGGAATGGTGATTTGTGTTACCGCGAAGGTGGTGTTCAATTGGTGGATCAAGAACAGGTGGAAATGGGTTATGACGACGAATTTAATCAAGTTGAAATACGCAAATTGGTGAAAGTTCCTGTCAAAGGATTCGGCGCCATGATGTCAGTTAATGAGTACGGACAAGATTTTGTCAATAAATTATTTGCGAAAGGAATTTTAACGAAACAAGGAAGTAATTACCGCTTTTTATTCTCGCCACCGTTGCATTTGTCACTAGCAGATACGTTGATTGGCGCATATACAGCTAAAACACAGCTTGCTCCTGCAACGAATAGTTCTTGTTCAGGTGTTTGGATGTACAAACGTACGCCGTTTGAATTTCAGATAGATTCGATGAAGCGCCGAGATGTCTATGGAACAATTCAGTTTCCTGTTCACTACTTGTTAAAACGCAACAAAGTATTGCGCTAACAATACGAGCAATTATCCTGGAATTAATACGGAATGAAAATGTTTTTTGCTTCAGTAAAGAAACG
>ERZ1034365.114-NODE-114-length-42380-cov-15.350235_pt1 | contig 42380 bp, 34 predicted proteins | sample MGYA00520615_ERZ1034365 | MGnify/ENA primary metagenome ERZ1034365 (study PRJEB33736, sample SAMEA104284505) | Azolla filiculoides | biome: Urban; feature: Water surface; material: Ditch water | place: Netherlands | collected 2015-10-28 | depth 0-0.1 m ...
GTGAGTTCATGTGTGAGTGGTGCTTTCTACTTATGTTGTTATTATAACTTGTTGAAGAAGGATACTTTCACAGTCTCAATGCGCTTCATACCAAACAATTATTGCTGACTGGTAATAATAATATCCATATAGGTTGTATCGGCACTAGCATCATTATTAACGCCACGATCAATGATGAAATACAGAGATCGCCCTTTGACAACAGAAATGCTCTGCTTAAAAAAAGTATTTCCTGTACTATTTACTGAGCCAGAAAGTAGCGTTTCACTTTGATAATCCACAAACCAATCTACACCATCACCAAGACCACTACCATCAGCATGTGAAACTCTCCCCATGATGTCAACAGTGCCTGAAATGGGACTTTTCCAACGAACCAAAACAGCACGGTCAACTTGTGGATGTAGAACAGGCATACCGCGCGTTGCTCCTTTTGTCTCTACTCCTGCAAATATACCTGTCGATAAATCCTGCCAGCAACTTCTCGAAGTATTTGGTAGTTGGGCAGCCCAAATACAAAACTTTGAATAATCTGGCAATAAAGCGTAGAGACCAGAATTATGCAGTGTTTGTGTTTGCATAAAAGACCAAACACCTTTTGGATTTTTGGTAATTCCTGTCATCATATCGCGTGACAAATTCCACGAAAGAGCACCGCCAGCCATCGCTATGCCGCTGGATAGTAGTAAAGTTGTTAGAGCTAAAATTTTGAATATGTTTTTCATTGATTTTTTCCTAAGATTAAAAATAAAAATGCGCATTAATTTTGATGCTAAAATCCCCAAATAAACAGCAACTATCAGTTGTTATTTCCACACTATGAGTAGTTATCTCTAAAAAAATGACAAAAAAATCGTATACTTAATGAAGAGAGGCTAAAAAATATGACTGAATTACTTGAAAGAGCCATTACAGCTCTCAAAAAATTGCCCGATGATAATCAAAACGCTATTGCGACACGATTGCTTGCTGAAATTGCGGATGAACAAAAATGGTTTAACCGTTTTCCTAACGGCACAGATATTCAGCGGGATGATTTAGCCGACCTGCGTGAACAAGAATTAACTATTGCCCTTGCACAGACAAATGCAGACCTAGCTGCCGGACGCTATCTTAAGGAATCCGCCGCGCAGCATTTAGCACGATTGGAAAGTATGGAATGACTTACGCTTTAGTTTTTACCGAACAATACAACCGCCGTGCTTTGCGATTTGTTAAACGCCATCCTGAATTGAAAAAGCAATATTTGAAAACGTTAACGATGTTAGAAGTCAACCCTTTTCATCCCTCTTTGCACTTACACGCATTGCAAGGAAAATTGCAAAACTTACATTCAGTCTCAATTAACCTCTCATATCGAATTACATTGGAATTTCAAATCAGTGCCGAAGAAATCATCCTTATCAATGTAGGCGATCATGAAACTGTTTATTAACTAAGCTTATGAAAGTTCACGAAAAAATTCGCTTTATGCGGCAATCTAAAAACTGGTCTCAGGATGAAATGGCTGAAAAACTAGCAATGTCAGTGAATGGCTATGCCAAAATTGAACAAGGAAAAACCGATGCGAGTTTTTCAAAACTTGAACAAATTGCAGAAATTTTTGATATGGATATTGTGGAGTTATTAGCACTAGGTGAGAAAAATGTTTTCTTCTTAATGGGCGATAACAGCATTGGAAATAACAGCATCAATATGTTGCAAGTAACTGACGTTTCAAAAGAATTAGCTTTTGAAATCCAAAAATTGCAACTGATGTTAGAACATAAAAACGAACTGCTGGCACAAAAAGACAGCCAAATTGCCAAGCTAGAAAAAATTATTGCCTTGATGGAAAATCAAGCTGCGTAGAAACAACAATCGTTATAACTTTTGAAACACAATAATCTACATTTCCCCCACGCCTTCTTAATCTGCCTCTTTCTTTCCTTTCCATGTTGGGCAGAATCAACTGCTTTAAGCACGATTCAACAACAAGCCCAGAACTTAAATCTTGCCAACCAAGCACAATGGCAGGCTTTACTGCATTACCAACATAATCAAAGCCTTATCAACGATGAAAACTTCTTTTTTCATCCGAATGGCGCAGAAGATACCGAAGCCGAATTAAACGCCACCCTCACTGCTTTTTTTCAATCAGCAACAGATGACGACAATTCTCCGCAATGCCGCTTTCCTGCTCGTTTTGCGTGGTTGCAAGAACAATTAAATTTCAAACTCCCACAGCATCGCTGCGAAAAATTACAGCAATGGCTAAAAAATCTTGCTGTTTCAGGCGTTACGTTAGTTTTCCCCGTTGCTTATTTGAATAATCCCGCCTCAATGTTTGGGCACAGCTTTTTGCGCCTTGATTCACAACCGGAAAAAAGTGATTTGATGGCATGGACAGTGAATTACGCCGCTGCGACAGAAAACGAACACGGGATCATTTTTGCACTGAAAGGCTTATTCGGCGGCTATGACGGACAATATTCGCTCGCGCCGTATTATGTTTTGCTCAAAGAATATGCAGATTTGGAAAGCCGCGATTTATGGGAATATCAACTGAATTTCTCTCCAGCAGAACAACACCGCTTATTGCTGCATTTGTGGGAAATCCAAGACAAACATCTCGATTATTTTTTCATCAACAAAAACTGCTCGTTTCAATTGCTCGCATTATTGGATGTCGCGCGACCGAGTTTGCAATTAACTCAGCAATTTAATTGGGATGCCATTCCTGCTGATACGATTCGCGCCGTTGTTTCTGTGCCGGATTTGTTAAAACAAACCCATTATCGCGCCGCTTTAGCAACACAATTAAGCGCAAAAGCACAAAGTTTAAACACTAGACAACAAACACTTGCGAAACAACTGGCAGAAGCTGAACTTTCTGCCAAAGCAATTACTGTTACTGAACAATCGGAAACGAATCAAGCCAGAATTTTAGAGGTGGCATTTGCTTATTTGTCGTATTTGAATGCGGATAAAATCAAACATAATCAACCGCTTGATGGAAATTTAGCCCGCAATCTACTCACCGCCCGCAGTTTTTTGCCGCAATTAGCCACAGAAAATAGTGCCATACCTGATTTTCGCCCCGATCAAGGTCATGCGGGTAATCGTTTGCAAATTGCAGGCGGTTACGATGGCATTGCGCCTTATACACAACTGGGTTTTCGCTGGTCGTATCACGATTTATCTGACCCCGCAGAAGGTTTTGTGCAGGGTTCACAAGTGGAATTTTTTAAGCCCACTTTGCGTTATTATCCGCAACAACAGCATTTTAGTTTTGAAAGCTTTGATTTTATTAAAATTAATTCGATGCCAGCCGCAAATTCTTTTATGAAACCCTTTTCTTGGCAAGTGAGTTTAGGGGCAAATCGGTATCGTTTTCCAGAACAACAACGCTTGTTAGTGGGGGCGGCAAAGTTGGGGGCTGGCTTGAGTTATGTAGCGGATGAAAATTTTTTGTTATCGGCTTCTGCATTAAGTTCTTTATTGTTTAGCGAAAAATTTCACCAAGCCACCGCCGTTGGTTTTGGCACAACGCTGTATGCTCATTATGATATTTCCACACGCTGGCGCATGAGTTTTGATGCAACGCTTTTGCAGTATGTGCAAGGCGTTACTCAAACGGTTTACAGTTATTCAATGATGCAGCGGTTTAGTATGCTGAATAATCAAGCGATTGTGTTAAATGTTGGCAAAGGTAATGAATTTGACCGAGCAGTTTTTAATGCGTCTATCGCGTGGCAATTTTATTTCTAATAAAAGCTTATTTTGATTTAAAAGCAATCACTTACCTTAGAATAACGCAACAAAAGAATCTGTGTTTTATGAACTCTACGCGCTTTTTAGATAATCCTTTTGTGTGTTAGTAAACCTTTGTATACACTTAAGATTTAGTTATTCATAACAATATCTAACGATTTATTATATTCAAAACAGAGGGTGAAAAATCATGGCAACAATTCAAGGCACTGCGGGTAATGATTTTTTACCCGGCACAACTGGCAATGACACAATTTATGGCAATGCGGGCAATGATACTTTAACTGGCGGATTGGGAAATGATTCCTTAATCGGCGGCGATGGTGCAGACACTTACATTATCAGCAAGGATGACGGCATTGATACTATTTTTAACGACAATACTGATGGTACTATTGATAGTGTGAGTTTGAGTAACTTATTGCCGAGTGACATTACGCAGGTGTTACATGATGTGAACAGTGGCGACTTAGTTTTATCTTATGGCACAAGCCAGCTCACCATTGAGCAATATTTTAACCAAGGTTATTTTTATACTTACTCGAATGGCACTCGAAAAAATATCGACTTTAGAGTGAATCAATTCAAATTTTCAGATGGTAGTTTTTGGAATGATGCCACGCTTGCTAATGGATTAGTAACAACTCTAGGAACAATAGGAAATGACACTGTTTTTGGCTTTTCTAGTTGGTCAGAAAAAATCAATGGTCTGGAAGGCAATGATTATATCGATGGAAAAACCGGAAACGACACTATTGACGCTGGCGCAGGTGCTGATACGGTGTGGGGTGGATTAGGTGCGGATAGCATTTTAGGCGGCGCGGGTGACGACAATCTCAACGCAGGTGACTTTGCTCTTAGCGATTTCAGCAGTAACACAATCAACGGCGGTGATGGCAATGACACGTTTTGGACAGGTAAAGGTGCTGATTGGTTGATTGGTGGTGCTGGAGATGACAACTTTCAAGGTTTTTCAGGCATTAATACCACGCAAGATGGCGGTGTTGGAAACGATACTCTGTATGCTGGAGCGGGTGCTGATAGTTTATTAGGCGGTGATGGCAATGATTATATTGATGCCAATCCAAGCTCAGCAACAGATAGCAACAGCAATACTCTCAATGGTGGCGCAGGTGATGACACGCTGTATGGTGCTTTGGGGAATGACATTTTAGATGGCGGCATAGGCAAAGATATTTTAAATGGCGATGCAGGGAATGACATTTATTACGTTGATAATCTGAATGATGAGATTAGCGATTCTTCAGGTATCGACACGGTTCATGTTACCGTTGATGGTTATCGAGTGCCACTTGGGATAGAAAATATTATTTATGAGCAAGGTGCACAAGCTTTACCTTATTTTATCAACGCCTTGGACAGTGGGTCGCATTGGGGAGATATGGGTTTATCACAAAACTTAACCTATAGTTTTGTCACTACCGCAAATGACAATATCACGCCCGGAATTTCAGGTTTTCAAACCTATTCTGCTGATCAACAAACAGCTGTCCGCGCGGCTTTAGCAAAATACAGCGATATAGCTGGTTTAACGTTTACGGAAGTTGCAGATAGCACTAATGTGCAATTGCGCTTTTTTCGTGATGATTTGAAATCAGTAGGGTCTAGTTCTTCTGCGGGCTATACTTGGTTGCCAACTAATGGCGATGTGCATATCAACACAATTTATCCAGATTTATCAGCAGGCAACTACGGTTTTGAAGTGCTGATTCATGAAATAGGTCACGCGCTCGGTTTTAAACATTCAGGCAATACTGGTGCAAACAGCGATGAAGGCCCTTTTTTACCTTCATCCGAAGACAATACCCATAACACTGTCATGAGTTATAACTTAACTGCTCCAAACATGGTTGATATGGCCCTGTTTGACAAAGCAGCGATTCATTATATTTATGGCGTGAATCAAAAAATAAGAACCACAAATGATACTTATCATATTTCTGATCGTTATATTTGGGATGGCGCGGGTATTGATACTGTTTCTGCCAGCGATCAAACGCAAGCTGTTTATCTGAACTTAACCGCCGGCAGCTGGATTTATGCAGGCGCAAAAAGCGAGAGTATTTTATCTGTGAATCAAGCCTTTATCGGTTATGGCACTGTCATTGAAAACGCGTTAGGCGGTAGCGGCAATGACACTTTGCAAGGCAACTCGTTGAATAATAGCCTTGATGGTGGTTTAGGTGCAGATACGATGTTTGGAGGTTTAGGCTCTGATACTTATTATGTTGATAATCTCGTCGATGCTGTTGTTGAAACATCAACATTAGCTTTTGAAACGGACAGTGTGTATAGCTCGGTGAGCTATAGCCTAAGTGCAAATCTGGAATATCTGATTTTAACGGGTTTTTCTGCAATTAACGCAACAGGCAATGCTCAAAACAATCTCTTGTTAGGTAATGGCGCGGCGAATATTTTAGACGGCAACTTGGGCGCGGATAATATGGTCGGCGGTTTAGGTAATGATAGCTATTATGTTGATAACACTGGGGATATTATTGCCGAAAGCTCAACGCTAGCCACTGAAATTGACACGGTGAATAGCTCAGTCAGCTATAGCTTAAGCCGTAATGTTGAAAACTTAATCTTGCTTGGCGTTGCAGGAATTAACGCAACGGGAAATACTCAAAATAATGTTTTGTCAGGCAACGCAGCCGCAAATAGTTTAAATGGCGGCACAGGCGTAGACACGATGATAGGGGGGTTAGGTAACGACAGCTATTATGTTGATAACACAGGCGATGTTGTTACAGAAACTTCAACGTTAACCACAGAAACTGACAGCGTAAATAGTTCAATCAGCTACAGCTTAGGCAATAATATTGAAAATCTCACGTTAACTGGACTTGATGCGATTAACGCAACGGGTAATACTCACAATAATGTTTTGATAGGCAATGCGGCGGCTAATATTTTAGACGGCAGCACAGGTGCGGATAGCATGACGGGTGGGCTAGGTAACGATACTTATTATATTGACAATGCAGGAGATAAGACTGTTGAAACATCAACCTTAGCTACTGAAATAGATCAAGTTTATAGCTCTGTCACATACACACTAAGCTCTAATCTTGAAAATCTAACACTCACCGGAAATGCTGCAATTAACGCAATTGGCAATACACAAAAAAATACATTGTTAGGAAACACAGCCGCTAATAGTTTAAATGGCAGTTCAGGTGCAGATAGCATGATAGGTGGTTTAGGCAGTGATACTTATTATGTTGATAACACAGGTGATGTGGTTGTGGAAACCTCAACGCTTGCCACTGAAATAGATACGGTTAATAGCTCAATTTCTTATACTTTAAAAAGCAATGTTGAAAATTTAATTTTAACCAGCGTGGGTGCAATTAATGGCACAGGCAATACCCTGAAAAACACTATGAGCGGTAATAATGCTGCGAATAGTTTGAATGGTGATGGCAGCACGGACAAGCTACTAGGAGGCGCGGGAAATGACACGCTGATAGGAGGCGCGGCTAAAGATATTCTTTCAGGCGGAACAGGTGCGGATACGTTCTTGTTTAATGCCATTAGCGACTCAGGCATAAGCACAACCACACGCGATAGCATTATAGATTTTCAATCTACGCAAGGTGACAAAATCGACTTATCTGCAATTGATGCCAATACTTCTGCGATAGGAAATAACGCTTTTACATCACTTACAGTAGGTGGTGCTTCATTTAGCGTTAATACTCCAGGTCTTTTACACTTTAGCTCTACAACCACCGACTGTATTCTATATGGCAATAACGACAATGATACAGCAGCCGATTTTTCTATTTTACTATCAGGTATAACGATTTTAAGTAAAACAGATTTTATTTTGTAAATTTCTTTATACTTGTTTAAACAACTCTCTACATAAAAAGGGGCGTATTAAACGCCCCTTTCTTTTTCTACTTTCAGTTTAGAAAAATTAACGCGGTAACTCTGAACTACCCATTAAAAATTCATCCACAGAACGTGCAGCTTGTCTGCCTTCACGAATCGCCCAAACTACTAAAGATTGCCCACGACGACCATCACCAGCGGCAAAGACTTTATCCACTGAAGTGCGATATTGTTTATCGTTGGCTTTAATATGACCGCGCTCCAATTCCACGCCTAAATCAACTAATAAACCTTCATGAACTGGATTGGTAAATCCCATTGCTAAAAATACAATATCTGCATCCAAGCTAAATTCACTATTCGGTTTATTGCTCATTTTCCATTGTCCGCCTTCCTGTTTCCATTCGACTTCTACGGCATTGAGCTGGGTAATTTTACCGTTTTCGCCTGTCACACTTTGAGTGTTTACGCTCCAATAACGTTGCTTTACGCCTTCGTTATGTGAAGAAGTGGTGCGTAATTTATTAGGCCAATTTGGCCACGTTAGTAATTTGTTTTCTTTTTCAGGAGGTTGCGGCAAAATTTCCAATTGCACAACAGAAGTTGCGCCTTGGCGAATGGATGTACCGATACAATCTGAACCTGTATCACCACCACCAATCACTACTACGCGCTTACCGGTAGCAAGAATTGCTTCACTGTCTGGGATCACATCGCCAGCAACACGTTTGTTTTGTTGACGTAAAAAGTCCATCGCAAAATAAACGCCTTCTAATTCGTTGCGACCTGCGACTTCCAAGTCACGCGGTTTTTCCGCGCCTACTGCTAACACCACTGCGTCATAATCAGCTAACAATTTTTGCGCAGGAATTTCTTTTCCAACATGGCTGTTAGGTCTAAACCGCACGCCTTCGGCTTGCATTTGTGCAATCCGGCGATCAATGAGGTCTTTTTCCATTTTAAAGTCTGGAATACCGTAGCGCATTAAGCCGCCGATGCGATCATTTTTTTCATAGACCACAACTTCGTGTCCTGCGCGTGCTAACTGCTGCGCACAAGCTAAGCCTGAAGGCCCTGAACCAATCACCGCTACTTTCTTGCCGGTATGTTGACGAGGAATTTGTGGTTTAACCCAACCTTCGTCCCATGCTTTATCAATAATCGCACATTCAATTGATTTTATAGTGACGGGTGTGTCTTGCAAATTCAAAGTACATGCTGCTTCACAAGGAGCAGGACAAATTCGCCCTGTAAACTCAGGAAAGTTATTTGTGCTATGCAATACTTCTAAAGCTTGCTCCCAGTTGTTCCGATAAACAGCATCATTCCACTCAGGAATAATATTGTTGATAGGGCAACCTTGATGACAAAAAGGAATGCCGCAGTCCATACACCGCGCTCCTTGTTCTGCCACTTCGCTGTCGCTAGGTGCAACGATAAATTCCCGATAATGTTGGATACGCTCTTGTGGCTCGGCATAGTGCCGTTCAGTTCGCGCTAACTCCATAAAGCCAGTTGGTTTGCCCATTTGTCTACCTTTTTCCTAAAAACGTTTACGCAGTTGCCGTTGCTGACGCTTGTGCTGCCTGAATTTTTTTGAGTGCCTCGCGATAATCCACTGGCATCACTTTGACAAAGCGTGGCAAATAATATTGCCAATTGTCTAAGATTTGTTGTGCGCGTTGGCTACCTGTGTAGTGTTTGTGGTTTTGAATCAAACGTTTTAAACGTGTAGCATCATAGCGAGTCATGTCGGACATAATTTCAACTAGACCGTGCATTGCCATGTCGCCACCTTGATGAGCCGTTTCTTCTAAAGCATCATCATCGGCTAATACAGGCTCAAGCTCAACCATTGCTAGATTGCACAACTTCTCAAAATCGCGCTCTTCATCTAACACATAAGCAACACCACCTGACATACCTGCGGCAAAATTGCGTCCGGTTTTGCCTAACACAACCACGACACCACCTGTCATGTATTCGCAGCCGTGATCGCCTACGCCTTCAACAACTGCTATCGCGCCTGAGTTTCTTACCGCAAAACGCTCACCTGCCACACCGTTGAAATAACATTCGCCACTAATTGCACCGTATAACACCGTGTTTCCAACGATAATATTTTCCGCTGGGTTGATTGGGCATTCTTTCGGTGGATAAACCGCAATACGTCCGCCGCTCATGCCTTTACCGACGTAGTCGTTGCCTTCGCCTTCCAACTCAATGCTAACGCCTTGCGCTAAAAACGCACCGAAACTTTGTCCTGCTGTTCCTTTCACTTTCAACGCAATTGTATCTTCAGGTAAGCCTTTGTGTCCGTAGCGTTTCGCCACTTCACCGGATAACATTGCGCCAAAAGTACGATTAAGACTGCGAATTGGCGTTTCAATAATTACCGCTTTACCGTTTTCTAAGGCGGGTTGTGCTTGGGCAATTAATGAGTGATCCAAAGCATGTTCCAAACCATGATCTTGGGTTTCACAATTGTAAACCGCAGTGCCATTGTCAATGCTAGGTTTGTAGAAAATCCGGCTGAAATCCAGTCCATCTGCTTTCCAATGATTAATCGCGCGTTGCATGTCTAATCTGTCAGAACGTCCCACCATTTCGTTGAAAGATCTGAACCCTAGTTTTGCCATCCAGCGTCTGACATCCTCAGCCACCATGAAGAAATAATTCACCACATGCTCAGGTTGTCCTGTGAAACGTTTACGCAGTTCTGGGTCTTGCGTTGCCACACCCACTGGACAAGTGTTCAAATGACATTTACGCATCATTAAACAACCAGAGACAATTAACGGAGCCGTCGCAAAACCAAATTCATCCGCGCCTAATAATGCGCCGATGATAACATCACGTCCGGTACGCAAACCGCCGTCCACTTGTACTGCAATCCGTCCGCGCAATTTGTTCAACACTAAGGTTTGATGCGTTTCAGCTAAACCAATTTCCCAAGGTAAACCCGCGTGTTTGATCGAAGTCATCGGACTTGCACCCGTGCCGCCGTCATAACCGGAAATCGTCACATGGTCTGCGTGTGCTTTAGAAACCCCTGCTGCAACTGTACCGACACCCACTTCGGACACTAATTTAACGCTGATTCTTGCTTGTGGATTCACGTTTTTCAAATCGTGAATCAACTGCGCCAAATCTTCAATCGAATAAATATCGTGGTGCGGAGGTGGTGAAATTAAACCAACACCTTGCGTTGAATGACGTACTTTTGCAATGACCGCATCGACTTTATGTCCGGGTAATTGTCCGCCTTCACCTGGTTTCGCTCCTTGTGAAATTTTGATTTGAATATCATCAGCGTTGACCAAATATTCCGTAGTCACACCAAAACGACCCGAAGCAACTTGTTTAATAGCCGAGCGCATGGAATCACCATTTGCCATCGGTTTAAAACGCTCTGGTAATTCGCCACCTTCGCCAGTGTTAGATTTACCACCGATGCGGTTCATCGCAATCGCTAAATTGGTATGCGCTTCAAATGAAATCGAACCAAATGACATCGCACCTGTAGCAAAACGTTTCACAATGTCTGCCGCCGATTCCACTTCTTCTAAAGGAACTGGCGTTGCATCTTCGGTAAACTTCATTAAACCACGCAAAGTTAGCAAGGTTTCATTTTGTTCGTCGATTAATTTACAAAATTCTTCGTATTTATCAGTGCTGTTGGTGCGAGTTGCATGTTGCAAAGTGCTGATAGTTGCAGGTGTCCAAGTATGGGCTTCGCCGCGTGCACGGAAAGCATACTCGCCACCAATATCAAGTGCATTGCGATACAAAGGCGCGTTACCAAAAGCAATGCGATGACGGCGTACCGTTTCTTCGCTGATTTCAGGTAAATTCGCACCTTCAGTCGTGCTAGTTGCCCCAGTAAAATACTGATCTAAAAAGGTTTCTGCCAAACCTACTGCGTTAAAAATTTGCGCTCCGCAATAAGATTGGTAAGTCGAAATACCCATTTTCGACATGACTTTCAACAAGCCTTTAGAAGTAGCTTTAATATAGTGTTTATGCGCTTCGTATTCTTTGATCCCTAATGTTGGGCAAAGACTAGACAATGTATCAAACGCTAAATACGGATTAACTGCTTCCGCTCCAAAACCTGCTAACAACGCAAAATGATGAACTTCGCGTGCTTCGCCTGTTTCTACCACTAAGCCTACTTTGGTACGCAAACCTTCGCGGGTTAAATAATGATGTACGGCAGAAGTTGCCAACAATGCAGGAATTGCAATGCGTGCTGCATCCATATCACGGTCAGACAACGCTAAAATATTATTGCCTTCTTCAACCGCTTGTTTTGCAGCTAAGCACAATTTTTCCAACGCACCTGCCATTCCACTTGCGCCTAAATCAGAAGGGTAGCAAAGCGGCAAAGTTTTAGTTTTGAAAACGCCACCTGTGCGGGCTTCAATCCGGCGAATTTTTTCTAAATCTTGGTTTGATAAAATGGGTTGCTCGACTTCCAAACGCATGTGCGTACCACCTTCATCCAAACCTAATAAATTTGGACGTGGCCCTATCAGAGACACTAAGGACATCACCAATTCTTCCCGAATCGGATCTATCGCAGGGTTGGTAACTTGCGCAAAGCCTTGTTTAAAATAATCGTACAGCAAGCGTGGACGTTGTGATAACACAGCTAAAGCGGCATCAATTCCCATTGAGCTAATCGCTTCCTGTCCGGTTTGTGCCATTGGTTTTAAGATAAATTCAATATCTTCGCGAGTATAACCAAATGCTTGTTGCCGATTTAATAATGTTGCTGCATCAGGAGCCATTGCAGAGACTTCTGTTGGCAATTTGTTCAACAAAATCTGAGTTTTATCTAACCATTCGGCATAAGGGTGACTATTTGATAAGTTGGACTTTAATTCCGCATCATCAATAATGCGTCCTTCTACGGTATCAATCATCAGCATTTTGCCCGGTTGCAAACGCCATTTTTTAATGATTTTGTGTTGCAGAACTTCCAGTACACCCATTTCTGATGCCATGATGACGAAATCATCATCTGTCACCAAATAACGTGCTGGACGTAATCCGTTACGGTCTAAAGTCGCACCGATTTGCCGACCATCGGTAAATGCCATTGCCGCTGGGCCATCCCAAGGTTCCATTAACGCAGCGTTATATTCGTAAAACGCCCGCAATTTTTCGTCCATCAGAACATTGCCAGACCATGCTTCAGGAATCAATAACATCATCGCATGAGCCAGCGAATAACCACCTGCTAACAATAACTCTACTGCGTTATCAAAACAAGCAGAGTCGGATTGCTCTTCGGCAATCAACGGCCATAATTTATGAATATCGTCGCCTAATACTTTTGAGGCAATCGAGTGCCGACGTGCCGCCATGCCATTCACATTGCCGCGCAGTGTATTGATTTCGCCATTGTGAGCGATAAAACGGAAAGGATGAGCCAAATCCCAGGTTGGGAAAGTATTCGTGGAAAAACGTTGATGTACCAACGCCAACGCGCTGTCCACGCGCTCATCACTTAAATCAGGATAAAAGGTATCAACTTGATTCGCTAACAACATACCTTTGTAAACAACGGTACGCGACGACAAAGAAGGGATGTAAAAGAAACGCGCACTTGCCATTTGTGAAGTTCGCACGGCATTTTCAACTTGCTTGCGAATCACAAATAATTTGCGTTCAAAAAAGTCTTGATCAGCATAATCTGCACCGCGACCAATAAAAATTTGTCGCACCACAGGCTCAACAGATTTCACCGATTCGCCTAAACCATCATTATTGACTGGCACGTCGCGCCAGCCCAATAACACTGCTTTTTCTTGCGCAATAAATTCACTAAACAGTGATTCACAGCGGTTGCGATCTGCTGCATCTTGTGGCAAAAACACCATCCCAACGGCGTATTCACCAACCGCAGGCAGCGTTAAACCTGATAACGCACATTCTGCGCGTAAAAAAGTATCAGGAATTTGAATCAAAAGACCTGCACCATCTCCGGCTTTTGGGTCTGCGCCAACAGCTCCACGATGGGTTAAGTTTTCAAGTAATTCCAATCCTTGCCGCACAATCTTATGGCTTTTTTGACCCTTTATATGAACAATAAAACCCACTCCACACGCATCATGTTCATGCCGTGGATCATATAAACCCTGTCTGGTCGGTAGCGTACTTTGACTCATTGTCACCTCTAAAAGTATGTTGTTGAGGATAATAATCCTCCCTTTTGAATCCTCATTCCGCATCCTTACATTAAAATAGCACAAGCGCGGCAAAACTGCTAAATTATACAGAAATACAGTGATTATGTCACGCAATATTTTTTTAAAATTTGATGATTATCAAATTATCTACTACTGCGGATTTTAAACTCGTATAATCAAAAAATGGCTTTTAAAAGCTAAGTTTATTAACAAAATGAATCCTTTGAATATGAATGAAAATTTTGACGTTTTAATTGTTGGCGGCGGTATGGTTGGTGCAGCTGTAGCGTGTGGTTTAGGTGGAAGCTCGTTAAAAGTGGCTGTGCTGGAAAGCACGATGCCAGAAGCTTTTGCCGTTGAACAACCTCACGATTTACGAGTTTCTGCTTTAAGCATTGCCTCAAAAAATATTTTAGCCAGCGTAGGTGCGTGGGAAGGCGTATTAAATCGTCGTTATTGTCCATTCAAACGAATGCGGGTTTGGGAAACCGCTGGCGATACTGAATTTTGCAGCGATGCCATTCAACATGAAGAATTAGGCTTTATTGTTGAAAACAGAGTCACGCAACTCGCTTTGCTCGAAAGAATGCAACAATTCGATAATATCAGTTTTTTTTGTCCTGCTGTGATTAAAAAAATTAATTATGCCGCAACTGGGTCATCTATTGAATTGGATGATGGCAGAGTTTTAACTGCAAAAGTATTAGTTGCAGCCGATGGTGGGCAATCGCGGGTGAGACAAACCGTTGGCTTAGGCGTTACCAGTTGGGATTATCAACAACACGCTATGGTGATTTATGTTGAAACCGACTATCCGCAACAAGATATTACTTGGCAACGTTTTGTCCCCAGTGGCCCGCAAGCATTTTTACCATTATCAGGTAATTATGGCTCATTGGTTTGGTACAACTCGCCTGATGAAGTGACTCGTTTAAAAGGATTACCTTACGATCAACTGATGTCAGAACTGCTCGCGACTTTTCCCGATTGTTTAGGCAAATTAACCCAAATTCTAGGCACAGCTAGTTTTCCGTTAAAACGCCAACATGCACAAAGCTATGTCAAACAAGGGGTTGCATTAGTGGGTGATGCTGCACACACGATTAATCCGCTAGCAGGGCAGGGCGTGAATATCGGCTTACTCGATGCAGCGGCATTAGCGGAAGTGCTGATTGAAGCGCAACAAAAAGGGCAAAATATTGCCGATGTCACTGTTTTGAAACGTTACGAGGCAATGCGCCGAATTGAAAATTTGAAAATGATGACCACGATGGATATTTTTTATCAAACGTTCAGCAACCAAATTCTGCCATTGAAAATTTTGCGTAATCTAGGACTCGGCTTAGCGCAAAGAATTTCGCCACTGAAACACAAAGTCATGCGGGCGGCAATGGGCTTGGAAGGAAAACTGCCAAAATTAGCCCGCGAACAACCTTTGCTATAAATTTTTAATGTAAATACGCAACAATTTGCGTCTCAACTAGGTTAAAAAAACAGCCGTTTTCCCGCAATATTTGTTATCCTAGCCCACTTTTTTCCAACTGCTCATTAATAACGAAAGCTATGCACCCAATGCTAACGATTGCCGTTCGCGCGGCACGAAATGCGGGCGATATTATCCGTCGCTCCTCTGACAATATCAGCCAATTGACCATCAATCAAAAAACTAAAAATGATTTTACCTCTGAGGTTGATTGGAAAGCCGAACAAGAAATCATCAAAGTGATTCGCGCATCCTATCCCGATCATGGTTTTTTAGCCGAAGAAAGTGGCGAACAAGCAGGCAATGATTATGTGTGGGTGATAGATCCTTTAGACGGCACAACCAATTTCTTACACGGCTTTCCACAATATGCCGTTTCAATTGCTTTGAAAAACAAAGGAAAAATTGAAGTCGGTGTTGTTTATGATCCTTTGCGTGATGAATTATTTACCGCAGAACGTGGCGGCGGTGCAATTTTAAATAATCGTAAATTGCGTGTGACTAAACCCACCAGTTTGAAAGGCACTCTAATTGGCACGGGGTTTCCATTTAAAAATCAACAACATATTGATGCGTATTTAGGTATGTTTAAAGCGTTGACGGTTGATTCTGCTGGCATTCGTCGTGCAGGTTCTGCTGCATTGGATTTAGCTTATGTGGCAGCGGGCAGAATGGATGGGTTTTGGGAAATTGGTTTAAAACAATGGGATATGGCAGCTGGAATTTTATTGATTCAAGAAGCGGGCGGTGCGGTGACTGATTTTTCTTTTCGCGATCAATTTATGCAATCAGGTAATTTGATTGCAGGTAGCCCCAAAATGCACCAATTAATGTATCAAGCGATTGAGCCATTTGTCACAGAAAACCTGCGTTAACAATATCGTTATTTTCTTTATAAATCAATAACAAAAAGTAGAGTCGCGATTAATGCGGCTCTACATTTCTTGCCGCTTTTGCGCAATTACTCGCGCCCTTTCACAAATCAACTCTGCAATCTTTCTACAAGAATTTTATCGCCTGACGATTAATTTACTTAAAAACTCACGCATTTCAATCTTCTGAAATTTTTCAAGACGACCAGTCGTCTTAAAAATTTTTCGCTTATCTATCTGTGTCATTTTTGTACGTCACAAAAAATTATTTCAACTATTATGAAGTCAAAAAATCAAGATTTATGACAGTCGCCTATTAGGATATTTCAATGACCAATTCTGAGTTAAAAAATATTTTCACCGATATTCCCGCACAACTGCCTGCCGAATTATTTGAAATATTGCTGCAAAATAAACACGTTAAAATCGAGCGGATTTTGTCAAAAGGACAAGCCTCGCCTACTGATTTTTGGTATGACCAGCCTCATGCAGAATGGGTAATTTTGTTAGAAGGACAAGCAAGATTGCAGTTTGCGCTAGACGGGTCTATTATCACACTAACAGCAGGAGATTATCTGTTTATCCCTGCCCACAAAAAACACCGCGTTGATTGGACTGACCCCGCTGTTACAAGCATTTGGTTAGCAATTCATTTATTCGAGAACTCAAAATGAATAAAATTATTTTAACTCTGTTACTGCTCTTTGCTGTAGCCATCAGCGGCTGCCATCAATCGCAAACCGCGCATAATAAACAAACAGATATTCCGTTTGATTTAGCCAAGGCGAAACAACAATACGCAAATATTCCCTTAGCGATTGCCGATATTAGCGAGCAGAACTACAACAATAGTTCAGCCCTTGCGGTGACGCTCAACGTGCCTTTAAATCCCGCAGAAGACTTTCAATCTTTTTTTAAAGTCAGCGATAAACAAGGAAAAACTGCTGAAGGGGCGTGGATTTTATCAGCGAGTGGATTGGTGGCGTATTTTCCAGAAATAGAGCCTTCCAGCCATTACACGGTGGAAGTATTAACAGGATTAACAGCGGCAACAGGCGCGAAACTTAACACCACAGTATCGCAACAAATTGATACCAGAGAATTGCAAGCGCAAGTGAGTTTTTTAAGCAAAGGCTCAGTTTTACCGATTAAACTGGTGAAAGGTTTGCCTGTTGTCACCACCAATATTAATTCGATTGATATAGAATTTCATCGCGTAAAGTCTAATCAAATCAATAGTTTTTTGAATAAATGGTCAGAATATTCCAACGCCAGTCAAAACCAAGGGGTTTATGCGTTAAAAGAATATAAAGATTTTACCGAACTGGCTTATTCAGGGCGTTTTGATTTAAAACCACCTAAAAATACACGTTACACCACATATTTAGATTTAAGTGCGATTGCGGCACTCAAACAACCCGGCGTTTATGTGGCAACCATGAAACAAGCCGGAATCTATCAAGATGAATTTCAAGCAACTTATTTTGTCGTCACTGACTTAGGCGTTCATGCACGCATGTTTGCCGATAAAATTACCGTGCAAGTTAGCTCGTTAAGCACTGGCAAAGCGTGGGAAGGGGTAAATTTATCGTTGATAGATGATAAAGAACATGAGTTGGCAAATTTAACCACCGACGCACAAGGACAAGCCACTTTTCAATCGCCTAGCGACAAAGCGGTGTTAATTATTGCGAAAAATAATAATAACTTTTCTTTGCTGCAATTAAAGTCGCCCGCCTTAGATTTATCAGAATTTGCAGTGGCAGGACGCAAATATCATCCTTTGGAAATTTTCACCTACAGCCCGCGCGATTTGTACAGACCGGGCGAAACAGTGAAATTCAGTGCAATTTTGCGTGATGACGATGCTCGCGCGATTCCAGCAATGCCGTTAAAAGCAGTGGTTAAACGCCCTGACGGACAAAAAATCAGTTTTTTCACTTGGTATCCGCTGGCGAATGGCTATTATCAAACCGAATATGTGTTGCCTGATAATGCGATGGCGGGGGAATGGACTTTAGAGCTAGAAACCGCTGGCAAGCATTATCACGACTATAAATTTTTGGTGGAAGCATTTTTGCCAGAGCGGATGGAATTATTGCTTGGACAACAACCTACGCAAGAATTATGGACAAATAGTTTTGCTGATTTAAAAATTCCGGTGTCTGGACAATATTTATACGGTGCGCCAGCGGCGGGGAATCGCTTAGCTACGAAAGTTCTGTTAAAAGAAAATCGTCATCCGATTAAAACCTTAGGCGAATATTTCTTTGGTTCAGAAGATGAAAAACCACCTGTGCTGTTTTTTGACAATGAAGATGTCACTTTAGATGAAAAAGGTTTAGCAACTTTAACGGTTGCATCACGCTGGAAAAATGTGGTCAACACGCCTTTTAACATCAAAGTAGTCAGCAGTTTGTATGAAACAGGTGGTCGTCCAGTTACACGTTCATTGGAATACAACTTGTGGCCACAAACTATTTTGGTCGGGATTCGTCCGCAAACCAAACTCACTGACATTGTGAATAATAGCGAAGTGAGTTTTGATTTGATTAAAGCTAACGTCAAAGGTGAATTACAAGGCAGTGGCGAATTGATTGCGACTTTGATTAAAGAGCGCAAGGATTATTATTGGGAATATTCTGATGATGAAGGTTGGCATGATAAATACACGGAAAAAAATTACACCGTTTTTGAAAAACGCTTAAGTTTGCAGAATAAGAAAGCGACCATTAGCGTACCTGTGGAATGGGGTTCTTATTTGCTGAGTGTGAAAGATGTCGAAACCGGACAAACTAGCACTGTGCGCTTTGATGCTGGCGGTGGTTGGGATACTCAGAAAAATAACCAATCGGCTCGTCCTGATCGCGTGGTGTTGGAATTAGATAAAAAATTCTATCAAGCCAATGATAAGGTGAAAGTAAAAATCACCCCGCCTTATACAGGCAACGGATTTATCATGGTGGAAAACAGCAATCAACAACTGTGGTTTCAACGAGTTGAAGTGCCAGCAGAAGGCATGGTGGTTGAAATTCCAATTGCCGCCGAATGGAAACGCCATGACATTTATATTTCCGCAATTGTGTTTAGAGCGGGCGATTCAAAAGAAAAAATCACCCCAAATCGCGCTATCGGGCTTGTGCATTTGCCATTAGATCGGCAACAACGCGAACTGAAAGTGAGTATTGACGCGCCTATCAAAGCGATTAGACCGGAAACAACATTAACCACAACGATTAAAGTTGCCAATGCAAAAGCGGGACAAAAAACGCATGTCACTTTAGCGGCTGTGGATGTCGGTGTGTTAAATATCACTGAGTTTGAAACACCAAATCCGTTCAAATGGTTTTTCGAGCCACGCCGTTATGGAGTCGATCAACGTGATATTTATGGACAAATTATTGAATTGGTTGATGCCGGTTCAACTAAACCGCGTTTTGGTGGTGATGCCGATAAACATGCGGGCGGCGCAAGACCGGATACAGAAGTGAAAATCGTCTCGTTGTTTAGCGGCATGGTCGATACTGATGCAAAAGGCATGGCAAAAATCGACTTAAAAATTCCAGACTTTAACGGCAAATTGCGCCTGATGGCGGTGGCGTTTAATGATGAACAATACGGTTCTGCGGATGCTGAAGTGATTGTTGCCGCGCCGATTATTGCTGAAACCTCGTTACCGCGCTTTTTAGCGGCGGGTGATAGTGCTGTGTTGACTTTAGACTTACGCAATCAAAGTGGTGAAGCGCAAACAATTGCTTTAGATGTTAGCGCGAGTGCTCCGATTACGTTGAGCGAAGGCATAAAAACTATTACCTTAGCGAATAAAGAAAAACAGGTTTTTCAATTGCCAATTAAAGCGGGACTGGCTTTTGGACAATCTGTGATTCAACTGCATCTGAAAAATGCCGATAATGCGCGGGAAAAAATAGCTCTAAAACGAGAATGGAAGCTGGGTGTGCGTCCTGCGTATCCTGCCAGCACGTTTGTGCAGCATAAAATAGTCAAACAGGGTGAAACGGCTGATTTAACAATTGATTTACAAAGCTTAATAGTTAATTCTGCGAGCAGTGAATTGAGTATTTCCACGCAACCGCCGATTAATCTTAAACATCATCTGCAATATTTACTGGAATATCCTTATGGCTGTTTAGAACAAACCATCAGCAGCACTTATCCTTGGCTGGCGATTAATCAAACGAATTTGCAAGCCTTAGGATTGGATAAAACCAAAATCCATGACAAACCGATTGATTTAGCGAATAAAGCCCGTTACATCGAGCGCGGCATTAGTATTATTGCAGGAATGCAGCGCAGTAACGGTGGTTTTGGTCTGTGGTCGCCCACCGATAACGAGGAATTTTGGCTCACGGCTTATGCGGTTGACTTTTTGTTGGATGCTAAAGAACAAGGCGCAAATGTGCCGCAAGAGATGTTGGATAAAGCCTTGACTCGTCTGACTGAATATCTAAACCAAAACAATGCAAGTTATTCAGGTTATCCAGGTTATTTTGGCGCAGAGGACAACCAACAAATAATCGGTTACACCAATGCCTCTTATCAATCTTATGCGGCTTATGTTTTGTCGCGCGTGAATCGTGCGCCATTAGGCTCACTGCGGGCTTTATATGAAAATCATCATAAAGAAGCCTTGTCAGGATTGCCGTTAGTGCATTTAGGTTTAGCGTTGAATAATCAAGGCGATAAATATCGCGGAGGTCTCGCGATTTCAGAATCGCTGCAAAAACAACCGCGTACTGATTTGATTTACTTGAATGATTACGGTAGCGAAGTACGCGATTTGGCGCAAATGACTTATTTGCTGAATAAACACAGTAGCAATATCAATGGCAGTGGCGTATTGGTATACAGATTGGCGGATGATTTGGCAAACCGTGATTATTTAAGCACGCAAGAGCGCAATGCGTTATTTAGAGCGGGCTTGCAGTTACAAGGTCAAACCGCGCAATGGCAAGGTGATTTACTGGCAGGAAAAGCAGCGATTAAACTCTCGCAAACTTCACGTTTTACCACCAGTTTTAATGGTGTAGAGATTCCATCATCATTGAAATTTAGCTCAAGCACCGCAGCTCCTTTATATCTGGAATACACCGTACAAGGTTATCCAAACAAAGCTCCTGCCATGCAAATGGGCATCATTCACCTAGAGCGCGTTTATTACAATCTGCAAGGACAGGTTGTGACTTTAGACAAAGTGAAAAGCGGCGACAGTGTGTTGGTTGATTTATCGGCTTATTCGACGAAACCTTTTAAAGATGCGATTTTAGTTGATTTGATTCCAGCGGGATTTGAGTTGGAAAATCAAGATTTGAAAAACACAATTAAAATTGATACTTTCAAAATTGGCGGTGCACAAACCATTGAAGAAATACAAAACGAGTCTTACATAAAATCCCACGTTGAGTATTTAGACGACCGTTTTGTTTCTGCAACAAGCTTGGTTGAAAATCAATGGCATCACGAGTTCTATTTGCTGCGTGCGGTGTCAAAAGGTGTGTTCACCAATCCGCCACCCTATGCTGAAGATATGTATCGTCCTTATATCAGAAGTATTGGACGTGAATTTGGAAATGTAGAGGTTTTTTAAGTTGTGATAGCAGACGTGGAGACGTTGCACTGCAACGTCTCTACAAATCATTCCCACTCTAATTCCGCAAACGCACTTGTCACATTTTTGCGGTGATATTCATCAAACAACTGCCAGTTATTTTTTTCAGAATAACCCACTGTTTTTACAGCATCTTCTAAATATATTCCTTGTTTGATTTCAGCGCGAATTTCAGATTGCAGCAATGTTAAATAATGTTTTTCAGCTTGAATGCTATGCGGCCAATCCGTGACAAGCTCGCCATGCCCCGGAATCACATAACGAAATTTACGTTTTTCTAACGTCGCAATTTCTGCTAACCAGCCTTTTAAACTGCCATCCAGCGTTGGAATGTGTTCGGTAAATAACAAATCTGACAACCACATCGTGTCGGTTTTGTCGTCGTAAACGCTTAAATCATTATCGGTATGCGCCGTGCGGTGCGCTTCTAGGGTTAAAACACGCCCGCCTAAAGCTAATTTCAAATGCTCTTTGACTTCAATATCCGGTGGAATTAAATCCGCTTGCGAGAGTTTAATCCCCAATTGTTGCTCAGATTTATCCAAATAATAACTGCCGCGTGTTGCCATCGCTCTAGCTAATTTTTGATGACCAACAAACTTAACGCCCGCTGTTTTAAAAGCGCGATTGCCATAAATATGATCAGGATGAACATGCGTATTAATCACATAACAAATCGGTGTATGCGTAGTTTGTAATACCGACTGTTTTAAAGCAAAACCTTGCTCAGGACTGCCGCCGCTATCAATCACCGCCACGCATTTTGAGCCTACGACAAAACCGACATTGGCAATCTCGCCATGATTTTTACTATCAGGCAATTGATGTTTACCAAAATGAACGTAAATACCGTTAGCCACTTCTTTAACAGGTAATGATGGCGTTGCAACAACCTGCTGACTTGCCGCTAACAAGACTAATAGCCCTATTATTTTCACAATGATTCCTCATGTTTTTTAAGTAATGATATTAGCGAATGATAATATCATTAGTGCGAATAGATGACCTAAAAATAAGGTGCTAAACTTTACCCGCTACATTTGTATTTCACGGCTTTAGCGGATGCCGTTTAACTCCGCCGTTAAACTGCTCAACCTAGAAGGAAAACTTGATGAAATTTATTGTAATTCTCCCTGCAATTGGCATGTTGTTCTCGCCAAACCTTTACGCAAAGTGCGACAAAACCAGTAAAACCGTGTTTTCTTGTCTCACAGCCAAAGGCAAGCAAATCGAAGTTTGTGACAATGGCAAAGTCATTGCGTACTCGTATGGAAAACCGAATGTAAAACCAGAAATGGCGTTTAGTGTGCCACGCGCACAAGCAACAACCAGTCAATGGAGTGGTGTAGGAAGATATGAGTCTTACGCTATAGACATTCCAAATAAAACAATAACCTATAGCGTATTTTTTGGCACAGATCGTTTGACAGACAAACACACTGTTGAAGCGGGTGTCAATGTGATGATAAAAAAGAAGCTAGCAGGAACAGTCAATTGTGCCGGCAAAAACATTACCAATAACTTAGAAGGCTTAACTTTAAAACCCACCCCTTAAACTTTTTATAAGATTGCCGTAGAGACGCGATTAGTCGCGTCTCTACATATCTTTGAATTTCTGCCCAGTTATTGATAATTTGTAGCAAAAATTTTCAAGACGACCAGTTGTCTTAGAAAATTCAGAGCATTCTCGCAATTAAAAAAACAGTTCGTAGTTAAGTCGTCAAACAAAAGTTTTATCGCCCAAACCTTCCAGGTTTTTAAAACCTGGAAGGTTTTTATACCTGAAAATTAAACGTAGAGTAGGTAGTTTTTTTGCCCACCCCAGCAGAAAAACTAATAAATCACCGCCAATCTATCAAACAATTCCATTGCTAAATAAAAATTCAGCGGTCTATATAAATAATCATAAAAACCGATATTTAATGCCGCTTTAATTTCTGCAAGATCCGTTTCTGTATTAAATAAACCAATCACCGGCATATTTTTGCTTTTTCGTTTTCTTTTAATTCTTTAAAAATATCTAAAGCATTGAGCGAAAAAATATCCATATCTAATAAAATGGCAGAAATTCTATGCGTATTAATCATATCTAATACAGATTGCCGATCTTGCGCATGTAAAAAACTAGAACCCAGCCGTTGTTCTAATAAACAATTCATTAAATAAATATGCACTTTATTATCAGAAATATAGAGAATATTTTGCAACGCATTGCTAGGTTTTATGGCGACAATTTGCTCTTCAGCAACAGGAATTTCCAACCAAAACAAGCTGCCAATTCCCAATTCACTATAAACACCGACAGAGCCGCTCATCAGTTCCGTTAATTTTTTACACACGCTTAAACCAATCCCGCTGCCTTCAATTTCTTTATCTTGCGCTGTGCCACGCTCAAATTCTTGAAATATTTTATGTAAATTTTCAGGATGAATGCCACATCCGCTATCTTTAATATTTATCCGCACAGAATGCGTATGAGTAAGATAGCTATTAATAATAATATTGCCATTATTGCGATTATATTTAATGGCATTGGATAAAAAATTAATCAAAATTTGCCGAAAACGAATCGGATCAATCCAAATGGCTGGCAAGTTGTGATTGCTGCGATTAATAAAAGCAATGCTATTTTTATTGGCAACGGGTTTTAGAATACTGATGCTTTCTTCAATTAAGCTTGATATTGTCAATAACTCTGGATTGATTTGCATTCCGCTATTTTCAATTTTTGCAATATCCAATAAATCATTTATCAACGACAATAAATAATTGCCCGATTTTTTAATTTCACCAATATAATCATTCGCCTCAGCCGGCAACGGCTCTTTAATGAATTCCAATAATTGCGCAAATCCCAAAATTCCGGTGAGCGGCGATTTTAAATCGTGAGTAACGTGACGTAAAAACTCGGATTTCGCTTGGTTTGCGTGTTCGGCAAACTTTTTTTGCCGTTGTATTTCTTGATAAGAGTCCTTCAGTGCGAGCATGGAGCGTTTTTGTTGCTCATATAAGAGTTTTAATTCGTTTTTTTGTTGTTGCAATTCTTGATGAAACAACATGTTTTCAGTGACATCAAACAGCAAAATACACAATTTATATTTGGAGGGCACAATATGAATATCCGCCGCTCGGTTGCTGGAAAAAACCACTTCACTTAACACAAAGGGTTGAGTTTCTTGATAAGGATAAATGCCCTGCAAAAATAGCAGCTGTTCATCGGCTGGCAAATCTTGTGTTAATTCAAGATCATAAAGCATCTGAACGTTGTCACTCCACTCCAGCGTAGAGTCGATTTTATCAATCAAAATATACGAGAAAATAACTTTTTCATTGTATTGTTTATACAAATAACGACGCACATCAAAAGGAATTTTGTTCATAGTTTAGCCAACCAAATTTTGTGCTAATAAAAGCAGTGCTTGTTCTACGTTCTCGCCGGTTTTTGCACTGGAGTAAAAAACTTGCCAACCTTGTTGTTTTAGCTCATCCACAACCGTTTCAGAAATATCCCATTCCGCAATTAAATCGTGTTTATTAATCAGCAACACAAAAGGCACTGCGCCTAATAAATTATCAGCCTCTTGTTTGAGTTGTAGCGCACTGGTTAAAGTGTTTTCGCGCGTTCCATCTGCAACAAAAATCAAGCCGGCACTGCCACGCAAATAGCTGCTGGTTTTAGTATTTAACGCCGATTCGCCAGCAATATCCCACAAAATTAATTTAGCCTGTAATTCATCGTTGATAGCAACTGTTTTGGTATCCATTTTTACTCCAACCGTAGTTAAGTATTTTTCTGGAAACGCATTGGTGACAAATCGTGCGACTAAGCTGGTTTTGCCCACCCCAAAGTCGCCTAATAAACACACTTTCTTTTGAATAATCTTCATTACTCGTCTACTCCAGTGAAAATAACTTTAAAGCTGGTTTTTCGATGCAATTCTTTGCCTGTTTTTTCATATTTGCGGTCTGTTTTCATTGCTGTTTTTAAGCCCGATAGAATACCGTGCGTTTTGAGTTGTTCTATCATGTATTCCGCTCGTTTTTGAGCAAGATTTTGATTAAATTTAATCGTGCCATCGCTGTTTGTTTGTCCAATCACAATAATTTCAACAGGTTTATTAAGCTGCACGGAAAGAGCTTGCAGTTGCTTTATGGTGTCGGCAACTAATGCCACATCTTTCTGTTCCGCATCGGTAGGCGTGGCTTGTTCGTTAGCAAAATAAATAGAGGTTTTTTCCAGACTTTCGACTAACTGTTGTAATTGCGCCGCCTCACTAAAGGTTAAATTTTTAATATCGTAACTTTGCACAAAAGGCAGTGTCATCAATTTTCCCGGCAACGATTGAATCCAATCCAAGGAAGCCGTGCCTTGTACGAGCAAATTCAGCTCTTTAAATTCCATTGTGACAGTGGGCGGGGGTTGCAATAATTCAGTAATTGCCTGTAGATAAGTTTTCAACGCATGGGTGTCTATTTTATCAACGCCAATCAGCACGGGGGGTAATAAATCGAGTTGTTTCAGCCAGCTTTTACTCGCCGCGCCTGCCAGAATTAACGTGTTGTTGCTAACATGTAGACTTACTGTATTCGGCGGTTGCAACAAGCGCGTTAAGCGTTGTTCAACAAAAAAAGGTTCTAAAGATTGATACGTTTGCCATTGGCTGGTGATTTGTTGGGGTTTTAAACCAAATTGTGCGCTCCGCTGTTGCGGATTTTGAGTTAAAGGGTCGTACAAGCCTTTAATCAGCAGTTTTTTGCCATCATACGAATGACTGGTAATAATCACGCCAGCGGTTTGTTGCAAAGCTTGCAAATAGTGCTCGGCGCGTTGCTGAAATTGCCAATTGTCATAACGCCAATAACCCACTCCCACGAATATTAGCAGCAGCAAAATAGCAAAGTTTTTGATGGACGCATCTTTTTTTTTAAACGTGCTGTTGTCTTTAAATAACAAACAACTGTGCAAAATCGCATCAACAGGTTCTAACAGGCTGCTGTCGCCATCAAAATTGCTAACTAACTCGCCATAATTTTTATCAATCACCCGCAAAGCATTATCAAAAACCTCACGCAGGGCATAAGGTGCCATACCCCAAATCACGCAAGCCAGAACTGCATTGCTATCACGGGTTAAAAAAACCGTGTAATCGCCAATTTCTACCGTGTCTAAATGATCGGAATCATTGACCGAAAACGAGTCTTTAATAAAATCTTGAATGGCGGTGAGCATGGCAGAAACCGCGTCGCTATCACGCAGTTGTTGTACGCCCGCGCTGGAAAGATGGCGAATTAATAAGCCGGATTCGCGATGAATTAAAAAAACTTGTTCAACCCGAAAGGATAACGTGTGGCGTAACACCACTTCTCGATACGGCACACCGCTGCGCCACGCCTCAAAATGCCATGCAAAACGATTTAACGAAAAGCCTTGTTCAATCGCATAATTCAGCGATTGCATCATTTCTTTAAATGCTTCTGCAATTGATTTTTTTATCGCAGGCAAAATAACCGGATACAACGCTTGCGTGTACATTGCCGTGTCATTTTGCACAGATTCGATAATTTTATCTTGCACAATGGTATTTAATTCAAGTGCTTGATAAATAGAGGCTAAATTCGCTTGCTGAATTGCCTGCGCCAACAGCGGGGCAATTTTTTCGATATGCGCATCAGGATGATGAATATAGTGCTCTAAACTTGCAAGACGCTCAGACTCTTCAGCTAACAACAACGCTTTTAAAGCTTGATAGCGTTTTTTTTCAATAAGTTGCTCTAAGGTTTGCGCGTCGTCAGAAGTGTGGGGCTGATTTTTTTCCGAGGGCTGATTGGCATCGACTGTCATAGATTTATAAGCGTAACGCTTTTTAAAAGGTCGGTTAGTGCCGCCTGTGTTAAACAGCGTTAAGAATTGCCGCCTGCAAACAACGCAGCAATGCCGGCTTTATCAACTTTTGATTTACGCAGTGCGTCAATTTCGCGATCAATTTGAGTATTCAATTCTTCACGCAAATCCTGTAAATGACTGCGAACATTTTTAATATCTTCATATTCTTGAGTGCGCAATTTGCGGATTTCATCTAAGGTTTTATTTTCCAGATCACCTAAACGTTGATTAAGTAAATCATCGGCTTTTTTCAAGAGCGACTCGACCGTCAACAAACTTTCATTGCGTTCTTTCTTTTCGGTTTGCAATTTATTGCTTAAGGTTTCAAATTCACGCAATACCAAATTTTCCAACGCATCCATTCTATCTGCCATATCTTGGCGTAAGCGTGTTGATTCTTTGTTTAAACGATTTTCTACCGCTGCAAACCGCGCTTCATATTCACGCATTTGTCCGCCAAAAATAATATCGCGAATTTTGTCAACGCTTTGCCCGCTTTCTGTTGCAAACCCTGTTGCATGTTCAGATGCAGCTGATGACGCTGCGAGTTGTGGGGTGTTTGTTTTGCTTGGTTCTATTGGCTCAGACACAGTGATGACTCCCTATAACGTAATAGATTTATAATTGCGTCAGTATAGCGTAATTTTTCTTAACTTATGTTACGCAAAATAGATTTTGTCAGTTGTTGGAATGCTCTGAAATTTTCAAAACGACCGGTCGTCTTAAAAATTTTTCAGTAACTTATCATTTGAGCGTAATGGTTTTTATAGGCAATCGTTTTAAAATATGTTTTATTGCATTACAAAAATAATCTCATCGTCATCTTAATTTATTGAAGGAGAAAGTCATGTTTAACTATATGCGCATGTTAAGTTTTACAGTTTTAGGAACATTTTCAAGCATCGCGCTTGCCGCGAGCTTTGATTGCAACAAAGCCACAACGTTAGTTGAAAAAGCTATTTGCCAAGATCAATCGCTTTCTGCTTTAGACGATGAAATGGCTGCGGCTTTTAACAACGGAAAGGCAAATAGTGCAAATCAATCCGAATTTATAAAACAGCAATCTGCGTGGTTAAAAACCATTCGTAATATTTGCCAAACTAATCGCTGTATAGAAAAAGCCTATCAAGATCGGATTATGGTTTTAAACAATAACAATATTATCGTTAATACTGCTCCCGCGCCTGCTTCGACTACCAATATTAAAGGCGAATATTTACGATATAACGCAAAAGGCAAACCGGATTATCATTCTGCTTCGTTAACGCTTTCTTCTCCTGAAAAAGGCAAAATTAAACTGCTCGGCAATGCCGTATGGGTGGGCGATACCAAAACCGGCAATGTGCATATCGGTGAAGTGGCTGGAACTTTTGATTTGCAAGGCGAGCAAGTGAGTTATAAAGATGAAAATGGCTGCGAATTTGTGTTGTTGCTAGGGAAAAACGCGCTGACCGTCAATAACGATAATGGTCAATGTGGCGGGCTTAATGTCACTTTTAATGGCTATTACAAAAAAGTAAAATAAACAGTTTAATTGTTAGCCTGAGAGGATGTCACAGCGATATAATCTTGCTTTAAACGTTTAATACATCAGCAAACTATTGAGTCAGGAGTTTTCAATATGACCAACAATTTATTTGTTTCTTATCGGTCTAACAACACAGAACAAAACTACGCAAAACTTATGCAGGCATTGAAAAGCTTAGGCGCGTGCATTCAAGTGCAAGACGGACTTTGGTACATTAATTCAGAAAAACGCGCGTTGGAAGCTAAAGAAGTGATTCGCGATAATATTGAAACTAGCGATACTTTAATTGTGATTGATGCGTTGAATAACGAGTTTGAAATGAATCGCAACTTAAGAGAGCAAGTCGGTTCAAGAATTGCGCATTTGTGGGATTAACAAAACGCTTAGAGCGGTTAGAGTGATATAAAGCGGTGAAAAAACAGTTTTAAAATAAAATTTGTAGAGACATTGCATGACAACAACGTCTCTACAAGATTGCGATTACGCTTTAACGCTTTCTGCTACCGCATTAAAGGCTTCAACTTTAGTTTTGCCAGTGCTCACTAATTCAAGTCCTGTATCAATCAGCATTTTTCCAAGTCCTGGAATTTTATACGCAGACAGAGCTAAATAACTCACCACAGGAATTGCAATCACAGCTCCAAGCAATGTGTTTAATCCAAACAAACCTAAGAATTTAATCATGATTGCCACTGCATCGAGTGGTAATAACACCATTGCAGAGAAATAAATCAATACAGTGGCGGTAAAAACCACGAAAACCACAAATTGAAGCAATCTTACTAACGCAAAGTTAATTTTTTTCATATTATTTTGTATTCCTAAAAACAACAGCCTAAGAGCCAATAATCAGTTAAGCGTATCATCACTTAACGCCTATCACTTTAAATGCAGTGACAACAATAGGGTATTATAACGTAAAGTGCTAGTGAGTTCAGCATAAGTTCTTTGCTATTTTGTTTCAGTGCAAATCTTGTTTTTGTTGCAAATAAAAAATTAGCGTAAAAAATTAGCGTAAAAAATGTGTTCTAGTGCAGTATTTTCTGTGGTTCTACAGCAATAACCTACTTTATTGTGTAAAATCAGTTGACTCGAATATAATGCTTTGCATCTATTTCATTTCATGGTTTTGCAGCAATTTTATTCATCAAGATCATCGTTAGTTAATTAACAAACACTATTTTTTTATCATTTTTAAGGAGGTTTTGTGAAAGTCATTTTAGTTACAGGTGGCGCAGGGTTTATTGGCGCAAATTTTGTCCATCATCAGTTTAAAAACACAGATCACAAAATTGTTAATTTGGATAAACTCACTTATGCGGGAAATCCAGAAAATCTAGCCGCTTTAAACGGTGAAACACGGCATGTTTTTGTGAAAGGTGATATTGGTGATAGAGCTTTAGTGGATACATTATTAGCAGAGCATCAGCCCGATATGATTGTTAATTTTGCCGCTGAAAGTCATGTTGACCGCTCAATTCATGGCCCTGAAGATTTTATTCAAACCAATGTGGTTGGCACATTCCACTTGTTAGAAGCAACTCGCGCCTTTTGGAATGGTTTAACGGAAGATCGCAAAACCGCATTTCGCTTTTTGCACATTTCAACTGATGAAGTTTATGGTTCATTAACCGCAGATGCACCAGCGTTTTCTGAAACCAATCCTTACGCACCGAATAGCCCTTATTCAGCGTCGAAAGCATCGTCTGACCATCTGGTGCGTGCTTATCATCACACTTATGGTTTGCCAACGCTAACAACGAATTGTTCAAACAACTATGGACCTTTTCAATTTCCTGAAAAACTCATTCCACTGTTGATTATGAATGCGTTGCAAGGAAAAGCATTGCCAATTTATGGCGACGGGCAAAACATCCGCGATTGGCTATTTGTGCAAGATCATTGCAGCGCGATTGCAGCAGTGCTTGAAAAAGGCAAAGTTGGCGAAGTTTATAATGTTGGCGGCAATTACGAAAAAACCAATTTGGAAATCGTGCATACCGTTTGCGCTATTTTAGATGAACTCGTGCCAGACTCACCTTATCGTCCACATAACGAGTTAATTACTTATGTAAAAGACCGCCCCGGACATGATCGCCGCTATGCAATTGACCCTAGCAAAATTGCCAGTGAAATTGGCTGGCAACCTGCTGAAACGTTTGAATCTGGAATTAGAAAAACTGTCACATGGTATTTGGAAAACCGCGCTTGGGTTGACAATATTGCGAATGGCAGTTACCAAAATTGGATTAGCAAAAATTACGAGGCACGTTAATGACAACACGCAAAGGTATTATTTTGGCAGGCGGTTCAGGTACACGTTTGTATCCTGTGACCAAAGCAGTTTCTAAACAATTGCTGCCAATTTATGACAAACCCATGATTTATTATCCGCTCAGCACCCTGATGTTTGCTGGCATCCGCGATATTTTGATTATCTCTACGCCACAAGATTTGCCGCTGTTTGAATTCGTCCTCGGTGACGGTTCACAATGGGGATTGAACATCAGCTATGCACCACAGCCTTCACCGGATGGCTTGGCACAAGCATTTATTATCGGCAAAGATTTTGTTGGCAATCACCCAAGCGCATTAGTCTTGGGCGATAATATTTTTCATGGACATGATTTTGCCCATTTATTAAGCACAGCTTCACAAAAAACCAGCGGCGCAACCGTATTTGCTTATCAAGTTCATGACCCTGAGCGTTATGGCGTAGTTGAGTTTGATAAAGAGCATCGCGCAGTGAGTTTAGAAGAAAAGCCTAAACAACCTAAATCAAATTACGCAGTCACTGGGCTTTATTTCTATGACCAACAAGTTGTTGATATTGCAGCTAATATTCAACCATCACATCGTGGTGAATTGGAAATTACCGATGTTAATAAACGCTATTTAGAATATAACCAATTAGAAGTTTCTCTGATGGGGCGTGGTTATGCGTGGCTGGATACAGGCACACATGAGTCATTGCTAGAAGCGTCACAGTTTGTGGAAGTTTTGGAGCGTCGGCAAGGACTAAAAATCGCTTGTTTGGAAGAAATTGCTTGGCGAATGAATTACATTAGCGATGAAGATTTGGAAGCATTGGCACAACCGTTAGCGAAAAATGGCTATGGTCAATATCTGTTTAAAATTTTGGCGCAAGGGCGTTAATTATGCAAATTACAGCAACAGCAATTCCTGAAGTGATGGTAGTTGAGCCTAAAGTATGGGGTGATGAGCGCGGTTTTTTCTTTGAAAGCTTTAATAATCGCGTTTTTAATCAAGCCGTTGGTAAAACTGTCAATTTTGTTCAAGACAACCACTCGCGCTCCAGAAAAGGCGTATTAAGGGGGCTGCATTATCAAATTCAACAACCTCAAGGCAAATTAGTGCGTGTCACATCAGGTGAGGTGTTTGATGTGGCAGTGGACTTGCGCAAAAACTCTCCGACTTTTGGTCAATGGGTGGGCGAGTTTTTATCCGCTGAAAACAAAAAACAACTTTGGGTTCCTGAAGGATTTGGACATGGTTTTGTGGTATTAAGCGAATCGGCAGAGTTTTTGTACAAAACGACCGATTATTACGCACCTGAATATGAGCGCAGCATTGCTTGGAACGATCCTACCTTAGCGATTGATTGGCATTATCAAGAGCAACCGGAATTGTCGGCAAAAGATCAAAAAGCCGTTGCATTTATTGATGCGGAGGTATTTGCATGAGTGCCCAAGCTCCGGTTATTTTAGTCACTGGCAAAAATGGACAAGTCGGCTACGAATTACAACGCGCATTAATGCCGTTAGGGACTGTGATTGCGGTTGATAGAACAACGATGAACCTTGCTGATTCTGATTCAATTCGTGCCGCAGTTGCGCAAATTAAACCTGATGTGATTGTGAATGCTGCTGCCTATACCGCAGTTGATAAAGCGGAAAGCGACCAAGAAGCCGCTATGCAAATTAACGGAATTGCGCCGGGAGTGCTAGCTGAGGAAGCCAAAAAACTGAACGCGCTGCTCATTCATTATTCGACTGATTATGTATATGACGGCACAAAAGACGGTATTTATGTCGAAACCGATGCGACAAGCCCTGTGAATTATTATGGCTTGAGTAAATTAGCAGGCGAACAAGCGATTGAAGCAACAGGCGTAGATCATTTAATTTTGCGAACTTCATGGGTTTATGGTTCACGAGGCGGCAATTTTTTGTTGACTATGTTGCGCTTAATGAAAGAAAGAGAAGCTTTAAATGTGATTGACGATCAACACGGCACTCCTACTTGGTCACGTTTAATTGCTGAAGTCACGGCGCAAATTGTCAAACAATCGTTGAAAGAAAAACAAGCAGCAGAGTTCGCATCCGGTATTTATCATTTAACATCATCTGGCGAAACAACTTGGCATGGTTTTGCGAGCAAAATTGCGCAATTAGCGGCTGATAAAGTTGATTTGAAAATCAAAAATATCGAAAAAATTCCGACTAGCCAATATCCAACTCCAGCAAAAAGACCGCATAACTCCAGAATTTCTACTCAAGCAATAGCTGCACGTTTTTCATTAATGTTGCCAGCTTGGGATGAGGCTTTGGCTCTGTGTATGCAGGACTATCTGTAACATTATCAAAAAACTTAACCATTCGCATAGATTTTAAATATGTGGATGGTTAAGCAATTCAAATTTACGCAGTTTTAACTGCCTCTTCAGTATCACGCTGAAAACTCTCGCAGAATTCAGTATGGGGTTTATTAACCAATTCCAATCAAGTAAGTATTGTCGCTAGAATCTTCTGAAATTTACAAAACGACCGGTCGTCTTAAAAATTTTTTGCTTAACTTCCTCGAAATCGCTTTCGTAGCTACGCTTAGTATTTTCTATGTGAAGTGTGTAACATCGGTTATTCGGATAAGTCAGAACCTACACAGACCTTAAAAATTTTGTTCAGATACTAAATTCAGAAATTCCCATATCTTGACCGAAAAGAACGCTAAGCCAACGGATTATTAAGAAGCAAGGCAAAATGGTCGGATATTGCTTGACGTAAAATTCTAAAAACAGTATTTTAGCCGGCTTACTATAAAATATATGACTGAATGGATTTTATTCGTTTTAAGGACAAATGATTAAGCGAGTAAATTTTTATTGTTATTGTGTTAATCAGAGGGTGTTAGCGTGGAACTCAGTGGCGGGCAAATCGTTGTCCAATGTCTTAAAGACGAAGGTGTAGAATTTCTTTTTGGTTATCCGGGTGGCGCAGTTTTACACCTTTATGACGCTATTTTTCATCAGGAAGATGTCAAACACATTCTGGTTCGACATGAACAGGGTGCAGTACATTCAGCCGATGCTTATGCGCGTGCAACTGGTAAGCCCGGCGTAGTGTTGGTCACTTCAGGGCCTGGTGCAACTAATGCTGTGACTGGTATTGCGACGGCTTATATGGATTCTATTCCAATGGTGATTATTTCCGGTCAGGTTTCAACACCTGTTATCGGTAGTGACGCTTTTCAAGAAGTCGACATGATAGGCATCACCCGCCCTTGTGTGAAACATAATTTCTTGGTTAAAAATGTTGCTGATTTAGCGGAAACCATCAAAAAAGCGTTTCATATTGCAACAACTGGCAGACCTGGCCCTGTTGTCGTGGATATTCCAAAAGATATTACCGACCCTAAAATTAAGATACCGTATAAGTATCCTAAAAAAGTCACGATGCGCTCTTATAATCCTGCGGTTAAAGGTCATACAGGGCAAATTAAAAAAGCGGTTGAATTGTTACTTTCCGCGCAACGCCCAATGATTTATGCAGGTGGCGGTGTTATTTTAGGTGAAGGTAGCAAAGAGCTGATTAAGCTCACGCAAAACTTAGGTTATCCGATTACGCTCACGTTGATGGGGTTAGGAGCTTATCCTGCAACTGACAAACAATTTGTCGGCATGTTAGGAATGCACGGCACTTATGAAGCGAATATGGGAATGCACGAAAGTGATGTGATTATCGCAATTGGCGCACGCTTTGATGACAGGGTGACAGGCAAATTAGCCGAATTTTGCCCGTATGCAAAAATCATCCATATTGATATAGACCCCGCCTCAATTGCTAAAACAGTGAAAGTTGATATTCCTATCGTCGGTGAAGTGAAGTCTGTTCTTAAAGAAATGTTAGATTTGATTAAAGACAGCTCGGTCAAACCTAACGAAAAAGCCTTAGCCGCATGGTGGAAACAAATTCAACAATGGCGCGATGTCAACTGTTTGGAATATGACAGAGATAGCAACATTATCAAGCCACAATATGTGATTGAACAGCTTTATCAAGTAACTAAAGGTGATGCGATTGTGACTTCGGATGTTGGTCAACACCAAATGTTTGCGGCGCAATATTATCCTTTTGATAAACCACGTCGTTGGATTAATTCCGGTGGTTTAGGCACGATGGGCTTTGGTTTACCCGCTGCAATTGGTGTGAAATTAGCTTTCCCCGATTTAGATGTGGCTTGCGTCACAGGTGAGGCGAGCATTCAAATGTGTATTCAGGAATTGTCCACCGCTTTGCAATATAAAACGCCGGTGAAAATCATCAACCTGAACAACCGTTACATGGGGATGGTGAGACAATGGCAAGAATTCACCTATGAAAGCCGCTATTCGCATTCTTATATGGATACGATTCCAGATTTTGTGAAATTAGCAGAAGCTTACGGTCATGTTGGGATTCAAATTGATAAACCAGAACAAGTGCGCCCGGCTTTGGAGCAAGCCTTTGCTATGAAAGACCGCACCGTGTTTTTAGATATTATCACTGACAGAACCGAAAACGTTTATCCGATGATTGAAGCAGGTAAAGCGCATCACGAAATGAAATTACGAGTTGCCCTTGGCACTTCAACTGACAGGGAGCTGGCATGATGAGACATATTATTTCGATTTTGATTGAAAATGAGGCTGGCGCGTTATCACGAGTAGCAGGATTATTTTCAGCACGCGGCTACAATATTGAATCGTTGACTGTTGCCCCTACTGAAGACCCAAGTTTATCGCGAATGACCTTGGTAACACGCGGCAATGACGAAATTATTGAGCAAATTACCAAACAATTAAACAAATTGATTGATGTCGTCAAACTGATAGATTTAGTCGAAACACCGCATGTTGAGCGTGAATTAATGCTGGTTAAGCTCAAAACCACCTTGGAAACCCGCGAAGAAATCAAACGCACCACCGATATTTTTCGCGGCAGCATTATTGATGTCACTGCCAACAGTTATGTCGTTGAAATGACAGGCCCTTCTGATAAATTGGATGCGTTTGTTGCAGCGATTGATAAAGACAATATTATTGAAGTGGTGCGCTCTGGCACAACAGGCATTTCGCGCGGTGAAAAGGGCTTACATTTGTAATTTTCACAAACGATGATTTCAATTAGCGAACTAGAAAAAATAGCTAATGAAAGATTGGCTGATGCGGAATGGTTAATCAAAGGTCAACGCGTTGATAGTGCGATTTACTTATGCGGATATTGTTTGGAAATAGCGTTTAAGGCTAGGCTTTGCAAGGATGCAAACCGAGCTGATTTTCCAGAAACTTCGCCAGAGTTTAAATTGCATAATTTAAAGCAATGGCAAACGCATTCTTTAACGGATTTAGCTAAATTATGCAGTATTTATGGCACAATTAAAAAGAAACATTGGCAAGAATGGACACTTGTTCAAACAACATGGGCGGTAGAAATACGCTATAAAATTTCTGCCAAAACCAAAGAAGAAGCCAATGATTTTATTAATGCGATAAAAGTATTATTGAAGGTGATTTTATGAACGCATTTTTAAAAAAAATACAACAAGCTTGCGAAGAATTAGAAAAGGAAAACGGAAAATTCTCGTTATTAGCGTTTGTTGAATTAGCGGCAAATCGTCATGAGTGGGATGTTGTTGTTTGTGCGGATTGGCTACCTAAAAGACAACGTGCGGCGATTGATATAATGGCGGATAAACTGGAAAAGTTTTTAGAAGAAGATGATTTTTTAACGCTTTCTCGTGTCATTATTTTAAATAAAGAAGATTCTTTTTATGGCGAATTAAAAAAGTTAGTTAAAGAAAATACTCCGTTTATGCGTAATGTCATTATTGACGGATTAGGTGTTAAGCAAATTCATATTTTGCAATTCCAGTCTGACGAAATAATTCAATCTACTCATCCTGCCATTTATAATGAAATTTCAAAGCTGGATAATTTAAAAGTTTTGCAGGATATAAAAAATCTGGTTGATAGTAAAATCCACGCTAAAGAAACTGCTAATGTTCACCAACTTAGTCATTAAAACTCTATAACTTCTATCTGAGGATGTTTCTATAATAAAAATTCTTGAAACAGTCATTGAAATCCTTTATAGAAAAATTACTCCCGATTTAAAAAAACTCACAACTTAAATGTAAGGAAAACACACAATGCAAGTTTATTACGACAAAGACGCAGACCTTTCAATCATCCGTAGCAAAAAAGTAGCTATTATCGGTTACGGATCACAAGGACATGCGCACGCTTTAAATTTAAAAGACTCAGGCGTTGACGTATCGGTTGGCTTACGCGCAGGCTCACCATCCGTTGCAAAAGCTCAAGCACACGGTTTATTAGTAAAAGATGTTGCTAACGCGGTTGCTGATGCTGACATCGTGATGATTTTAACACCAGATGAATTCCAATCAACTCTGTACAAAGACGAGATTGAACCAAACATCAAAGAAGGCGCAGTATTAGCTTTCGCACATGGCTTCTCAATTCTGTTCAATCAAGTTGTGCCAAGAAAAGATTTAGACGTAGTGATGATTGCGCCAAAAGCACCTGGTCACACAGTGCGTTCAGAATTTGTACGCGGCGGCGGTGTTCCAGACTTAATCGCAGTTCATCAAGATGCGTCAGGCACAGCAAAAGCGATTTGTTTATCTTACGCTTCCGCAATCGGTGGCGGTCGTTCTGGCATTATCGAAACCACATTCCGTGATGAATGCGAAACAGATTTGTTCGGCGAACAAGCGGTTTTATGCGGTGGCGCAGTTGAGCTGGTAAAAATGGGCTTTGAAACTTTGGTTGAAGCCGGCTACCCAGCTGAAATGGCCTATTTTGAGTGCTTGCACGAATTGAAATTGATTGTAGATTTAATGTACGAAGGCGGCATTGCCAACATGAACTACTCTATTTCTAACAATGCAGAATATGGTGAATACGTTACAGGGCCAAAAGTTATCAATGCTGAAAGCCGCGAAGCCATGCGTGAAGCCTTGAAAAACATTCAAACTGGCGAATACGCAAAACGCTTTATTTTAGAAGGAATGACTAATTATCCTGAAATGACGGCACGTCGTCGTTTGAATGCAGAACACCCGATTGAAGTCACAGGTGAAAAACTGCGGGCAATGATGCCTTGGATTAAAGCGAACAAAATCGTAGATAAATCTAAAAACTAAACTATTACGTTTAAAGAGCCCGTGTTATAACGGGCTTTTTTTTGCCTGAGAGGTAACCAGAGCTCATTATGTTTATTTATTCTTTGCCGTTATTTTTTGCCTACACCAGCTTTGGCAGTCCTTTTGAGCTTTTAGCAATCTTGCTGGTTTTATTCGCCGCACTATTTATCAGTGCACCCTATCCAGATGAAATATTTGAAGAAAGACCTATCGGGGATTCTCTGTATTTATATTATTACTTTCTGCACGCATGGGCTGGACAATTAAATTTATCGCGCGTGTTTTGGCCTTTTTTTATCGTGCTAAATATAGGGATTTTCATCACCGATTATCAAGCTAAAGCCGCAGAAATCAGTGTTTCTAGCTGGGATGATTTGCATTTTATGTTTTTTCTTCCAAGTATTTTTTGGACAATCGCGGTATGGCGTAGCAGTGCAAATACTTCAAAAAAAATCTGGGCAGCTTATGCCCGCTTAATAACGCTCACTGTTTTTTTGGAATACGGATTAAAAGTTTTTATTCGCAGTGTTTATCCCAATGTGTTTTTTGAATGCCAAGAAAGAATGATGGATTATATGAGCTGTTTTTAATATTTTTCGCTTAATTAATCGCGCACCAAACGCACCGCATAAGCATCGTTTTTATTTCCAAACGCATGGTATTCATAAAAGAAATTCACAATCCATGCACTGCCCATATTGCTAGGGTTTGCCGTGTCTGTCCAAAACCAAATATCAGCAGGATTTGGGAAAGCCACTAAATTGATAAAAGGGCGATAACAACGATTTTCAAACAACGATTGCAATTCCTCTTGCTCTGGGATGCGCCAATCATTTTTTCCTGCAAATGTGGTTGCCTCAGCCATATTTTCAGCTTTTTTCCAAGCATAGGCTTTCGGTAAACCCACACAACCGCTACCATCCCATGTTTGTCCTAATGCGCAACGCATCCATGTCAATTCTGTTTGTTTATCCGTCACCGTACCATCAGTATTTGCAATGTAACGACTATTAACAGTGTCAGATTTTAGGCTGGCATCGCAATTTTGTGCCTGCGTAGTAAAACTTGCCAACGTTAATAAAAACAGCGGGAAGATTGAAGTAAATCGTTTCATTAGTAATCCTTTGTATAAAAATGTAGAGGCGGCAAACTGTTTTTTCTAAAAGTTTATCGAACTTACTGGTGTTACGCAAAACCTTTAACCTTTCTTCCTGAGCTTGTCGACGGGCTTGAGCCGGTCATGGTTTGAGAAACTCAGCACAAAGGATTTTTTATACCTTAAGTTTTGGGTTCACTATAGTCTGAATTTTTTAAATACGACCGGTCGTCTTAGAAATTTTCAATCAAAAGAATAGAACACAAAAATGCCATTAAGTTTGCAAAAAGGCTTTTTTTTGTAGACAGGAGTAGAGGAAAAAACGCGAAACGGAGCAAAAACGGTAATTTGAAAGCGGATGTTGGATTATGCAGCTTGATTTTCCATCAACGCAATAATTTTTTCTAACTTGGTAATTTGTGTGTCAGTAGTTCGGTTTTTATGTTCCAGAAACAAGAACAGCATGTATTTTTTGAAAGATAAAATTCAAACTACCTAATAATTCGGCGAGGTTATCCAGCGTATAACCTTTGGTATTTTTAATAAAAAGGTCATTGGTTAAACAGCCAAATTCCCATGTTTTTCCATCCGTTACAATTCCATAAATACTGAGCGATGGATTGTTGTTTAATTTTTGTGCCGCAACCAATTCGGCTAAACATTGTCCCCAGCCTTGCTCAAAATCATTCTTTTTTGCCTCAACGACTGCGACTAGAGGCATTTCTAAGTACAGTTTTCCAAACGCTGATTTTTTTGAAATAACGTAATCAGGTACGCCTGATAATTGCGCATCAAAACTGATGGGTTTCTGCACCCACAGTGCAAATTGTTCTGCATAGTATTTATAAACTTCGCGCAGTACGGGGAAAATAATAATTTCACAACGTGCGGCTTCTGAGGCAAATACATCTAAATTGGCTAAATTGAATTCAAACTCGGTTAAAAAATAAGCTGATAATTCAAAGCTAAGCGGTTGAATAAAGTTTTGCTCAATATATTTGATTGCGTATTTTTGCTGAACCTGCGGAATGTTTTTGAATTGCGTAAATGACATAAGTTTTTTAATCCGATATTAAAAAGGTTTTGTAGAGGCGTATTGTTTGCATCTCTACCGTCTGAATTTCTCAATCCTATAGGCTGTCCGATGAGTTCAAAGTAAATGCTCATCAAGCAGAGTTTGAAGGCTTTAATACTGTTTAGCTCTTCACCCGCTTTTTTTCTTCATCAGATAAGTCAAACAACGCATAAACTAAATCATCAATTTGCTTTTCCAAATTCTGAATTTTTTGCGTGTGCGTTTGCCATTCGCTGATATTTTCTTGAAGATAAGATTCCCAAGTATCTTGAATAGCCGGATTACTAAAATCTACATTTAGCTTTGTAGATGCTTTTAGCTTAAAAGCTTTGCGAACTTCGATTGCCAACTCTGTTACTGATGATAAATTCCACCATTGAGTTAGTTTCGTATTTAACGATTCATTATTATTGGCAGGACGAAAGTTTTCTAAAAAACGGCGTTGAACTTTGTGCTCTAATTCATACCGTTTTTTAGCAAGTGTTTGGCATTGTTCGGCTAAATCAGCAATAGATTTTTGTTGTTCTTCATTGGATGTCGGAATGGGCATTTTTTCTAAAACATGTCCAAGAACTTGATAAAAGCCACCTCTCATAGTTAAAGCATTAGCTGTTAAAAGATACCAATACAATTTGCTATTTAGAAGACCTAACTCGTAATAGCCAACTGCTGGAATAAAATATAAAGCATCATTATGGTAATTACACATATCATCAAGCCAAAATAAGGTATGAGGCATAAATCTATTGTAAATAATCTTTGGTTTTTCAAATTTTTTATAATAAGCACAAGACCTCATTTCCCACCAAAAATAGCCTTTATCAGTGCGTTTACGTCCTTTTATTTCGTAGGGTTTCAAATGCTCCGCAATGTTGGGACACTTGCTTTGCAAATAACTCCAAGCATCGTTTTCTGTTAATTCGGCAAAATTATCATCTTCTACTTTATAACCCAATTGTTCATGCGTCCAACCTTTAGGGAATAAAATTAAATACAAACTCCTACTTTCTGCTCTCCAGCGTTTTAAATCTTTCCCTTCTAAAAACGGCTTTAAAATTTCACCGGTCGGGTCATCTTGCTTTAATAATCTGTATTGTTTCGCATCAATTACAAAGGCTTTGCTCAAGCCTGTTTTAAGCCCGTATAAAGGCGAGCCATAAAGCTCTTTGAGCGTTTTATATCCTTGCGTGATTTTTTGCCGCAGGTTAAAAAAACTCTCATCTTCCAATTGCCACGCATCCGCTTTAAGCGCGGCTTGTTTCATCACCCCAAACCCATTTTGCAACTGCTGCTTAACCGCCTGATGCTCTATCTCTTTTTTCGCAGTAATGTTCAAAAATTTAAACTCAGATTTTGGCGCGTTTTTACGCAACCGCTCCGGTTTTTCCAGTATCAAAATCGCCGGATAAGTCGTTACGCCTTCAAAAACCGGATAATCATTAAAATCAATCAGTGTTAATAAATTGCTGCGGACTTTTAAAAACTCACGCAACGCTTCACCGCTATTCGTTCTAAAAAACGTGGATGAGGAGATATAACCTAAGCGTCCGCCCTTTTTTAA